>Ga0316193_10001026_pt1 | contig 18391 bp, 12 predicted proteins | sample MerIslsedime2_MG_FD_207735 | JGI IMG/M metagenome (GOLD analysis project Ga0316193, IMG submission 207735) | Coastal sediment microbial communities from Maine, United States - Merrow Island sediment 2 | ecosystem: Environmental > Aquatic > Marine > Coastal > Sediment | place: USA: Maine... | reverse complement strand
CTACAGGACCTGCAATGCACGTGCTAACCGCAGGCACTGCCCGAGTCTGTATACACGATCTCAGGTTCCGCGATTACTTTCTGGACGCCCAGTTACTTGCAACACCCCATTTATAATTCTTATACATGGGGTGATATCAAATGGCGACGCCGTCATGCTTTTTGGCCTCTTCAATTGGTTCATGCGCCTCAGGCTCATGGGCATCATGCTCTATCTTTTTGAAACCAACAATCAGGAAGGTTGAAGCGACACCAATAAGTAGACCCAACCAAGGTTCAAATAGCGTCAGAGCAACACCTACCATGAGGGCAACACCGCGCTCTTCCGGCGTCTCCGGTATCACCATTGCGACATAGGCGCAGGCAAAACCGGTCAGAATCAACGACAAAGACAGTGCGATACTCATCATTGGCGCCAGCAATGTAATCACTGGTAGGGCGAAGAACATTAACGGCAAGCCAAACATGTAGAAAGAGCTGATACCACCAAACAGTGAGTCCATACTTTCACGTCCCTGTCGCCAACGCTGTACAATAATTACGTGCACGCCAGTCCAGAGAACTCCCTGGGTCGGAAAGAAGGGGGCAAACAACCCCATAAGAATATTGCGGCTACCCACTGAGAGGTGAGCGCGGTTAACATCCATATCAATTTTTTCGTCCGGACGGCTTTTGGCTGCATCCTTAATCACTTCTTCACCTGTAATAAAATCACCAAAAGCAATGGTATATGCGATTAAAGCCACCGGCGCGCCGGCAATAAACATATCCAGCGTTGGCCAGCCAATCATTAGGGGTGAAGCCTTATCCCACATATCCGCGACAGGTGGAATTAAAATACCCCACTGGATATCAAAGGTGATTTCACCAGCAAGAACACCGACAATAGCGGCGATAACAAAACCCGGCAACAAACCAAGATTGCCAATAGTGGCCAGGATTTTGTGACGCTGTTTTATAAGCGCAAAAGGTCTAGAAAAAGTAAAAATCAGGCAGACAATCAAAGCCGCTGAAGTCGCCATCGGTTGTTCCATGAATGTATCGATATCATCGAAAAACACACGCTTAAACGATGCGATACTGGCTCCGATAATGATTCCGCCTTTTAACGCCTTAGGCATCCAGGCAATAAAACGCTTACCAAAACCGGTAAGGCCAAAAATGATCATCAAGGCGGCAAAATCCAGCGAGAGTGCTGTCATGGCACTAAAACGCTCGACAGAATCCGTGTAACTACCGACAACAAAGGCAATCGCAATCGGCAATGCAGGCGTGATATAGCCGGGCGCGAACGGATCACCAAACAGAATAGGGCCGGCCGATAATAACAACAACTGGATCATGGCAGCGGCGATAGCTTCCTCAAACGTCAGGCCAAACGCACTCTGCATCAAAGGAACCAGCGCCATTGCTGTGGCAGCTAATACCACCAGGCCTTGTACTAAGTCCGGCCACTCAGCACGCGTATGACAGAAAGGTATCCGGGTAACAAATGGCCCCCACTTCCAACCGGGATGAACCTCGCCATGCTGTCGTTGCTTTGACATTTTACGTCCCCTTACCCCTGAATCTGTTCACTTGAGAAAAAAGGACGCCTCTAGATATCCCTGAATCCACCGCGGTCAGCACTAGTGGCAAAGGCCGCGTAGGCTTTCAGCGCACGGGTAATCACCCGCGTGCGCTCACCCACGGGCTGCCAGGCCTCTGACGCCGGCAAGGCGTCCATAGCGGCGCGGCGCTGTGCCAGTTCCTCGTCACTGATAGCAAGGTTGATACTGCGCCCGGGTATATCGATGTCAATGCGATCGCCATCACGCACCAGGGCCAGGGCACCCTTGTTGGCGGCCTCCGGTGATACATGCCCGATGGACAGGCCCGAGGTGGCGCCGGAATAACGACCGTCGGTAATCAGCGCGCAACTGCCGTCGACGCCCTGGGCCTTGAGGCTCATGGTGGGCTTGAGCATTTCCTGCATGCCCGGACCGCCCTTGGGCCCCTCGTAGCGAATGATCACCGCGGTGCCTTCGGCGATATCACCGCTGTCGATGGCTTTCAGGGCGGTGTCCTGCTGGTCGAATACACGGGCGGTACCGCTGTACTGGTACATCTCTTCTTTGACCGCGCCGGTCTTCACGATACAGCCGTCTTCGGCAATATTGCCGAACAACACAGCCAGTCCGCCCTCAGAGCTGTAGGGATGATCGATATCGCGGATGCAACCGTTGCTGCGGTCCAGGTCCATCTCATCAAAGCGCTGGTCCTGTCCGTAGGCCTTGATGGTGCGCTTGCCGCCAGGGGCAGCGCGATAAAATTTGTTGACCGCGGAATCCTGGCTGCGGATGTAGTCCCATTTCGCCAGAACTCCTCCAAGGTCGGTGCCGGTTACCGAACGGGTCGAGGTATCGATATGACCAGCGCGCTCCAGTTCACCCATAATGCCAATGATACCGCCAGCCCGGTGCACGTCTTCCATGTAGTAATCCGGTGTGGCGGGGGATACCTTGCACAAATGGGGAATTTGCCGCGACAGGCGATCCATATCTGCCATAGTGAAATCAACCTCCGCTTCCTGGGCCAGGGCCAGCAGGTGCAGGATGGTGTTGGTGGATCCGCCCATCGCAATGTCGACCTTCATGGCGTTCTCAAAGGCTTCGAATGTGGCGATATTGCGCGGCAATACGCTGTCGTCCTCCTCAAGATAATAGCGCCTGGCATTGGTCACGATCTGGTGCGCTGCGTCGATAAACAACTGACGGCGATCAACGTGGGTGGCCAGGAGTGAGCCGTTGCCGGGCAGGGCCAGGCCCAGGGCCTCTGCCAGGCAGTTCATGGAATTTGCGGTGAACATGCCCGAACAGGAGCCACAGGTGGGACAGGCGCTGGCCTCTAGTTCATCCATGTCGCTGGCAAGGACGGTGGGGTCGAAAGCGCCCACGTAGGTATCGATCGGATCAACGCGCCTGAAATCGCCATCCTTGTGCAGTCGGCCCGCTTCCATAGGGCCGCCCGAGACGTAAACCACCGGAATGTTGAGGCGCAGGCCCGCCATCAGCATCCCCGGGGTGATCTTGTCACAATTTGAGATACAGATAATGGCATCCACGCAGTGAGCATTGGCCATGTACTCGATGCTGTCGGCAATGATTTCGCGGCTGGGCAGGCTGTAGAGCATGCCATCATGGCCCATGGCGATACCGTCGTCGATCGCGATGGTGTTGAATTCCCGCGGTACACCGCCCGCTTCCCAGATGGCGTCACACACCAACCTGCCCACTTCCTGCAGGTGCACATGCCCGGGCACAAACTCGGTAAAGGAGTTGGCCACGGCGATAATGGGCTTGCCGAAATCATCCGGCTGCATGCCGCCGGCCTGCCATAGGGAGCGGGCGGCGGCTGCGGTTTTGCCTTTGGTGACTTTGTCGGAACGAAAATTGCGCATGGTAACTCCTATTAATTCAATCTAGTCAGCCATCAAAGGCTGCCATCAATTCGGCCTTCCGTTGTCTGACCTCGATCAGGGATTCCTCCTTGACGTGAGCGTACCCGCGGATGCCGTCAGGCAACTGCGCCAGTTCCACGGCATTGGTAAGCTTTTCGGCTGACAACCCGGACAGTATCTCTTGCAGCATGGCCTCGTAGTCGCTGATCAGGCCGCGCTCCATTTTACGCTCCGCTGTACGCCCGAAAATGTCAAGCGGCGTACCGCGCAGACGCTTCAGGCGGGCCAGTACTTTAAAACCGGCCATCATCCACTGTCCGTTGAACTCGCGTTTCATCGGCAGGCCAGTGGCGGGATTGATGCGACTGATTATCGGCGGTGCCAGGTTGAATTTCAGGTTGTAGCCGGGTTCGAACTGCTCTTCGAGTTTAGCCTTGAAGGCTGGGTCGGTATACAACCGGGCCACCTCGTACTCGTCTTTGTAAGACATCAGCTTGGCCAGGTTGGCAGCCACTGCACGGGTAAGATCGGTGGAGCCAGCGTCAATGGCGGTCTCGGCGCTGCGCACCTTCTCCACCACCGCGTGATAGCGGTCCGCCCATGCCTGGTCCTGGTAATTGCGCAGGTGCTCTACGCGCGAAGCGATCAAGCCATCCAGAGTCTGTGCAGCACCGGGCAAATCAGATTGTGGCAGCAGTCCCGTAACCGTCTCTGGGGAGTAGGCAAACAAGCGGCCCAGGGCGAGGGCGGTCAGGTTAAATTGAACCGCGGTCCCGTTCAGTTCAATAGCTCTCTCGAGTGCAGCTACCGATACCGGCAGCAGGCCCAGTTGCGCAGCGTAGCCCACCACGAACATATTGGCGGCGATAGTGTCGCCACACAATTTCAGGGCGAGGTTGGTGGCGTCGACAAAATAGGCGTTTTCTTCGCCGGTTCTGGCAACAATAGCCGACTCTACCTGGTGCTCGTCTACCTTCAAATCCCGGTTGAACTGAAAATCCGAGGTGGGCACGACGTCTGAGTTGCCGATGAAACGGGTACGCCCCTTGCTGTAAGTATGCGCAGCGTCACCGGCTAGCGCCGCGACCAGGTCAAAGCCCAGCAGCAAGTCGGCCTCACCCGCACCGATGCGCTGGGCGGCCAGGTCGTCCGGATTGTCGGCGATACGCAAGTGCGAATAGACTGAGCCGTTTTTCTGGCTCAGGCCCGTCATGTCATAAATTGAGCAGGCCTTGCCTTCGAGGTGCGCAGCCATGCCCATGACCGCCCCCACCGTGATCACACCGGTGCCGCCGATACCGGTAATCATCACACCCATATTGCCGCGGCTGACATCGGCAATCTCAGGCGTCGGCAGCTGCTCGAACAGGGCACCATCCAGCGCCACGCCGCTGGGTTTTTTCGGCTCCGCATCAAGTACGGTGACAAAAGACGGACAGAACCCCTTGGCGCAGCTGTAGTCCTTGTTGCAGCTGGACTGGTCGATCTGACGCTTGGTGCCGAATTCGGTCTCTTTCGGTTGTATGGATACGCAGGTGGACTGCACGGAACAATCGCCACAGCCTTCACATACCGCATCATTGATAAACATGCGCTTGGGCGGGTTGTTGAAATTGCCGCGTTTGCGGCGGCGGCGCTTCTCCGCAGCGCAAGTCTGTTCGTAGATGAGTACTGTGGCGCCGCTCATCTCACGCAGTTGTTTCTGCACCAGATCGAGTTCTTCGCGGGGATAGATAGAGACACCCGCGGGCAAGGCGCCCCTGAATTTCCCAGGCTCGTCCGATACCACCACAACCTGCTTAACGCCCTCAGCGGATACCTGGCGCACCATCTCAGCCACCGAAATGGGTCCGTCGATGGGTTGGCCGCCGGTCATGGCCACCGCGTCGTTGTAGAGAATTTTATAAGTGATATTCACCCCGGAAGCCACCGCCGCGCGGATGGCCATCAGGCCGGAGTGGAAATAGGTGCCATCGCCGAGGTTCTGGAACATGTGCCTGGTTCCACTGAAGGCCGCGGCACCGGCCCAGTTCATCCCCTCCCCACCCATATGGGTGGGCGGGAGGGTGTCGCTGCGTTTGAACATGGCCATGGCGTGGCAGCCAATGCCGGCCATGGCCATGCTGCTTTCGGGCAGGCGGGTGGAGGTGTTGTGGGGGCAGCCGGAACAGAAGTAGGGGGTGCGCATCACGCCGGTCGGTGCGGCATTGGTAAATAGTGAATTCTCAGCCAGGCTTTGCTGCAGGGTGCTGTGACGCTCGCAGAGGTCGGGCTGCGAGGCGCCCAGCGCGGTGAGACGCGCCACAATAACGTCTGCGATGGCTGCGGGTTCCAGTTGAATATCGCCGGGCAGCAGTGTGTTGCCCAGTTCGTCCTTTTTACCGACGAGTCTGGGCCGTTCAGCCTCATTGATGAACAACTCCGCCGCCTGCGGTTCCAGCATGGCGGACTTTTCCTCGATAAACAGCAGTTCCTGCCGGTTCTGTGCGAAGTCTCTGAGACCCTCGGGCTCAAGCGGCCAAACGCAGCCGACCTTGTAGATGGCAATGCCCAGATCTTTCGCCGCCGCGCTGCCCAGTCCCAGCAGTTTCAGGGCCTGGATCACGTCCGAGTAGCTCTTACCGGAGGTTACGATCCCCAGCCCACCGCTGCCGCCGATTTTAACCTTGTCGATTTTATTGGCGCGCACGAATTTGCTCACCAGCGGCAGACGCACCCGCTTCACGACCACTTCCAGCGCCTGGGGGTTGAACGCGGAGAGCTTGATATTGACGTTGTTCGCGTCCAGCCCACGGTCTGGCAGGTCCACGCAATAGCCGCGTGTGTTGACGTTGACCGTCTGGGTTTGCTCCACGGTCTCATTCACTGTTTTCAGGCCAACCCACAATCCGCTGTAGCGGGACAGTTCCCAACCCAGCAGGCCGAATTCGATGATTTCCTGTACATCTGAGGGGTACAGCACTGGAATATCCAGGGCAGACAGCAATGGCTCACTCTGGTTGACCACCGTAGAGGATTTACCCGGGTGATCGTCGCCCACCGCCAGCAGCACGCCGCCGTGTTTGTGGGTGCCGAAGGTATTGCCGTGGCGCATCACGTCAGCTGAGCGGTCGACCCCGGGGCCCTTGCCGTACCACATGGCGTACACTCCATCCACCTGCGGGTCCGGGAAGAACTCCAGCTGCTGGGTGCCCCACACGGCAGTTGCCGCCAGGTCCTCATTAACGCCGGGCTGGAAAACAACCCCGGCCTCGTCCATTCGCTTTTTTTCCCGCCACAGCGTGTTGTCCAACATGCCCATAGGGGAGCCACGGTAGCCGCTGATAAAGCCACGGGTATCGAGGCCGGCCTTTTCATCCAACTGCCGCCGGATCAGGGCCAGGCGCGCCAGGGCCTGGGTGCCGCTAATGAATATGCGTCCATCGTCTATCTCGAATTTATCGGACAGTGCAACATCGGACAGTGGTGGGTTGCCGGACATGGTGTTTCCTTTTACTTTTCGTAGATGGCAAAGCAGCCGTTTATGATCATTAACATCGCAGTCTACTCCTGGTGCAGTCTGCAATATTTGCGACATTCGGAAGAATATTTATCTGCCGAGTATAGACAGCATTTACAAAGTGCATCAACAGCCTGCTGTTATTGGCCTGTGTGGATTGAGCCCTGCCTCAACGAAAGAGCACTGTCGCAATGCGACAGTGCCTTTCTGCATAAGCTGATGCACCTAAGACTGAGTAATTCTATTAGGCGCCAGGAAAATCAAACTCAGTCCCAATAGTATTCAAAAGTGAGACCATAGGTGCGGCCCATACCGGGATAGCGAGCAACCGAACGGTTATTTTGCAGGGTCGTAGAGGTGTAGAACTCATCGGTCAAATTACGACCCCAGATATATCCCCGCCACTGACCATCATTGGATTGCAGGCCAACCCGAGCGTTAACCAAAGTGTACGAATCTATCACGTAGTTTTCATCGTACGAGTATGGCGCTGAGGGGAAATCAATATCGAAAGCCGGCAAGGATGCGGGAAGGGTGCTGTTTCCCTTACCTTCGAAATCAGAGTTGGCATCGTCAGTATAAGACGCATCCAGCGCTACCATGGCGCCCAAGGTATTGCTGATAGACCACTCGTACTGCGCCGAGACAAAGGCTTCAAATTCTGAGGTGAATGGCAGGTCGCTACCTTCAAAATCCAACTTTTCACTCTTTTGGTTAAATCCAATACCATCAGTGATTTCAGTATCGAGCCAGCTACCGGCGGCTGCCAGGGTCAGACCCTCAATAGGAACCCACTGCAGGTCGAGCTCCAAGCCTACAACCTCAGACTCATCAACATTACCCAGGGCAAACGCCTGTCTGAATACAGGCACTAACACCTTCGTGAGCAATTGCTTATCTGTGTAATCATAGTAGAAAGCAGCACCGTTGAGTTGCGCTGCGCCACCAGCCAATGACATTTTAAATCCGATTTCGTAGGCATCGAGTTGCTCTTTGACAACAGGATCCAACTGATCGGAAGAGACCGCCGCCAATGACGGGAAACTACCAGCTTTATAGCCGCGGCTATACGAAGCGTAGACTGAAGCATCGTCAGTCAGGTCGTAGTTGGCCGCCAAACGCCAGGAGAAGTAGTCATCGTCCAGGTCCTTTTTAGCTAATTCGGTTTCGCGAGGCTCACCCTGTGGCGGCACAGGAGAGACGAGAGTTAAACAATCACCCGGGCCTACCGATGTCGTAAACAGAGCGTTCCAGGTGTTGCTGGCGTTGTCTGATGGCGCTCGTGTACAGCCTTTATAATCGGCCTCGTCTTCTGTATATCGAATGCCGGTAGTCAGCGTCAGTTTTTCGGACATAAACCAGTCCGCATTGAGGTAGATAGCTTTTGTTGTAGTATCCTGCTCAACATCATTATCTAGTTGGGAAAAACCCAGTCCTGTAGAAAAATTGGTATTCGACGCGGCACCAAAATCCTGTTGGGTCAAGTAATTGACGTCACTGTCACTGTAGTACAGGCCAGCCATCCAAACCACGTTTTCATAGGTTCCTGTCAGACGGATTTCCTGTGAGAAAGAGTCAATATCACCATCCTGGTAGACATAATCAGTGGTGATGTAATCACTGTCAGGCAGCGTTCTGTATTTGCCCTTCAGCCAGCCTGGATCGAGTGCTTCGGCGTCCGCGATGAGAACGCCAGCAATGGAGCCGCGTTCATATTCTGAACCATTGTCGTCGAACTCAGAGTAACCCGTCAGCGAAGTCAGCGCGATTTTATCGGTCAGCTCATGCTCCAGGTGAAGCTTGTACATATTGTTTTCATGATCAAGTGAAGGTGTGCGCCCGGCAGTCCACTCTGCTTCTGTCGGATCACTATCTGGCACCAGCCGGTCTGGCGTTACAAGCGAACCATCGCTGTCTCTCTCGAAACCCGCCAATCCCAATAGAGGTGAGTAATTGCCGGTCAACTCAATCAATTGCGGAGCGAGTGAATCTGACTTATCTTTTACGTGGGAGTACGAAAATGAAGCCGTGGTCCTGTCACCAAAGTCAAAATCGGTGGTAAAACGCAGTGCCAGTTTATCCTGTTCACCCAGTTCATCACCGCGAGTAACGCTTTCCTGCCAGCCTTCATCGGAAGTCACAGAGCGAATAGCCAGGCGACTGCGCACCGAGTCAGTGATAGGGCCACTGATATAACCGTCGATAGACGCAGTCTCGTAGCGCCCATATGATGCGATTACGCCTGCTTCAAACTGATCCGTTGGCTTGGTTGCGATATAGTTAATGGCGCCACCTGTTGAGTTGCGGCCATAGAGAGTACCTTGCGGACCCTTTAACACTTCGACACGATCAACATCAATCATCGCTCCCTTGGTCATAATGGGAAAAGGGATGGCGATTTGATCGATGTACACACCCACGGTAGATGTTGCTTGCGGGCTGGACTCGTTAAAACCAACCCCACGCAGGGTATACACTGGGGGGCCAAAAGCGGTGTCGCTGTAGTTGAAACCCGGAATAGTCGCGGCCAGATCAGTGGTATCTTGAATTCCCATTTCAAGCATCTGGTCGCCGCTGATAGTCGAAATGGACATTGGAATATCATTTACGGACTGCGCCCGTTTTTGCGCAGTTACAATAACTTCCTCCAGTTTTTGAGCTTGCGCGGAAGTACTAAAGCTAATCGCGCTGCTGATTGCCGCTGATAAAACTGCAGCTTTATATTTATGTGTTTTCATAATGCTGGGTCTCCCCCCAAATAATCGATTAGAGCGAGAAAAATTACAGAAATGTACTTTTCAACGCTGCGGGATCATACCCTGAACGCTGCCCGCGAACTGCTGCAAATGTTACAATTGCGTCGTTAGCCAAGCGGGCTAGAACGCCAGGGTTCTAAAGCAGTGGGAAAAGCCGGGATAAAATGAGTAGCTGGGCCAGGCCAAGCAGGCCGACAACAGCCAAGAGAAGGGTCCACGTCTGTAAGGCTTGTCTGGGTGAAAAACCACTCATACGCGAAACGATCCAGAAACCACTGTCGTTCATCCAGGAGATGACCATCGACCCAAAACCGATGGCCAGCAAGATATACACCGGATGATAAGCAAGCACCGGTGCTACCCCCGCGACGTCCGGCCGGATAATAGACGCCATAATCGCCGCACTGGTTATCATGGCAACTGTCCCGGAACCCTGGGCAGTTTTCATTACTGCCGCAATCAACCAGGCCAGGAAGATGTGGTTAACATTAAACCCCGCAGTTGTCGCGCCAATGGCATTGCCAATACCGCTATGCCTGATCATTGCCCCAAAGGCCCCGCCAGCGCCGGTGATCAATACAATAATACCGGCCATTTCCAATGGCCTGGCCGCCGCCGGCCACAAGTCCTTTGTACCGAGATTTTGGGTTTTGGCCCACAGCCACAGGGCTATGACGGCACCTGCGAACATCGCAACATTCTTGTTGCCGGCAAAAGCGATCAATCCAGGGACTCCACCGCAGACAGCCCTGACGATTGAAGCCGTAGCGATCAGAATAATGGGAAGAGCCACGGGTAAAATGGCGAGGGACAGATGTGGCGGGTTGGGCACTGCTACGAAATGCTTGTCTGCAAGGGGAACCGCCACAGATATACTTTTATTCAGTTGTTTGGCGATCACCAAAACCAGAACAGCGGGCAAAATCCCAGCAGCAAGCCCTGCCAAAATTGTCATACCCAAATCGACGCCAAGACTTTGTGCCATGATCATCGGTCCCGGCGTAGGTGGAATCAGGCTATGGGTAATACCGGCACCGCCACCGATTGCCATTACATAAAGCACATAGTTTTTTCCCGTTTTCATCGCCAGTGTAATCGCCAGAGGAATCAGTAGAAAAAAGACAGTATCAAAAAAAACTGGAATCGATAGCACAAAGCCGCTGACTAATAAGGCCAGGGCTGCCTGTGTCTCGCCAAGTACGCCCAAAAGTGCGTTGACTATTTTCTGTGCCGCGCCGCTTTCCATCATGGCGACACCAATAACGGCGGCTAGCACAATGACCCAGGCAATCTTCCCGGTCACAGTGCCAAACTCGGTCATGGGCAACTCTATCGCCGTGACCAGGGAATGTTGACCTGCCACTTCCGGGAGAGCGGGGGAGATCAGGCCAACGAATACTGCAGAAGCAATAAGCGCAACAAAAGGATGAAAGCTCAACCGTGTGATCAGGTACACCACCAGAGCGACGCTTAGAAAAAGTACTACGAAAGGCCAGAGTTCAGACTGGAGCAGAGTGTTCACTGTACATTTGCAACCTGTTTATGGGTGTTAGCGGATTCGACGCAAGGCCCCAGAGGTCGGGTCGCTAAAAGTCAGTGATAGACCTTGATTTTGCCATCCTCAAAGATGTCGACCTTATCACCGGTGTGCACCTTGTCCAGGAACTCATGCCCCAACTGGTCGATACAGATAATGGGTGCACCGTCTGCCCAGTTGTTGGCCAGGACCAGGCCGCATGCGGCTACCGAGTCTATGGGGTCGGCAAACAGTACCGCCATGGGCGCGATGCCGCGTTCCACTATTATCATCCACAAGGTGGCTGCGGCGCTTGAACCGATAGTTTGTGGCACGCAGAGTATTTTGCCCTGCAGGTCCACGCCAAAAAGGTCCTTGTTATCGTGGTCCTGACATACGGCGGAATTAGATCCCTGAAACAGGACTTCCATGAAGGCGGCGGTCGCATTAAAACCGGCCCGGCTAACAGCCGCCTCGCCTGAGTCGTCATGCGCCAGAATGGCGCGCCCGCTGAATTCACTAAAGTTTGACATCTTTTGCTCTTTATCGTGTGTTGTAAATCAGGACTGGCCAGCAGGCGCCTTGTCTGGCAACTCGCCGGTCAGGACAATTTCAACCAGATCATCATCCATATAAAAGCGAGCCTTGCTGTAAGCACGCGACTTATTGGAATTGGTTATTATCATTTCATCGTCGTAGCCAGGTGTTTGCATGTAAACTACTGGACAGTTACGGGTGATGTGGATGCCGGCGTCGCATGCCTCGTCTGCCAACTGAGGGCTTTCCAGCTGAAACTGCGCCTTCACGGCGTCGGAGACGAAAATATAGGGCGTACACGCTACCCTGTCCTGGCCGGCATCTTTCAGACCCTTGAGGATACGACCACTCCACCACTTCAGTTGTGCCAGGGTGTTGTGTGGGCAACCGATAAATACCCTGGTTGGCCGGGCGTCTGGATCAGGCCAGAGCACCGGGTAACTGTTATAAAGTCGCTCCAGTTCAGCATCATCAATAACATAGGTTTGATAACCTTCGGCCAGCAGGTCGCGACCGTGATTTTTGGCCTCGGGCGTCACGTTTTCCATATGAAAAAGGCCCACCGCGCCGTTACTGGCGGTCGCTGTCCCCAAATCTTTAAGGTAACCAATGGGGTCGTCTAATTTGTTGACCATTTCGTCCATGCCAATGACATAGGGAACGTCTTCAACTACCTTCAAGCCAATGGCGGCGCCAATAAGCTGTGGGTGTGGCAACTTATTCAGGCGACAGTCAATCAGCCAGGTGGCCTGGCGGCCTTCATCGGTCATCAGGCCGAAATAAGGGGCCTTGCCGAGAATAGCGGTCATCATGTCGATGCCCATGGAGTTGCGATTGGTGCGGGCACCCAGCACCGAGTTTGCAAAGTTGATGGCCGAAGACTCCGTCCAGGAGATGTATTCGCCGTATTTTGGTGTATTGCCAATTTCCGGCAGGAAAGATGCACAGGACCAGGCATTTTTCACCATACCGAGCTTTTCATAGATCCCCGTGAGTAGCGCGTCGTGTGAATGGGCCTCATTCATGATGGCTCTTTTCGCTTCGCCCGGATCCAGGTTATCGTGATCCATTGCCTTGGGATTGGATGTAAACGGTGCGTAGGTTTTAAGGCCGGCATCGGCCAATTCCTTGAAAATCTTTATAAACGGGTAAAAGCCATCGGTGCTCCAGCTCAGGGCGAGGTGCGGTGCCGCCTGCAGGTCGATCAGCCGGGTGGCGCCCATCAGCTTTCCGTATGTCACGACGGTATTCATGACTCTCTGCAAGACCTCTCCCTGTTCGCCATCCATGATGGCCTGCTCTTCGGGCGTCAGTTCAAAATCAGTTTCTTTCATCTATCAACCCTTTTCCGGTTGGCGTCCCAAGGTCTACTTACGATAGTTTCTCAGCCAGAATACTCTGCCGACAAGTGAATTCAAGTTTAGGTATCAGCAAGCCCGAGGACTGCTACATTTGTTACAAACCCAGGATAAGTTATGTGTTTAACTCTGGGCATTGATGCAATGACGGTCGTTTCATCATTAACCTGGCGAAGCGACATGTTGGGACTGCGCCCGGATTTGCCAATCAGGCTATGAAAAAATATTTTTATTACATATAGTTATAAGGAAGCAGGTATGACATCGACATCTTCGGTCGCAGGCGTTCCCCTGATCATAGAAGCCTCGATAAATGGCCAGACCCCCAAATCCAGGAACCCCAGTGTGCCCTACAGCGACGAGGAAATCGTCGAGCAGGCGCTTGCCTGTATGGAAGCGGGTGCGGCGATGGTTCACAATCATACCGAAGAGCCCGTCGTGGGTGGACCGGGTTGGCTGGATGCCGAGATGTACGCCCGGCCATGGCGAAAACTGATGGCGATTCGTCCCGACGCTATACTGACCCCCACCATGCCTTTCGCCGTGGAGGGTGTGTCAGTCGAAACCCGCTATTCGCATATCACGGCCATGGCTGAAGAGGGGCTTATTACACAAGGTCTGTGCGACCCGGGCAGCATGAACTATGCGGGGCTCGATGAAGAGGGACTGTTTGCCGATTCTACCGTTGTCTACAAAAACGATATGCGCGACTCACGGTACTACGTGGAAGCCTGTCGTCGTCTCAATATTGGCCTGAGCATTTCGATTTTTGAACCCGGCTTTGTCAAATTTATTATGGCATATCACCGCGCCGGTAAGCTGCCAGCGGGAGCTATGTTGAAGTTCTACTTTGGTTCCGAGTCAATGCCGTTCGGATTACCGCCCACCGCCACGGCTCTCGAGGCCTATCTGGAGATGATCGAAGGCAGCGACCTGCCATGGCTGGTATCAAGTTTTGGTGATGACTGTGTGGGTTGTGGTATAGCGGAAGAGGCCATCAAGCGCGGCGGCCATGTGCAAGTAGGTCTCGAACCCTACGAAGGGCCGCGCACACCCACTAACGTGGAATTGGTTGAAGAAGTCGTTGCCGTGGCAAAGCGCTACGACCGACCAGTGGCAACGCCTGTCGAGGCTGCCAGAATCCTGGATTTTCCGACCTATCCGGCGGGCTATGGCTCGGACAGCTAGTCCTGTTCAATTCATATTATTAGTACGATGTTGCCAAAAGAAATCAATGTGTTGAAATGCAAACATGGGAGAAAAGCATGTCAAAACGCGTAGTTATTATTACCGATGCCGTCGAGCACCTGGGGCCGGACCTGGCGAGAAAACTGGCGCAGCGCAATCACAACCTGGTGCTGGGCGGCGCATCTGATGAGCTTGCGAATGAGTTGCGCGAGCTGGGGGCAGCGGTGGAAGTCGTGGCTGAGGTAAGAGATGGCGAGGACCTGATTAGAGCCGACGCAGTTCCCAGCTTGATCGCGCGTGCCAACAGTGCTTTCGGGGGCTTCAATGCTGCATTTATTCGCCCCGGTGCCCATGTGATGGGAGATATGTTTGCGGCCACCGCCGAAGACATGCAGGCGGCTTTTGAAGGAAATATGTTGTCTACGTTTCATGCCCTCAACGCATTGGTGCCCGCGTTGATCGAACAGGGGGAAGGTGGCCAGATTCTCGTCTGCAGTAGCGCTACCGCGATCAAGCCCTACACCGGCGCCTACGTTTACACCGCCACCCGCGCTGGCGCGATCATGCTGCTACGCACCGCGGCACAAACTGCCGCTCCACACGGAATTACCATCAACGGTATAGGAACGATGTTTCTCAATTATCCTGGCTTCCTGGATAACACCGGTTGTCGCGATCCGGAAGTGCTGGAGCGCACACTAGGCAACATCCCTCTTGGGCGTCTTGGTGAACCTCCTGAGCCTGCGCATATTGCCGCGGCCATGCTGGACGGTCAATCCAACTACATAACAGGCGAGTTTATTTCAGTGAGTGGAGGCTGGACGAGCGCCTAGCCGGTTTCGCTCACCGACTTTCATAATCCGGTACCACGGGTTCTACCGCCGTCAGGCGGTCATACTGTTCACTGAAGAAAGCCAGATCCTTGATGATTAATTTGCCATACCGGATACCAATGGAACCTTCCCGCTCCAGCTTTTTCAATTCCCGACCTACACTGGGACGGGTCGCACCCACCATTTTTGACAACTCATCCTGAGAGATACCTTCTATTACAGTGCAGCCCTCCTGGTCGAGATAGCCCAGGCTGTACCCCATGCGGATGATTACTCTAGCCAGACGTGGACGCAGCGGGAGAAGACTAGCATCTTCGGTCAGCATGAACGTTAAGCGAAGACGTCGGGCCATTACCCGGTTCAACGCCCTTGCGATCTCCGGGAACCTGTCGTACAAATTATTGAAATGTGTTTTTCTGAGAACATTCACCTCGCTACTGCCAACGGAAATAGTGCTATTCATTCGGGGTTGATCGATGAGCAGCCCCCAATCTCCAACGCAATCCCCTGCCATAATGTAGGTATGCAGTATTTCCTGGCCGTCGTAGTTGTAATTACAGACCTTGCAGCGTCCATTCGCTACCTGGAAGCAGGCGTCAGGTGGGTCACCCTGGTGATACAGGTACTCGCCATCAACCAGTTTTCGGCTGACAAAATGCCGACCAACCTCCCCCTGTATCTCCTCAGGTAACTCGGATATCCAGTTATGTAGATTCTGTACTTTTTGCACAAGAGATCCGCTAGCTTACAGGCCCATGGAACGGCCCTTTCCTGACATATGCTTATGACTATAACCTAGCAAAATTCAAGGAGAAACATATTTCTCGTTACTGACAAGCAACGTGATGGAAATGGGATAATCCTGCAGACACTCAAAAGCGCCTATTGAGAAGCCACGGCGGTGGACCCGGGAAGATCGTTACGGGAACCCCAGTCCCTCCTGTAAATATAATCGTGCCACTTTTCGGGTCACTCTTTGAAACCGCCATCAGGCTGCAATTCTTTCGTATCGATGATGCAGGCCGCCAACACGGGGAAACGCGACAACTTTTCCCGACTCTGTTGGTTCAACTGTTCGGGTTTCTGGCGGATCTTTGTTTAACGACAAGTGCGTTCTACAGGTATGGTAATAGTTGAAATAATCGCGAAGGATTCTGCGTAGGTGCCGCTCATTGAGAACAATAATATGATCTAGGCAGTCTCGGCGTATAGAGCCGATTATTCTTTCAACGAAGGGATTCTGCCAGGGCGAGCGAGGCGCCGTGATGACCTCCTCGATACCTGGGCTGTTGATCCGTCGTTGGACTAGACCACCATAAATGGCATCCCGATCGCGCAACAAATACCGTGGGCCGGACTCAAACGGAAAAGCTTCCACTAATTGCTGTGCTGTCCATTGGGCAGTGGGGTGTTCTGTCACATTAAAATGTACAACTTGCCGACGATCCTGGCTGAGCACGATGAATACATAAAGCACCCGAAATCCGGCAGTGGGAACCGTAAAGAAATCAATCGCCGCCAGACATTCTGAATGGTTGGCAAGAAAAGTTCGCCATGTCTGCGAAGGTGGTTTTTTCTGACGAACCATATATTTTGAAACTGTCGCTTGTGATATTTCGATACCCAGCTTGAGTAATTCACCATGGATTCTGGGCGCACCCCAGCCTCTATTGATTGCCTGCATTTCTCGGATCAGCTTGCGCAGGCCTCCATCTATAGCGGGTCGTCCCGGCTTGGGGCCTCGACTTTTCCAGCGCCAGTAAAATCGGAAGCTCTGCCGATGCCAGCGTACGACAGTATCCGGATGTAGGCCGTGGAGTACTGTACGCCAGCCATCCACATAGCGTGGAAAAAGAATCCAGAACAGCTTATCCGCCACCGTAGCGCGAGGGCGTTTCACGGATTTCCGGAGCATGGTCACCTGTTGGCGCAATGCCAGATTCTCAAGAAGCAATTGACGCCGAGACTTGAACACTGAACGCAGAAAGATGACCGCTAGAATAAAGAATGGCATGTTTGCCATCCTTCATCGGTTGCTAGGAATAGTCAATAAAATCAGGGCGATCGAATTTTCAGGAGGGACAGGTACATCTGATATGGCCTGGTTCCTTTCGTTTGTTTAAAAGCTGAATTAAATAGCTTTCAACCAATTGGCGACGGCTTGACCGATCTCAACCGGCGAGTCTTCCTGGATGAAATGCAGGCCCTTTACTGTGACTTCTTGCTGGTTCGGCCAGCTGCGGCAAAATTCGCGTTGTGGGCCTACCAGAATAGAACCCGGGTCTGCATTGATAAACAACTTGGGTAGCTCGCTGCCGGCCATGAAGGCTCCGTACTCGTTCACCAGGGCAACGATATCCTCGGGCTCGCCTTCGATTGGGATTTGCCGTGGCCAGTTCAGCAGAGGTTGGCGGTCGTCGGCGCCGGGGTGGGGTGCGCGGTAGGCATCCATTTCAGCTGCGCTTAATTCGCGGATCACCGAAGTGGGCAGTACCGCCTCAATGAACATATTGCGGTTCAGGATCAGGTCCTCGCCTTTTTCAGAACGGAAGCCTTTAAAAATTCCTACGGCACCCTCGGGCCAGTCCGCCCAGCTCATCGGCTTAACGATAGCTTCCATATAGGCCACGCCCTTAACGTCTGTCGGGTGGCGCATGGCCCAGAGGAAGCCGATGCCGCTGCCCCAGTCGTGAATGACCAGGGTGACGTTTTTGTTGGCGCCGATGGCTTCAAGCAGGCCATCCACGTAACTGTAGGCCACTTCTAATGTGTAGCGGCCGGGGCCCTCGCTGGCGGGCAGCTTCTCTGAATCGCCCTGGCCGATCAGGTCGGGGACGATAACTCTGCCCGATTCCACCAGCTCACCCACGACATTGCGCCACAGGAAGGAGGAGGTGGGGTTACCATGTAGCAATACAATAGGGTCGCCGTCACCCTCTTCGAGGTAGGCGATTTGTTTGCCATTGACGGTGGCGAACTTTTTCTCATAGGGCATGGTTTCAGACATCATGACGGTTGCTCCTGCATATAGATTAAGGGTTAGGCAGCCAGCCCTAGCATGGACAGGCTGTTTTCGATGATGGTTTTGAGTTCGCGAATCTAGTCGCCGCGCCGAACCACCAATACCTCGTAGCTTCCTTTGGGACCGATGAAATTGGAACACAGCCCGCTGACCAGGCTGACTACGATGGCACCGAACACCGCACTCCAGAAGCCCACCACTTCGAAGCCATCCACAAACCAGCCAGCCAGGTTGAGCATGCCCG
>Ga0316193_10001024_pt1 | contig 18401 bp, 12 predicted proteins | sample MerIslsedime2_MG_FD_207735 | JGI IMG/M metagenome (GOLD analysis project Ga0316193, IMG submission 207735) | Coastal sediment microbial communities from Maine, United States - Merrow Island sediment 2 | ecosystem: Environmental > Aquatic > Marine > Coastal > Sediment | place: USA: Maine... | reverse complement strand
GAGAATTCCCCAACGAGGTATGCGACCCCCTCCATGGTCGAGAGATCGGACGGCAAAGAGATGCAGCGTCCAATTGAAGACAACTCCTCTGCTACCGCATCGCAGACCTCGGCCGTGCGCGAGGTGATGTAGACCGTGGCGCCCGCCTCGACATAGCCGCGGGCAATCATCAGACCGATGCCGCGCGAACCGCCGGTCACGAGCGCGGTCTTACCGTGGATTGAAAAGAGTGACGAAACATCGTGGTGTTCATTCATGGCGATACCCCAGCGACTGCTCCCGCCGCGGCAGCGAGACCGCCAACCCACAGGTTCAAGTTCTGGAATCGCGGGTCCTCGGTCTGGCCGTGGTAGGAGCGGTAGTAGATCTGTTGCACGATCCCCGCCAAGCGGAAGAGGCCAAAGCAGTAGTAGAAGCTGAAATCACCAATGTCGAGGCCGCTCTTCGCCGAGTAGCGGGCGACGACCTCCGCTCGGGTGGGGGCGCCATCGGCGTTGGTTGGCATCATTCGCATCGCCTGGAAGCCGGCTGGGTCACTCTGCTCCACCCAGTACGCAAGCGACGCACCGAGATCCATCAACGGGTCGCCGAGGGTGGCCATCTCCCAATCGAGGACGCCAACGATGCGCATGGGATCCGCAGGATCGAGGACGACGTTGTCGAGGCGAAAATCATTGTGGACGATGCAGCCGGCTCCGCTGTCGGGACGCCGGGTCTCCTCGAGCCACGCCATGATGCCCTCGCAGTCGGGCACATCTGGAGTGCGTGCCCTTCGGTAGCGATCGGACCACCCCGCGATCTGGCGTTCGACATAGCCCTCCGGATTTCCGAAGTGCTCGAGACCGACCGCCCGAAAGTCGACCGAGTGCAGTTCGACGTGGACATCAACCACCCGATCGAAAAGGGCTCTGACGTCTCCTGGAGAGATCGACATCCCGGTCGGGAAGTCCCGCCTGACGATGATGCCCTCGATCTTCTCCATGACATAGAAGGGACTGCCGATGATCGATTCGTCGTCGGAGAAGACCAATGGCTTCGGGCAGTAGGGAAAGCAACCGTGGAGGGCGGCCAGGACATCGTGCTCCCGCTTCATGTCGTGACCGCTCTTCGGCTTGCTACCGAATGGCGGACGCCGGAGCACGATCTCGTCGCCGCCGATCCGGAGCATGTAGGTGAGGTTGGAAAACCCTGAGGGATATTGAAGGACCTCCACCTCGCCCTCGATTTTCAGCGCATTCTGAAGGTAGGGACCGAGCCGGTTAATATCGAGGGTCTCTCCCGATCGGACTTCTGTCGGTCGATCAATGGTGCTGTTCATGCTCGTAGTGTCCCCCATCGGTAGCGAAACAAAAAGAGGGCCCGCGCTGCGGGCCCTCTGTTATCAGATCGATCGCATCACGGTCCAGGCGCCAGCACTCCGTCCCGGATCGTGAACATGACGGGTGTGAAGAGCTCGTCGAGCGCTTCCGGATCATCGTAGTAGCTGTTTCCGATCTCGTCCGAAGAGATCTCCTGGATGAGGATGGTGAAGGCGTCAGCGGTCACATCGACGATGCCGTAGCCGTGCGACCAGGTGTTTTGATAGAGGATGTCCGATGGCGACACACCTGGGACCTGCGACGAGATTTGGAGCAGAAGCCCATAATTGGCCAAGATTTCTTCGAGGCCCGGAATCTGGCCGAGGATCGGGTCTGAGAGGGCCGTCCGAAGTGCCATTTCGGCGTTGGTTGCCGAGGAGACGGCCGGCGGCGTGAGCTCGTAAATGCCGTTCTTGTGGTCGGTAACGAAGGTCGCGTGGATGTCGCCCGAGATCACGACCGCATTGTCGACCATGCCGAGGAGGCCCAGTGCTTCCATGGTCTTCTGCGGCAGGCCGTTGAAATCCTCGGCGTTGACGATCAGCTTGGTGCGCAGGAAGTCCGGGAAACCTGGGGGCAGCATTCCGGCGATCACCGGGTTCGTGAAGTCGAAGACCATCGGGGTCATCATGAAGGAGTGGCCGAGCACCTTCCAGGTCGCCGGGCTGGCGAGTAGGGTGCCCTGGAGCCAAGCGTTCTGCTGGGACCCGTAGACCTCCTGGGCCGCACCATCGGTTTCGAGGTAACGCGCCGCCGCGTAGAGATCGAAGGTGTCCTTGACGACAAAGTAGCGCGATCCCAACGACGAGTAGACCGACGACTTGCCCAACAGGAGGTAGGAGATGCCGCGCGGGAGCGTCGCCATGACTTCAGGCGGGAACGGCGGCGTGAGGCCGGCCCCCCCGAAGAGGAGGTTGATGAAGGTGGCGCTGACGTTTCCCGATATCGCCTCCTCACCCAACCGCACCGCCGTGAAGAAATCGAGGTCCGGGTTCTCCATCATGTAGAGGTTGGCGGCAATCATGCTGAGGGTCTGCCTGAATATCGGCAGGCCCGCTCCAAGCACGTCCATGTCGACGTAGGGATCGAAGCTCCCCCTGACCACCGGCCACGCCTCGCCGACCATCGCCGCGAGAGTCGGTTCGGCGACTGGGATAAATCCGGGGAAGGCGTCCTCCGGGATCAAGTGGTCGGGCCGGAATGACCGCAGATCGGTCAGCACGAGGTGCAGATTCGAGCCGTAGATCAGATCGCGGTAGATCATCGCGTTCGGATAGAGATCTGCGGACGTGATCTCGAGCTCGCCGTCCTGGTTGAGGCCGGCATCGATCGGCACCCATTCGTAGAACGCCCTTTCGGCGTTCTGCTTGCGCTCGATGTCGTACTCGTCCTGGCGCCCGTCACTATAGGTCGCCGTGGCGCCCCACGCGTCATCGGAATATTCGTGGTCGTCCCAGATCACCAACATCGGCCAGCGCTCGTGGACCTCCTGCAAGACCGGGTCGTTCTTGTAGGTGCGGTATATGTCACGGTAGTTCGAGAGGCTAGCCGCGGCATAGTTGGGGTTTTCCTCGGTGCCGAGCTGGATCGCCCCTTCAGTGTCCTCGAACTCTATCCCGCGTTCGCTGTCAGGGTCCTGGAACTGGGGGTCACCAGTCGTCTCGTAAATGTAGTCCCCGAGGTGGACGATGAAGTCGATATCTTCGTCGTGGTCGAGCAGCATCTTGAGGTAGGCGTTGTAGTAGCGGCCGATGTAATCCTGACAATAGACCACGGCAAAACGCACAGGCTGATCGGACCCTGGGCTGGGAGCGGTTCGGGTGCGGCCGATCTGTGACGCGTTGCCGTCGAAGCTGAACTGGTAGTAGTAGGTGCTATACGGCGAGAGGCCGTCCACCTCGACCTTGACCACGCCGTCGTACTCCGCGTCAACGTCGATGGCCCGGTTGGTCACGACATTTGCCATTCCGGGATCGGTGGCCACCGCGAGATCCACGCTGGTGGGAATGCCGCCGTCAGGCCCGACAGCCCGCGTCCATAACACGACGCTGTCCGAGGTCGGATCACCCGAGGCCACCGATTGCGGGAAGTACTCGTTCGCAGCCACCGCACCGGCCACGCCACACATCAGGATGATCAAACCCGCTGTACGAAGAAAACCACGCATCACATCCTCCTTCCTCTCTGGACGCACGGGCACCGGACTCGGGACCCGCGCAGAATCTCGACTTTTTTGAGACGGCATTTCTGTCACCTCGTAAAAGTGGGAACTCATGGTAGCGCAACCACCCGCCCAGATGCGAGATTCGAGATCCGAGATGCGTCCGCCCAGGGAACACAGCATTACGGGTGTTCGGCATTTCGGGATCGGGATCGGGATCGGATTCAGGCGACGAGGAGCTCTTCACCGGCGCGGACCAGACGGGCGTACGCGCCGTCGGCGGCGAGCAGTTCGTTATGAGTTCCCTGTTCGATGATCCGCCCGCGGTCCATGACCACGATGCGATCCGCCCGCTCGACCGTCGACAGCCGGTGAGCGATCACGATAACTGTCTTGCGTTCGAAGATCCTCGCAAGGGCATCCTGGATGAGCTGCTCGGTGATCGAGTCGATCGAGGCCGTGGCCTCGTCGAGGACAACCACTGAAAGGTCGTGGGCCATCGCTCGGGCGAAGGTCAGGAGCTGGCCCTCCCCTACCGAAAGGTCGGCGCCCCTCTCTCTCAGGACGTGGTCCCAACCCACCCTTTCGACAACCTTGTCGGCGTGGACCAGCACCGCCGCCGCTTCGCATTCCCCTTTGCTGATTGCCGGATTGCCGAGGTCGATGTTGAATCTCACCGCCTCCGAAAAGAGCTGCGGATCCTGGCGCACGCCGGCGATGTTGCGACGCACGTCTTCGGATCGCAAGTCAGAGAGCTCGGTGCCATCGAGGGTGATGCTGCCCTGGTAGCCGATGTATGAGGTATCAAGGAGCCTGGTCAGGGTTGTCTTGCCAGAGCCCGTCGCGCCCACCACTGCCACCACCTCACCCGGCTTGACCTCGAGGTCGATCCCGCAGAGGACGTCCTCGGCATCGGGCCGATAGCGGAAGCAGACGTCGCGCATCACGATCTCGCCCTCCACCTCCGGTTTGGCCTCGCCCTCGTTGGATACCGATTCGTCGATATCGAGAAGGGCCAGGATCTTTTCGAGCGCCGCCGCGCCCCGCTGCAGCACAGCGACCCTGGAGGAGAGCTCTCGCAGCGGCCGGAAGAGGCGGTCGAGATACTCGATGAAGGCGACCAGGAGTCCGGCGCTCAAGGGTTCCGACAGCGGCACCGGCAGCCCCATACGTGACGCCAGCCCCGAGCCGTACCAGAGCATGACGGCGACGCAGATCGAGGCGGTGCCATCGACCAGCGCATACATGAAGGAGTCGTAGACATTGGAACGGGTGGTTGCGCGGCGGAAGCGGTCGTTGCGCGCGTCGAAGAGGTCTTCGGAATGGGCTTCGTTGCCGAAAAGCTGAACCACCTCGACACCGTCAACCCGCTCGGCGAGAAAGGCGTTGACCGAGGCCAGCGCCTCGCGCACCTCGAGGAAGAGAACCCGCAGACGGCGCCTGATGATTTCGAGCACGGCCAGGATCGGCGGCGCCAACAGCAACAACACCAGCGTCAGGCTCGCGTCGAGCAGGAACATCGCGAACAGGGTGCCGGCGATCATCAGGAGGTCGAGGATGATGTTGATGAGGCCGGAGGAGAAGGCTTCGCCGAGGGCGTCGACATCGGAGGTGGCGCGGGTCATCAGACGACCGGCCGGCTGCCGGTCGAGGTAGCTCTGGCGCAAACCGATGAGCTTGCGGTAGATGCCGGAACGCAAACGGACAATGCTGCGCTGGCCGCCCCACGCAAGCGACATCACGTAGCCGCCCTCGAGCAGATAGCCTGCCACGACCGCCCCGAGATACAGGAAGGCGAGCGCCATCAGCCCCTCGGCCACGCCCGGCACGACGTGCTCGTCGATGACCTTCTTCAGGATCCAGGGCTGAACGAGGCTGAGGCCGGCGGTTGCCGGTGTCAGTGCGAGGGCGAGGGCGAAGGCCCACGAATCGGGTCGGAGGTAGGGCCACAGGCGGCGCAGCATCGAGGTCTCTCTCATGACGCGACCTCTTCCTCGGCCGCCGCGCGCTGGCTCTGCACCAGCCAGGTATCCCGGTAGATGCCCGGTCGTTGGATCAGCTCAGTGTGGGGACCGTTGTCGACCAACCGGCCACCGTCGAGCACCAGCACCGTGTCGCAGTGGCGAAGGGCCGACAAACGATGGCTCGAGATCAGGACCGTCGGCGCCTCCGGTCGACGTGCCAGGTCGGCCACGGTCTCAACGAGCTGGGCCTCGGTGTGATGGTCGACCGCGGACAAAACATCGTCGAGAATCAGAAGATCGCCACCCCGGTAAAGACCGCGGGCGAGCGCCACCCGTTGGCGCTGTCCGCCGGAGAGCATGATGCCGCGTTCGCCGACCACCGTCTCGAGTCCGTCCGGGAGAGATTCGAGATCGGGCGCCAACGCCGCCATCTCGACCGCGCTTTGAATATGCGCGTCATCTGGCGCTGCCTCGAGGCCGACATTGGAGGCGATGGCGTCGGAGAAGAGGAAGGGTCGCTGCGGCACGACCGCCAACCGGCGCCGCCAGGTCTCGAGGTCGAGAGTGAGCAGATCGACACCATCGATCAGAATCGTCTCTTGCGGCGGGTTGTAAAGGCGCGCTAACAGCCGCAACAGGGTGCTTTTCCCGCTCCCGGTGCGTCCGAACAGACCCACGACACCGCCGGCTGGAATGGTCGCAGTGAGCCCCGTCAGCACCTCGCGATCAACTTCGTCCGGGTAGGCGAAATGGAGGTCGCGCAGCTCGATAGCCGGGCCACGGCCGCCCTCCAGGACGACACCGGCCTCACCCTCCGGACGCTCGACCGGTGCATCCATGAGTTCGAAGATCCGTTCGAGGGCCGCGCGCCCGCGTTGGATCACGGACATCATCCACCCCATCGAGCGCAGCGGCGGCAGGAAGACCGTCAGCAGGGCGGTGAACGCCGCCAGCTCACCCACGGTCAGGGAGCCCCCCAGCACCATCGGGCCGCCGACAGCGATCAGGGCAAACATCGCGACACCGCCGGAAAGCACCAACAGCGGCAGGGCGATCGAGCGGATCAGCGCCAAACGCATGCCAGTGTGGAACCAACTCAGATTCCTGGCCTCGAATCTCTCGACAAACGCCTCCTCGGCCACGAATCCCTGGATCGCGGCCATCCCCTGGAGGCTGCCAAGGACGTGCTCGGAGATCTCACCGAGCTGCTCCTGGCTGCGCCGGGCGAGGTAGAACAGGCGCCGGATCCCCCACTGCACGAGACCAGTGCCGAGCAGGATCGGGAGCAGGACCATCAGAGTCAGACGTGGCGACAGGGAGACCATCTTCCAGCCGGTGAGGACAACGGCGAGGGTCACGTTGACGATCTGCAGACCGCCGAAGCCGACCAGGGTACGGACCCAGGTGATGTCGTTGGAGGCGCGGCTGACGATGTCGCCGCGTTTCTGGGTCGCGTAAAAGGACGGCTGGAGGCGAAGGAGGTGGGCAAAGAGATCCCGCCGCAGGTTGTACTCGAGGTGGCGCCCTGGGTTGAAGATCAGGACCCTCGACAGGCTCCGGACCACGATCACCGCGACCCCCATGACGGCGATGGCGGCAACGTAGTGGCCCAACGGCTGCTCCGCTCGAAGGGCATCGATGGCGTGGCCGATCTGGCCCGGGATGCTCACCGCCAGGTAGTTCGTGATCCACAGAAAGACCGCACCGGTGAGGTAGCTCCACCTATAGCGCCAGGCATAGTCCCGGAGCAGCCGGAGCACCGGCCGCCCTATCGCACCCCGGTTTTGGTCGTTTGACTCGTTCAACACCAATCCCCTATAACTGGCGATTATCCTCTCATGTTTCCATCCGCCCACCCAACCAGATGCTGGATGCTAGATGCTAGATGCTGGATGTGGGAAAACTCGAGCAATCCACCGGGCGGGCGGGGGGTCCAGTATCCAGCATCCAGTATCCAGCATCGGTAGACCAAAGCGTCCACCCGCGATAGGCTGCGATTGCCGATCAAGGAGGAGTAATGCCGGAAACCATGCCCGAAGTTCTCATCAGCGAGGAAGAGATCCACGCCAAGGTGGAAGAGCTCGCGCGCCGGATCTCGTCCGACTACCGTGACGCGGAGGACCTGATCCTGATCGGGGTCCTCAAGGGCTCGTTCATCTTCCTCGCCGACCTAGCCCGCCACCTGACGATTCCGCGCAGCGTCGACTTCATGGCCCTCTCGACCTATGGCAACGCCACCGACACCGACGGTGCGGTGCGGATGATCATGGACCTTCGCCGCAATATCGCAGGCCAACACGTGCTCATCGTCGAGGACATCGTCGACACCGGCTATACACTCGCCTACCTGGTCCGCACCCTGGCCGCCCGCCAGCCGGCGTCGCTCAAGACATGCGTTCTCGTTCACAAGCCGGATCGGCGAGAAGTCTATGCCCAGATCGACTACCTCGGTTTCGAGATCCCCGACGCCTGGGTCGTCGGCTGCGGTCTCGACTGGGCGGAGAAGTTCCGGACGCTGCCGTATATCGGGGTGGTGAAGCCGGAGGAATGAGCGCCCAACCACCCACCCGATACTGGATGCTCGATGCTGGATGCTCGATCCGCCCACCCACCCAAGGGTTGCAGGGTCTGAGTGGCGTGACCTGAGATTTGACCTCGAGATGGGGTATTGTGACGCCGCTCACGGCGTTGTTGGCGCTCCGGACCTATATTGATATTGGACGCACCGGACAATCTCCTCCTTCTCAAGCCCGCTCGCGGGCTTGCTTTTTTTTTGGGGGGGGGGGACCACCCCAACCTCATCGAGTGCTGCCCACGACTCAACGAACTCAGAGACCGCAGTGGCTTGGTAACCGCGAAGACGCGAAGAGTGCAAAGAAGAACCAAAATATTATCTTTGCGACGTCTTTGCGTCTTTGCGTCTTTGCGTTTTTCAACATGATGTTGGTCAGCGAACGCAGGCACGAATAGACGGGACGTCGGGATCGGGATCGGGATCGGACGCGGAGCGGGGTCGCTGCTACACTCTCCGCGATGATGGAATCGACATTGGGTCTCGAACAGGTGCCGCCAGGGCGGCAGATCTACTCGAACCGCACCCTCAATCTGCGGACGATCCGGGCCATCGGCTACGACATGGATTACACCCTGGTCCACTACCGGGCCGATGTCTGGGAACAACGGGTCTACGACCGCCTCAAGGAAATGTTCGTCGGCGAAGGGTGGCCGATCGAGGACCTCAAGTTCGACCCGGCCCTGGTCATCCGCGGGCTGGTCATCGACACGGATCTCGGGAATATCGTCAAAGCCAACCGGTTCGGCTACGTGATGCGCGCCGCGCACGGCACGCGGCCGATGACTTTCGAGGATCAGCGAGACGTCTACCGCCATACGCCGATCGACCTCTCAGAGTCACGATTCGTCTTTCTCAACACGCTTTTTTCGCTCTCCGCAAGCTGTTTCTACTCGCAGTTGGTCGACCTCTACGACCAACATGTCCTGACCGAGGTCCACGGCTACCAGGATCTTTTCCGCCGGGTCAGCGAGCGGCTCGACGAGACCCACATCGAAGGTTCGCTCAAGGCCGACATCATGGCCGACCCGGAGCCCTACATCGTCCTTGACCCGCAGGCGCCGCAGGCGCTGCTCGACCAGCTCCAGGCCGGCAAGCGTCTGATGCTGATCTCGAACTCAGAATGGGCCTACGTCCAGACGATCATGTCCTACGCCTACGATCGCTACCTGCCCCTGGACCGCTCCTGGCGCAACCTCTTCGAGCTGGTCATCGTCGGCGCCCGCAAACCGGGTTTCTTCAGCTACAACCTGCCCATCTTCTCGATTGCCGATGAAGAGGCGGGGCTACTCCAGCCGGTGGCCGGCCCGATCCCCGGTCCCGGCGCCTACCTCGGCGGCGATGCGACCAAGGTCGAGGAGTACCTTGGGCTTTCCGGGGCAGCAATTCTCTATGTCGGCGACCACATATTCGCCGACGTCAAGATGTCCAAATCGAGCCTTCGCTGGCGTACCGCCCTGATTCTGCGCGAGCTCGAGGAGGAGCTGGCCGCGGTCGAGGAATTCCGGGACACCGAGAAGCAGCTCGTCGCCCTGATGGCGGAGAAGGTGAAACTGGAAACCGCCCACAGCCGCGCTCGATTGGCATTGCAGCGGATTCACCAGGGGTACGGTGAACAGCCGGACGCCTCGGTCGACGAGCTCGAGGCCGAGATCGGTCGCCTGCGGTCCGAGACCGAGGCGCTCGACGAACGCATTGCACCGATGGCCCGCCAGGCCGCCGAACTCGAAAACCCGAGTTGGGGCGCTCTGCTGCGCTCCGGCAACGACAAGAGCCACCTCGCTCGCCAGATAGAAGGCTCGGCCGACGTCTACACTTCACGGGTCTCGAATTTCCTCTACGCCACACCTTTCTCGTACCTTCGCAGTCGGCGCGGCACGATGCCCCACGATCCCCTGAGCTGAAGGTACAGAGTTGTCGTCGGAGTTTACGGTTGCCGCGGTCAGCTTTCTCAATGCGAGACCTCTCACCGAGGGACTCGATGAAGAACCCGGGGTCCACCTCATTTCCGACGTTCCAAGCCGTCTGATGAAGACGCTGATCGAGGATCGAGCGACGGTCGCCCTGTGCCCTGTGATCGACTTTCAGCTGTCGCCGGTTGAACTTACGATCGTGCCTGCCGGAGCCATCGGCTCGGACGGTCCGACTCTGACCGTCAGGGTCTTCAGCCAGGTACCGATGGCGGAGGTGACGCGCGTCCACACCGATGGCGACAGCCACACCTCGGTGGCGCTGCTGGCAGTTGTCTTTCACGAGCTTCATGGACGACTGCCGGAGGTCGAGGCTCTCGAGTCGTCTGACGTCAACGGTTCGGAAGCCCCACCCGACTCGGTGCTCCTGATCGGCGACAAAGTGGTCCGAAACGAACCGGATCCGGCGCTCTATCCCCATCAACTCGATCTCGGCGAGGCCTGGCGCCGGATGACCGGCCTGCCCTTCGTCTTCGCCTGTTGGATGGCACGAGCCGATCACGATCTCGGCAATCTGCCCGACATTCTACGTCGGTACCGCGACCGCAACCGTGACCGCGTCGCCGAAATCGCAGGCACCCACGCCAAAGCCTCTGGCTGGCCGGAAGGGCTCGCGGCAGCGTATCTGGGCAAGATCCTGAACTACGAGATCGAATCGCGCGAGTTGGAAGCCACCGAGCTCTTCTGGCAACGCTGTCACGCGCTCGGGCTGATTGGGCGTTTGCGCCCGTTGAAGCTGTACCAATCACTCTGACGGGTCGTTACCGCCGGCAGCGGCGCCTGGGATGCAAGAGGCCGCCGCACTTGAGGCAGACGGCCCTGTCTTTCCTTGAGGGTCGATTTGTACCATAAGCCTTGTGGAGCGCGTCATGATTGGGTGTCATTTTTGGATGTTCCGGCTTCACCAGGGCTTGTATGCCTCTCCGGTTACACGCCAGAAGGCATAATACGGAACGCCGATATCGACCGGCGTGATGTAGCGGGGATCAGAGCGCTGGTCGAAAAAGAGCCGGGCAAAGACGCTGTTGGCTGACTGGGTGTCGCAGTAAATGCCGATGGGGGCTGGCGGCGCGCTGATCTTGACCACGCCGTTGGCGTTGCGGGGGTAGCGTGTGACCTGGGGCCGTTGAGCGTTGAAGACACTGATGTGATCCAGCAGGCGCTTTTGCGTGCCCAGTTGCATGCTCCCGTTCCGGATATCCACCTGCACCGGTCCGGCATAACTTTGGCCGGCAAGGATCGTGGCATTGACAGGCTTCAGATCATACAATGGGAACAGAATGCGCTCCGATGGCGATTCCTTCTTGTCAAAATCCCACCATCCCTGAATGATCGACCCGCTGTCGAGCATCAACTGCTCAATGAGCAGGATGATCGGCCGGCTTGATCCGGGAAACAGAAACTGCAGGATTTCTTCGATTTTTGAGTCATCAAATCGACCTGCCTGCGCCAGGAGCGCCCGGCTTTCTTGAGGGCCCTGGCGCAACAGATCTTGCAGGGTCGGCATGCCCGTAGCCCAGTCCTCACGATGCTCGCCAAAGAGTTCATTGGCCTTGTGGCAGCCTTTTTCGCCATGCGCCACGCAAAAGGAGATCCAGTTGGCCGCCAGCCGAAAATTATCAGCGCCCAGTGGAAAGTTCAGCACATACCGCATGCTGGCCGGATGATACATGCCATCGGCCATGGTGGCCCGGTTGGTGTAATAGGTCAACGGGTGGCCATGCCCCCAGGTGGTCCAGATGACGGCGTCCTCCGGCAGCCGAGTTTTGGCATCCGCCATGGCCTGCAGGAGCTGGGTCGGCCGCAGGGCCCGGTGCTGGCGATAGGCCTTGATGGGGTCACTGACCACCAGGCCGCCACTGATCACCAGCACCAGGATGGCGGCATAGCGCAGGCGCTTGTGCGGTTTGACGTGCCAGATCAGCCATGCGATGAATCCCCATCCCAGGCCATAGATCGGCGTGCAGAAGATGGTGAAGCGGCGGCCGGTAAAGGCCAGCAGCGCCACCACGACCAGCGGGGCGACCCAGGGCAGCCTGCGCCAGGTCATGACGCAAAAGGCCAGAAAACCGGCCAGGCCCAGTAGGCCGAACCAGGTGGCGCCGCCGACCGCTTCGGTCAGCTCACGCCAGTTGAAACCCAGCTGCTCACTGACCTGGGCGCCACTGGCAAAAAATGCCGACTGCGCCGCATCCGTGCCGGTGATGTAGCGCAGGATGGAAAGGATCTTGTCCAGATACCGGGAAGGGTCGAATATCTCCGGCCCGGCAAAATAGCGTAGCCCGATTAAAAAGAGCGCCAGCACCAGCAACCCCGGCAGCCTGTATTTTCTGTCTTCCTTCATCAGGAAAACGGCTGAAAAAAACATCGGGACCCCGGCCAAAAACAGGACCGGCAGCATACTCGCCTGGTCCCACCACCAGCCGAACAGCACAAAGGTCACGATCCAGGAGATGCCCCACCCTATCCGGATGGAAAGTCGTTTCGCATCAATGATTTGAAGGGCGCAGACCGTTGCGAAGACGGCAAAGGTGACGTTCATGAAGTCGGTGTCACACCATCCCACGGCACTGCGCCTGACCAGGTAGGGTGAGGTGACCATGAAAAACGCGCTCACAAGGCCCATGATGGTGCTTGCCGAGACCTTCGACAACGGTGGTGGAAACCGGTCTGCCCGAATATGTCCGGCCAGAGATTTTCCCAAGAGATAGGCCGGGATGGCGATCAGCGCCCCGAAAAACGGGGCCAGCAGCACGGCCGCCCAGTCCAGTGATACGCCCGTTAGCGTGCAGATACCGGCCAGCACCACCGACATGAGCGGCGGATGGGCGGCCCCCTGATGTCCGTCAGGAAACCGGCGGCGCGGGTCAAACGGTTGATACCCGCCATCCATGATCTGCCGGGCGATGTCCATGTAGTAATAGCTGTCGATCCCCAGCATCACCGGCGTCTGCTGGTCGTTGATAAAAAAGTCACCCTTGTGCTCCAGCCAGTACGGCAGGCGGTCGAGCCGCAGAAAAAGCCCGATGCAGAGAATGACCACCAGCGCCGCTATCCGACCGGCGGTTGGTGTCTGGATTCTTTTTTTTATCAGTTGTACATCCAAGGGACAGGAAAATCCTTTCGTGCGACCCCAGGCTAACACGGTGTTGAGGGGTGTTTTCGAGTCCCGGCGAGAGCTCGCACCGGGGCCGGAAAAGGATTCCCAAACGCTGTGTGAGCCCGGAATGCAACAAAAGGAATTCTCGAAACCCTGTGTCAACGATATGCTATTCCCACATGCAGCAGAGCAATAATCGCCGTGGTGACGACAAGCTGAACTCAGAAAAGGAGAGGGATCAACTCCTCATCGCCACGAGCACGTTCCCTGTCGCAGCCGACGACGGCATGCCTCGTTTCATCCTCGATCTGGCCACCTCTCTGGCCCGGCATTTCCGCGTGACGGTTCTCGCGCCGGACGCCGCCGGCGCGCGGAAACGAGAGTCTTGGCGGGAGCTCACGGTGCGCCGCTTCACCTATTTTTGGCCGCGGAGATTTCAGAGCCTTGCATACGGCTATGGCATGCGGACCAATCTGCGGAACTCTCCCGTGACCTGGCTGCAGGTGATCCCCTTCCTGGCCCGCCAGGGAGCGGCGATTCGCTCACTCTGCGCTCAGGAAGGCATTCGTTTTGTCAATTCACATTGGATGGTGCCGCAGGGCCTCTCTGCCGCCTGGGCGCGCGGGCGCCGGCCCAGGTTCAGACATGTGCTCCATGTCCACGCGGCCGACGTTTACCTCCTGCAGAAGCTGCCTTTGGGCCGAGCTCTCGCGCGCTATGTCATGTCACGAACCGATGCCGTCTTCGCCGACGGCAGCCATGTGCGGCAGACGCTTGACGAACTCCTGGGCCGCCCTTCGAACGCGGTGATCCAGTCGATGGGCGTCCGGGCGGAATTCTTCCGGGACCCGCGCCAACCGCCGGAGAAGCCCCCGTTTCCAGACGGCTTTCTGGTCTTCCTGGGTCGATTCGTGGAAAAGAAAGGCGCCGTCTTCCTGCTGCGCGCGATGCCGAGGGTGCGAAGGGACCATCCGGGGCTCGGTCTGGTACTGGTGGGGTATGGGCATCTCGAGGGAAAGCTGCGGCAGGAAGTGTCGCGACTGGGCCTCGAAGAGGCAGTCGTGTTCGTGGGTCGGCGATCTCACGACGAGTTGGTGGGCTATCTCCAGAATTGCCGAGTGGCCGTCGTGCCCTCGATTGTCGATAGCGTTGGAGAGACCGAGGGGATGCCCACCGTGGTTCTGGAAGCTATGGCGGCAGGTGCCAGGGTCGTGGGAAGCGCCGTAGATGGGATTCCCGATGTATTGCGCCACCGCGAGAACGGATGGCTCTGCCGGCCGGCCGACCCCGAGGATCTGGCGGAAAAGATACTCATGGCTTTGGAGGATCCGACGCCATCACGTGCGGTCGAGGAGGCCGGGCGTACGGCCGCCGGCCAAGACTGGCAAGAGATTGCGGCGAGGTACGAGGGCGCGATCCACCGGCTACCGCCGCCATGAAAGACTATCTAGGGACGAAACGCCGGGAGCTCGAGACAGATCTGACTGCCCGGAGGCTTGCGCACACCTTTTCTCTCTCGAGGTACCAGCTTCATCGCGAGGTCACCCGGCGCATCGAGCGGTATGCCGGCGGGAGGTGCCTCGACGTAGGTGCGGGGCGTTCTCCCTTCGACGAGTTGCTGCGTACGAGGTGCGAGAAGGTCGTGCGAGCCGACGTGGAAGTCCGCTCCGGCCGCGTCGATCTACTGGCCGACGTGCAATCGATGCCCCAGCTCGATGACAAGTCATTCGAAACGATCCTGTGCACCCAGGTTCTGGAACACGTGCCCCGGCCGTGGGAGGCGCTCGGCGAGATGGCCAGGGTGTTGCGGCCCAATGGTCACCTGATCCTCAGCGTGCCTCACCTGTCAGCGATTCACGAAGCGCCCCACGACTACTATCGTTACACGAGCTCGGGGCTCGAGGCATTGTGCCGTCGAGCTGGGCTCGAGGTGATGGAAGTGGTGCCGGCTGGTGGGCTGCTGTCGTTCCTGTTGCACGGTCCGAGCTACGTGATAATGAGCACCCTCGGGTCGCTGACCTGGTTGAGGTGGCCAATCTGGGCGGCGAATTACTTAGTGCTCGTGAGGCTGGCGGAATACCTCGATCGCCTGCTGGGCTTGCAGGCAATTTACCCCTGCAACCTCGTGGCCGTATTCGCCAAGCCTGGGCCGGAGGATTGATGTGAATGCCGTGACCGAAACGCTCCTCGAGCCGCTGCGGTGGTTGTTTGGGCATGGCCCGAGGACCGACCTCGCACGCGGGGCAGTGGCGGCATTCTTGATTCGCGTGTCCGGTGTCGGATTGGCGTTCGGCGTCCAGGTCCTTCTGGCCCGCGCTCTCGGTCTCGAGGCCTGGGGCGAGTATGCTTTCATGCTCTCCTGGCTGCTCGTCCTTTCGTTGGTTTCGACCCTGGGGCTCGACTCCGCAAGTCTGCGTTTCGTAGCCACCTATCGCAAGATCGGGGACTTGCCGCGGCTCAAGGGGTTCCTGAGAGGCAGCCAGACCACCGCCGCCGGCAGCGCCGTGCTTTTCGGTTTCATGGGTGCGGCTGTGCTCTGGCTGCTGAGGGGCCGGATCACGACGTCACTTGCGCTGACCGGCTGGATCGCGTGCCTGGCGCTCCCCGTGTTCGTGCTGCTCAACCTGCATAGCGCTATTCTCCGGGGTTTCAAGCGTATCGTGCCGGCGCTGCTCTCGGTGGAGATCCTGCGCCCGGCCGCCCTCGGCGTGCTGGTCATCGGAGTCTATGGCTTCGGAGGCGGGAGGCTGACGGCACCCGCTGCCATGGCGGCCACTCTGGCGGCGATCAGTGCAGCCCTCGCCTTCACCGCAGCGGTTCTGCGCCGGTCCAGCTGTGTCGAGCTGGCCGGGGTTTCGAGCCGAATCGAGATCGGCGCGTGGCTGGCGGTTTCGCTGCCACTGCTGCTCCTCGGCGGATTCCAGATCCTTCTCTCTCAGACCGACATTTTGCTGGTCGGGTTCCTGCTCGACACCGACCGGGCCGGGGTCTACGCCGTGGCCAGCCGGCTGTCGCTTCTTGTCGCTCTCGGCTTGTTCGCGGTCAACACAATCGCGGCGCCCATGATCGCCGAGCTGTGGGCCGCCGAGGAGCGGCGGCGGCTGCAGAGGTTGCTGACCGTCTCGGCGAGGGCCCTACTGATCGCGACGTTACCGCTTGCGCTGGGGTTGGCTTTGGCGGGAGGGTTCGCTCTCAGGCTCTTCGGCGAAGGTTTTGACCAGGCCAGGGGCGCATTGCTGATCCTGATCGCAGGCCAGCTTGTCAATGCCGCGTCAGGGGTCGTAGCGTCGGTCATGATCATGACGGGCCTGGAGCGACAGGCGGCGAGGATCATGGGGGTCGTGGCGGCCCTCAATCTCCTGCTGAACGGCGTGCTGATACCGCAGTTCGGAATCGCCGGCGCGGCTCTGGCCACTGCGAGCAGCACAGTGGTGTGGAACCTGGCCATGCTGGTGACGGTCTGGCGGCGGCGGCGACTCAACCCGTCGTGCCTGCCGGCAAAGCCGATGGGGGGGGCGACGGGGGGATGAGGAGGCCCAACTTTTTTATCGTCGGAGCTCCCAAGTGCGGGACGACCGCCATGAATCACTATCTCGGACAGCATCCCGAGATTTTCATGTGCCCCAAGAAAGAAACCCATCATTTCGTGGTGGATCTTCCAGGCCATCTGGACCCTAGATTCGAAACGAGATCAGATTATTTGGGGCTCTTCGCTGATGCCCGACACGAATCCGTGGTGGGAGAGGCTTCGGTCTTCTATCTCTATTCGAGATCTGCGGCGCGATTGATCCGGGAGTTCGAACCGAAGGCTAAAATCCTGGCAATGTTCAGGAACCCGGTGGACTGGGTCGCCTCGTATCACTCACAGCTCCTCTACAACGCGGACGAGAACATCAACTCCCTCGAGGAGGCCCTGCACGCTCAAAATGATCGGGGGCTGGGCCTTCGTCTTCCGCCACGCCTGAAAACTCCGCACGTACTTCTGTACGACGATGTGTGCCGTTTTGCAGAACAGTTGGTGAGGTACCTGGAGGCCTTCGGTGGCGACCACGTCGAGGTTGTGCTTTTCGATGATCTGAGAGACTCGCCAGCGCTGACGTACCGTCGGGTGCTGGAGTTCCTCGAGGTCCACCCGGAGTTTTGCCCCCGAATGGACGTGGTGAATCCCAGAAAGGAGTTTCTCTCGACCTCTTTTGGCCGTCTGGTTTCGAAGCCTCCCGAATATCTGAGGCGTGCGGTGCGATCGGTGCTTCCCTGGTCCGTGGCCTCGCGTATCAGGGATCTGCTGCTGCGGTTGAACCGGCGTACCAAGCCGCTCGCGCCGATCGATGCGGGTATGCGGCGCGCTCTCGTCAATCGCTATCGAGAACAGGTCGAGAGTTTGGCCAACTTGATCGAGCGGGACCTCTCGGTGTGGCTGGATGTGACGTGACCAGAGCGGTGACCGCACTCCAGAGGCGGATCCTCCGTGCAGACTGGCTGAGGCGAATGGTTCGCTTTCTGTTCAGGTACCGGGGTCTCAGGATCTTGGGCCACGGAGTGCGAAGGCTGGCATCGCGCGACGAATGGGCGCTGATCCAGGACTTCGACGGGGACCTGAAGTTTCACTGTCATTTGGGAGAGCACATAGGAAGCCAGATGTACTGGCGCGACTCCTACTCCTGGGATCAGCTGAAAGTGCTTGATACGTTCCTGGGTTCGGAGTCCGTCTTCTTCGACATCGGTGCCAACCAGGGGGAGTTCACGTTGTTTGCGGCGAAGCGCCTGACTCAAGGCACCGTGTACGCGTTCGAGCCGACGTCCGAGATGTTCGCTCGACTCTCGCGCAACGTCGAGGAGAACGGATTCGAAAACGTGCGTCTGATTCAGGCCGGCCTCTGGTCTGAATCCGAAACGAAGCCCATCTTCACCAACCGTTCTCGATTCAGCGACGGGAGCCGGCACGAGGGGTTGGGCACACTCTTCCGAACCGAGGAGAGAGATTCGGTTGTGGAAGTGATCCGGTTGACGACCTTGGATAGTCTTGCCCGAGACGAGAAACTGACCCGGCTCGACGCCATGAAGTTGGACGTCGAGGGTGCCGAACATGAGGTGATTCGCGGGGGTCTTTCCACCATGGAACGCTTTCGCCCGGTGTTGCTGATAGAGGTCAGCCGACTCTGTCTCGAGGCGGCCGGTACAAGCGACGCCGCGTTGCTGGACCTCCTGAGCCGTTGGTACCGGTTCGAATTGGTGCGTAAGGACGGCAGGTCGACGCCCATCAGAGCCGATCATCT
>Ga0316193_10001021_pt1 | contig 18412 bp, 17 predicted proteins | sample MerIslsedime2_MG_FD_207735 | JGI IMG/M metagenome (GOLD analysis project Ga0316193, IMG submission 207735) | Coastal sediment microbial communities from Maine, United States - Merrow Island sediment 2 | ecosystem: Environmental > Aquatic > Marine > Coastal > Sediment | place: USA: Maine... | reverse complement strand
TCCAGCATGACATCGATGTAGCGTTGGTTGCGCTCGATGAGCGCCCACTTGACCTGGTTGCCGCCGATCAAGACAGCGAGGGCAGCCTGCTCTGTGCCAGTCACCACCATCTGCCCTTGGACCTGGATGTTGTAGCGGAGAGGCACTGTCCCTTCCCACTCATCCTTCATGAAGATCGATGTGTTCTTCAGGTCGAGCGGGAGGTAGGCGGTGGGATCAATCGGACCACCACGAGGGTAGAACCACCGGTCGAGAGAACACCCAAGGAATGGGTAGGCCACCGAGATGAACTGCTTTTCCTCTGGGATCACGTTGTACTCGGTGCGCTTCTCGAACTCGCCTGCGATGATCGGCTCAAGCACCTGCCCGAAGTGCAGCCAGTCCTTCTTGCTCTCATCGAAGGCACCCTCATCCTCCTCGTGGATGCCACGCTTCTCTGCCCACACCTGGAGGGGGGTGGAGTAGGCACCAGGGGCAGCAAGGACAGAGGAGATCTCCGATGCGCCGATAGACCTACGTCGGTGGGCGTGCCACTCAGGGGAGTGGACTTCGAATGGACCGTGAACTGTGAAGTGGTCAGCCATTGAAAGGCTCTCCCCCCTCGCCGTTCTTGTCAGCACCCACGATCTCAGGCGCATCCATGGTGCTATTGACCGGCTTGAGTAGATGCTCCTGGTCACGTGCGATTGCATCGGCTGTCTCTATATGACGGGTTGCCTCGACGATGCACTCACAATCCGTGATAAGCCTGTTCGCTTCGAAGCGGATGGTGCGTAGCTTCTCCATCATCACCTCGACCATGTCTCTTATTGCTTTAGGATCGTCACTCATTAGAACTCCTCACTGAGACTTCTTCTAAGTTTCCTCACTCGTTGCCTCTGCGATACGGACAGCCGTGTCTCAGCTACCTTCTTCAGCTTGTCCACATCAGGGAAGGACTCCGGTGCAAGCAGTGGCATGAAGAACCCAGCCGCGCCAGTTGATTTCTTCATGGTCGTGCGAGGAGTCCGGTAGACGGGGCCATCTTCCACTGCCACAAGAACAAGGCGAGGCCCGCTGTCTGCTTCGATGTTGATTGGGTATCCGAAGAACAGGTAGACACCGGGCTGGACAGGCCAGATGTCTGTCCAGTCAGGTAGTGGCTGCATACACCACTGACAAACCCTAGTCCTTCGAGATCTCACCAGCCAGTTCCTTCATGATCCGATCTTGTTCAGCCTCACTCAGTTCATTGAGGAAGCTGATGACCTCAGCCTCCCCCCATATCTCATAGACTGTTGTACTGAGAGCACGTGCCAGACGGTAGGCAGTGTCGAGCTTCGGCCAGTATTGACCTTGGCTCAGGTTCCACACTGTATTTCTTGACACGTCAGCGGTGGCTGCGAGTTGACTGAGACTGCATGGGTGGGCACCCATCTCTTTGCGCCGCTTGATTATCTCACTGATTCTATTGGGCACTCTGAACATCACGACACCATCCACATTGTCCCCCTTTCTTTTTATTGCGCGGCCCAATGCCAGTGCGTAGTGTACAGCGCACGGGTGGACGTGTCAAACCCGGATTTCCGGTGAATATTGTTCCCAATTTTTTTTCAGATTGAGGTTTTACTTATAGATGCGGCTCTTGATACGCAGGAATCTGGCCTGGAACTTGGGGTGTGTGCCCACCGCATACTTCTGGGCAGCCAGCATGTTGTACATGTAGATCCAGCTGACATTCGGGTTGTCACGCAGCGCCTTCTCGATGATGTCATCACCCTTCATCAAACCAGTAGGCTTCTGCTCTGGCTGGTAGAAGTCATCGCTGAACTCGAAGATGTCCACCGTCCCGTTGACGACAGCCTCAGCCTCAGCCCTGCGCATCCGTGAATCAACAGGCAGGCCATCCATCAGTTCCTGGACCAGCGTCTCGTTCGGGATACCAACGGCATCGATGACCGGGCGCATGTCCTTGATGCGCTCCTCGATGTCCCTCAGTGCGATGATGTAGCCATCCTTTGCAGCCAGCCCTGCTGCCAGTTCCTCTTCGGTGGCACCCTCAACATAATCCCTGGCCTTCCGCACTGGCTCACGCATCCCGGCCCTCATGCCTGCGACCTTGGATGCCAGCGGCCCCAGCTTGTAGGGGAGGATGCGCCGGATCTCATCCTCGTCGATGGTCACGACACGCAGCGGACGGATCATGGGCATCGCAACATCCAACCACTTGTCCACCCCCTCCTTCTCAAGCGCACGCTTCCGTGAGCCAGTGACGGGGGTGCGTCCCTCCCTCTGCTCGTAGACCTTGTACCTCTTCCACATCCGGCCCACGCCACCGGTAGTGTCAGCCAGCCAGCCCATCATGGCATCGGCAGCCTCCTCACCAGCGTCACCGAACCGCCCACTCTTGGCGTACTTCATTGAGTCGATGAGATTGGAGCGAACCATCTGGGTTTGCGGATCGTACCCAGTTATGGCGCGGACTGCATTCTGATAGGTCATCCCGATAGGTAGCTGGTTGAAGATGTTCTCCGGCCTGAGCATCGACGATGCGATGTCGCCAAGAGATTCCTCAGCCACACCTGCACGCTGGGCGATACCAATCGCCTGATCCTCGAAGGCGTTACCGAACTGGTTGCTCAGCGGCACGACCCTGAAGCTCACCTTGCCGGTGCTTGGGTTGACCAGCTTCATCGTGTACTTCTGTGCGTTCGCATCGAAGAAGGGCATCAGTTCATTCAGTGCCCGCTCGATCTCGGCTGTGGTCTCCTCTATCTTCTCGTCCTCATCGACAACCTTCAGCCCCTGCAGGATCTGCCCGAAGGTCACGGACATGGCAGCATTGGCTGGACCCACCGCAAGCAGGTACTGGCCCGGACCCCAGATGCCAAGCCCAATGCCACGTGCGGCAGTGAACCCGACCAAGGATTCCCAGGTGTCCTGGAGTTCTGGATACTTGTTGAGGATTCCCTTCCACCGATAGAGCCTGTCACCCGGCTTCGATGCAGTGCGATCCAGCCCAGTCATCACGTTGACACCAGCGTTGATGGCCATGCGCCCCGAGTCGTACTGGAATCCAAGGAAGTCGCCCATGCCTACGCGCCCGATGGTGGCGACGAAGGCTGGCACACGATCAGCGTTCTGATAGAACCTCTCGACGTGCTCCCTCGCGTATGTCTCTGCATCCTCCTGCGAGATGTCAGGCACCCGCTCCTTGGCGAGAGCAAGCCTGCTCTCATAGGCAGCCTTCTTCGCAGCGTAGTCGATCAGGATGTAGGACTCTTTGATCTTCCTCGGGACGCTCTTCATCGCACCAATAAGGTTCAGCCTGCCAAGGTGGTCCTTGGTTGCAGGCTCGAAGTCAGAGACGACAGATGCGGAGGAGAAGGCAAAGGCTCCGCTCTTCATATCCTCGGCCATCTCTCTGTTCGCAGCCTCGTTGCCCACCGCTACCTTCAGTGCCTGGAATGTGTACTTGAAGAACTTCTTGTTGAAGTCACTGTGCATCACGTCGCCCGCCTGCATTGCGAACGTGAGGTAGCTCGACAGGTAGTTCCTCCACCATGCACCGAGCGTCATCAGTGCCATCATCCTGGTCGTGCCCTGCCATGTCTTGAAGGCTTTACCTGCAGCCGCCCCGAGTACCGTCTCATCAACAGTGGCGAGGTCGATGATGTTGTTCAAGCCGATCATCATCGCACCCTTGCGGTCGAGGAACTGTTTGAACAGTGGGTCTACATACGTACCGGCAAGGCTACCGTACTTGAAGACATCCTTCTCGTTCTTCTCGTCACCCAGCTTGGCAGTGAGCTTCACGCTGTCGGCCTTACCCTCTGCCCATACGATGTCCTGCCCGTGGTGCAGCATCTCCTCGAAGAACATGAACTGCGACAGCAGTGTGCCCTGCGCCTCAACGCTTAATGCCTGCAACACAGCGGGGTCTTCGATCTCACCATAGAGCCTGCGGAACACATCGCTCAGCACCCGCCGCTCAAGGTTGTTCACATCAAGCCGACCACCAGCCTCATCTAAGATGCCAGCCCTCCCACCCTTGGTGAGTAGCTGCTCGACACCTACCGTGGCGTACCTGCGGAGAGCATCTGCTTCTCTCACTGCGTAGATAGCCTTGCCATCGAGTGACGTGTGGAATTGGATAGCCTGCTTCCAGTTCCTGAATGACTTGCGGAATGCCACAAGCCTGTCCCTCACATCAGGGGATAGTTCTTCGAACCCTTCTGGCTTCGAGTTGAACTCTTCAAGGAACCCAACGAAGTCGAAGGACGACGGCAGCACATCAGACCACGCATCGTACTTGGCGATGGCTCTCTGGATCTCCTTGTCATAGGCCGCAGCCAGAACCTTGATCGCCTCCTGCCGGTTGGTCTCGTCGGGCTTGAACTTACGCCACCTGCCGAAGAGTCTCTTGTCTGTGAGGTAGCGGGTATACACCAGCCGCAGGTAGAACTGCTCGTCCTTCATCGCCTCCTTCACAACGTCTGGGATGTGCGGGCTGTCCATGATCTCTTGGTGCCGCTTCTGGTTTCTCTCACGGGCATCCGCCAGCACCTTGATGTGCTTGTTGTCGTCGGGCACCTTCAGGACTGCGGCGAGTTCTGCTGGGGTCTTGACCCCGTCCTCGCCACGCTGGAACATGTTGACGATCCTGTTGACTTCCTTCCGCTTCCGCCCAAGCCAACGGAACGAGCCAACCAGATTGTCCACTGCCGCATTGATAGCTTTGAAGTCGGCCTGCGCCTCCCGCCTGTGCCCCTCCATGATCTTGGCAGCCTGATCCCATGCCTTCTTCATCGCTGAAGACATGCCAGTCTTGCCCCGCATCAGGAAGTCACGGACAGTCTTGTACTCCCACCCGGTGTGGGTGTTGACTGCGTCGGTTCGATTCGTATTCTCTCTCCGCTCAGGGATGTTGATCCGCACCACGCCCTGCTCACCCTCACGCTTCCTTGCCTCTGCCATCTCCTGCTCACGGGTGACTGGTGCGTCGAGATCTTCCTTCAGCTTGTCGAGCTTCTGCTTCGACCTCTCCTCGGTGGACAGCTTCTTGTCGGCCTTCTGGTCTGACCTGCTCTTCTTCTTGTACTTCTCTGTCTTCTGCCCCTCGTCAGGTAGCGAGGCCCGCAGTCTCTCCTCGCCCTTCCTCTCTGTCGGCTCAAGCTCCAGGTTGATCACGCCCTTCTTGTTGAGAGACTTCACCGTCTTGTTGAGTAGCCTCTTGGACTTCCCAATGGCCCGCTGGATCTCAGAGATGGTGGTCCTGCCACCCTCGATCTCGTCGAACACCTGCTGCTCAAGATCTGTCAGGTCCACCTTTGGTTTCTCTTCTACCGTTTCCTCCACGGCTTCTTCTTCTTGCACTTCTTCTTCGCCACGGGTCTCCTCCTCTGCAGGGACGGTGTCTTCCTCTGCGTACTCTTCAAGCACCGGGTCTTCGGTCACACCCGCCATCTTATTCAACGCATCGATTGCCTCACGCTGTGACGGCAACACAAGGACTTTCTTCTTCGGCGGAGACGCAACCTCTCCGGGCTGTTCGGCCTTCCCTTCGCCTATGGGTGTCCCATCGACACCATAGAGCACATCAGATGGCTGCCTCCCGGCCTCCTCTGGCGTCACCACCGGGCCTTCAGCCTTCGGGGTGAGATCCTCTGGCGTCACGACAGCCGGGGTCTCAGGCGCAGGCTCAGCGGCTTCTGTGTCCTCTCTCGGGCCGGGGGTGAGGGCCGCTTCAACAGCCTCGTCTCTCTTCAAGAGCCTGCGCTTGCGTGCGAACGCTGCATCGACGCCATACTCCTTGCCCCAAGGCTTGCTCTTCTCTCTGCCCCACTGCTCCTCAACAGCACGAAGCTCAGCCGTTGTCTCGGCTGCGTTGATCAGCCCCTTGTACCTGTCTGCCTTATCCTGGAGGAGTTCCTTCTTTGTCGGGGGTGCAGCCTCTTCAGCCTGGGCCTGCTCTGCTGCTTCCGCCGCTTCTTCGGCAACCCATTCATCTGGACGCGGTCGGTAAACGGAATGCTCAATCCCTTCCGCCCCGTACCGTTTCGCAAGCTCAGGCATGAAGTCCATGTGCGTCCCGAGATCAGCACGCCAAGCATACGTGTTGCCGTTTTCGTCATAAGCCCACCGAACCCCTGGTCGCTCACCCCTGGCCTTGAATCTCCTTTCGGAGTCGAGCATTTCTTGTCTGACTTCAGGGTCCATTTGTGTGAGATGAAACCTGAAGGCTGGCTCGTAACTTGCCTGGAGAGCATCAAGCTCTGACTCGGATGGGTTCTTGAATACCGGTGTCCCGTGTACCTCTAGCTGTTCCGCTTCTCGCTGTGGCGCAGACTCCTGCGCTGGCTCACCCTTCTGATAGACATCGGTGTAGGTGGTGGGCCTGACGCTCATGGTCTCCTGGTTGCCGATGGCGTCACGGTAGCTGACCACCCTGATGCCCTGCCCCTGCTTCTCAATCTTCGTGATCGTCGCTGGCCCAAGGTCAGGTGACTCGATCAAGTCGCCCACTGCAAGCTGCGACCCCCTTGTCCTGGTTGGTGCTGGCAACTCAGCTGTCTGCTGTGCCTCACCAGCTGTCGGCTTACCTACCGGGGTGAACCGGGCAGGCTTGTTGACCCCCTCGAATGGGCGGGCATCGACCCGGCCAGCCTCAGCCAGTTCCTTGGCATAGATCCTGACTCGGTCAGGCTCCAGCCCAGTGGCTGCGATGAGTTCCTTCATCGTCTCGTTGCCCTCGTTGATGGCATTGAGCACGGTGTTCACGTCAGCCTTGCGCTGTACCTCATCAATCGGAGCGAGGGCTGCGTCCCTGATGTTCTGCAAGACAGCGCCGACATCAGGATCTACCTGGGCCTGAGCATCTTCGATGGCTGCGAACTCATCAGCGGTGAGAGGCTCACCAGTCCGGTACTTGCCAAGGACGGTGGCCGCCTCGCCGTACCCAGCGCCAGCCAATTCCTCCTGCACCTCATCGATCTGATCCCGTGGGCGCTCACGCTCTGCCACCCGTGCCTCGAACGCAGCGGTCTGTTCTGCAAGATCCTCCGGCAGTGCTGTCTCTACTGCTGCCTGCTCCTCAACCGGTGGTGTCTTGCCAAGGTGCTCGTACAGGGCATCCCTGACAGCACCGAAGTTGATCATCTCCATCTCATCGGGGGTCACGTCTGTCTCACGCACCCCCATCGTCTCGCCCTGCTCGAACATCTCGGACGGGAGACCACGCTCATTCAACCGCTCGTTCGCAATCTCCTGCGCCCGGTCCATCACGGTCTCGGCCTCCTCCGGGTTGAGGCTGTCGATGATGTTGGCGAGGTGGGCTGTCCCAACGTCCCGGCTCATGTCACCTTCACGTTGGCGTGCCTCGAACCGCTCCAGCTTCTCCAGCACAGCGGCTGGCGAGATGCTGGGTAGCACCCCAGAGATCTCGTTGTCCTTCCTCCGCTGCGCGTAGGCGTCACCTTCCTCTGGTGTCAGGGTCATCTGGACTGGGCTGATGAGCTTCCCGTTCTTGCCCATCACTCCCATGCTCAGCCTGTTAGTCTCGGGGTTCCAGGTAGAAACAACGTCGCCGTACTTGCCCTCTTGTGGGAGGGTGGAGGCGGCTGCGATCCTCTCCTCATCGGTCAGCCCCTTGACCCCTAGCTGCAGCTGCTTGGCTCTGATGTTGACTGGTCCGTATCGCTCAGCTGCACCAGCAACAGTCACCTCGGCTGGTGCTTGAGCTACCTCGGCCACTGCCTCGATGCCAATCGCCAGCGGATCAATCTCTTGGCCTGCCACCTTCTGCGCTGTCAACTCGCCTGCTCCACCAAGCAGCGCCGCCTGCCCAAGAATCCCTGCGCCTGCACCTGTCCGTGCCAGCTTGCTCAGTTCCCTGGTTGGGGCAGACAGTGCGCGGCCAGCTGTGCCAGCGATGCCAGCGGACAGAGCATCAAAGAAAGCAATGGGGACAGCCCTGGCCTTGCCGAACTTCTTCGCCGCATCCCACACCTCTGGGTTCTGGGACGCAGCCATCAAAGCCTGCGGGTCGGTGGTGTCAACGCCAGCTTCTTCGAGAGCCTCGTTCATGGCAGCCGAGAACTCAAGGATGTATGAGCCTGAGTAGGCACCAGCAGCTGGACCTACCACTGGGCCAGCAACAAGGGACAGCCCAATTGTCACGGGCAGAGCCGTCATGCCATACGAGACTGCGCTCTCCAGTGTGGTCTCGCCAACGAACTGGGCCAGATCTCCCCAAGCATCCTGCTTCCCGACTTCATCAAGGAACGCCTTCGTCCGGTTGAACCAGTCAGCCGTGCCACGGATGAGTCCCTTCTCCGGTGGCTTGTCCTTGTACTGGTCCATCACTTCGAGGTTGATCATATTGATCTTGCTGCTGGCTTCGCTGACGCCAAGCTCTTTCATCGCAGCGTTGGCCCCGCCCCACTTCTCGAAGTACATCTCATGCTCGTTCAGCATCTGCGGCATGTGCTCTTCTATCTTCGCTCGTGCAAGGTCAGCGTACCGGCCAGACTTATCCTTCTCGTACTGGGCGAGCAGGTTCCTGATGTTCTTCTCAGAGATCCCCGCCTGCTGCTCTGCCCATGCCGCCTTGCCTCGGTCGTAGCCTCTCGTGCTTGAGGTGGCGAGAGCTTCGAAGAACCCCTCCGGCGAGGGCACCTCGCCCACCTCCTGGTTGAACGCTGAATCGTTCACGAACACTTCTCTGATCCTGATCTTCGCTTCCAGTGGGAGCAGCTTGTATCCCTCTGACTTCTCCGCAGCCTCGGTGAAGAGTGCTGACCTCTTATCCTGCGGGAGTGCAGCGTAGTTCTTGGTGCTAGCTACGTCAGTGAATGGCTGGAGTAGCGTCTCGGCCCACTTCTTCTGCGCCTCCGGCTCTTGGGCCGGTGCGTAGTTGAAGATCGAGAAGGTATCGACGGTCTGCTCATCCTCCACCGGCTGCTCCGGTGGCTGGTACGGCTGCAGTGGTTCCACCACGAACGGCTCGTCACCGAACTGCGCAGCCTGCTCCCTCAGTCCGGGCGGCTGCTGGCTGAACACCGGCATCTCCGTAGGTGCAGGAGACAGCGGACGATGTGGGATCTCGTATCCCTCTGGCGGCTGGTACTTCACGCCCTGCCCGCCAAAGGTGTGCGTCTCGCCCACGTCCATGGACTGGACGATCTCTCCCCTGGTAGCCTGCCGCTCGGTTGCTGGCATCTGCTCCCAGCGAGGGTCGTCCTTCATCAGCGAGTTGAAGATCCTCTGCTGGACTTCAGGGTCATACTCAGCCATCCGAGTCTTGACCTGCGGATAGAACTCCTTCGTGCTGTTGTACCCAACGACGTTCTTCCGTACCTGCTCGCGCTCCTCTGTCGTCAGGTCAAGGAATGGCTGGTGAGTAGCAGCAACCTGCTGGAAGTTCATCCACTTCTCGAACAGATCCATGTTCCCGAACTCTGGGGACTGGAAGATGGCGAATGGGTTCTCGCCGTTCGCCATGTCTAGTTCCCAAGGAAGTCGCTGGTGACAGTGCTGACGCCAGCTGTTGCTGCCTGCCCTGAGTTCTGAACGATGTTCGCGCCCCCCGGAGCGAGCTTCGAGTTGAGGTACTCAAGGGTGGCGTAGAGGTCAGCCAGCACAATCGGGTTGGCTGCCTCCCCCCACTGTGTGGCCTGCATGATCAGAGCATTCGTTCGGCTCTTCAGCGTGAACAGATCCTTCGAGTTCATGCCATCAATGTCGTCGCCGCTTAGATTCTTGATCTGCGTTGCCGCCTCAACCCAATTCTGTTTCTTCTCAGCATCAGCAAGTGCGTAATTGTGCGCACGTTCCTTCTGTTCTGCTGTCTCCAGAATTTTAAGTTCCTGGTTCCTGAGAAACTGGTTCTCGGCGTAGGCATCCTGGCCTTGAATGGTCTCGATCATCCTCTGCTTTTCCTGCGCCAGATCCTGGCTGCCGAGCGCAGAGTTCCCAAGGGTTGCGACAGCTGAGCCAGGAGACAGCGCCATCGTGCCACCCATCAACTTGGTGAGTGCGGACTCCCGCCCGAGTGCTTGGTACTCGGGGTCATCGAACAGCCCGCGCTCTACCTGCTGCTCCAGATACCAAGGCGCAGCCTCGGTGAACTTCGGCGGGGCAGAGGCAGCCATCTCTCCCTGGAACGAGCCAGCCGGATCACCAACAAGCCCAGCCTGCTGGTCAGGCGGCACACCCAGCGCCCACTTGTCCTCGGAACCTGGGGTCATCGACTCCTGCATGGCCTGCTTGAAGTCTTCTTCGGACATCGGCTCCGGGACAGAAGCGATAGTCGCACCCTCTGCGCCCTGCGGATAGTCGAGTTCATCACGATAAGCCTCGGTGTAGCGCCGCTTGATCTCCTCCTGCCGTCCCTCGATAGGTGAAAGGTACTCGCCAGCTGCGACCTGCCCTTGTTCGAGGGCTTCTTTCAGCCGCTTCTCTTCAGCGTTGATGGACTTCCACCTGCGAGTATCGTTCTGGAACTGAGCCATCGTGTTGAAGAGATTCATCCCCGAGTTCAGACCACGAGCAGCATACGGGCTGTATGCGGACGCAGCCGTAGCGATGGCGGGGAACAAAACGTCCGTGAATCTCAGATTACTGAAGAGTCCTTCGTCTGCCATCGCACCCTCCTACTGAATGCCGCCAAGGGGATTCTCTCGCCGCTGTTCTGCTAGCCAGATCTCGTACTCGTGTGTCCCAGGTTGCGGTGGTGTCGGTCCCGGTGTCGGTGATGGCGGTGCTTGAGTTGCCCCACCCATCGGGTCTTGCTCCAGTGCCTCGCGTTGCCGCCTGGAGTTGCCACCCCTGGCTCCCTGCACGAACAGGTTCGCTGACCTGTTCTTCAGCATCGGATCGGTGTACTGCTGAGCGATTTCCATCTTCGCTTGGTCTGCCCAGGCCATCACCTCTGGGTTCTCACCCATCTGATGGCCGAGCGCATCCATGGTGGCAAGCCAGCTACCCTCCAGTCCGCTTGGCCCGTCTGTCGGCTGACCCGTGGTGAACACCCCGGCGATAGACGGCGGCTCCATCCCCTCGCGCTCTTCTGGTGCGGCACCGAAGTACGCAGTCAGGTGAGCCAGGAACGGCTCGTTTACCTTGAAAGCCTCGGGGTCATCTGGGTTGATGCCGAGAAGCTGGAAGGTATCCTCCATCACGGACTGTTGGACATCACTGAAACGCTGCGGCTCGCCGTATCCCATTCCATCAGGCATCAGTAGAACCTCCCAAACCCAAGCGACTGTCGTGGGTCATCATCTGGGCCTTGGACTCCGAACTGATACTTCGGATTCATCCCGGCCTGTCGTGCCATAGCAGCGTGCTGCTGGCTGAAACGTGGTGGCTGGTAAGCCATCTGTGCAATGTCATCTACTGCGCCCACAGCCTGCCCACCAGACTTGAGCGTCTTGAGCATGGAGGCTGTCTTGTCTGGGTTCTTGCCACGAGCGCCAGCGGTGAGGTCGGCCCCCTTCTGGAGCAGAGCCTGACGAGCGAGTCCAGAGGTGGCGGCTTCAGTGGCCTTCGATAAGCCCGCATCCGTCAGCGTCCCGACTGCTTCCGTTCCGCCCTTGGCGATGGCTTGGGATGTGGCATCTGCTACCTGCTTGACGCCAACGTCCATGCCCTTCTCAGCCGCCTTGCTCGCAGCGGTCCCAAGTCCCTTGCTGATTGCGCCACCCAAGGCAGCACCGCCCGCACCGGAAGCGGCACCCAGCGCTGTGTCACGCAGGATCTCCATGCCGCTGCCTCCCTCTGCTGCGGAGATCCCGCCCTTCATCGCCGCGCTTAGGGCGATGGCTGCCGGGATGCCGATGCCTGGGATGAATGCAACTGCAGCCGGGGCCACAGTCTTCATAACGTCAGTCCATCGGATGCTCATTACTTACCTCCGCCGCTCCCCACCGTACTGGTTGTGGTGCCTCCGCTACCCATGGCACCGCCCAAGATCGTGTTGAAGATGTCCATGCTGCGATCACCACCTCGCTGGCCAGCTACGAACTCAGCCTCGCCCTGCTGGTTGGCTATCCCTCGGAAGATCTCGTCAACCCCCAGCCCACCCTGGATGCCCTGCTGGATGCGTGATAGATCTGCTGCGCCGAGAGACGACAGCCCCTCTGCCCCGCCGAGCATGGCACCAATGTCCTGGCCCCTGGCCGTCAGAGCCTGCTGACCCTGTTGCATGAGAGCGTTGATGTCCTGCCCACGCAGGTTGATGTCCTGTCCACGCAGCGTCTGCTGTGCAGCGAGGTCAGCCATGTACCTCTGCTGCTCCAGGCTCGCACCCTGCGCTCTGGCCTGGGCTGCAGCCTGAGCCGCAGCGATGTTCGCGTTGACATCTTGGCCGCGCTGCGTCACGTCTTGGCCGCGCTGCGTCAACTCACCCTGGATAAGCTGCTGCATGACTGGCAGTGCCATCTGCGCCTTGCCGGTAGAGATAGCGTTCGCAGCAGCGCCAGACCTGCCAAGGCCAGCGCCGATCATGGAGTTCTCGATCCCAGGTAGGCTCGTAGCTGCGAAGGTATCGAGTGCGGACTTGAGTGCCGGGTGGTTGGCGAAGTCGATCTCCGACAACACATCACCGACCCGGTCCTCACCTGCTACGGCCCCTCCGCCACCACTTGAGTAGCTGAAGCTGCCGCCCCCGCCACCTCCTGGGTACTGACTTCTGAGCGCATCCATGTTCACTTCTCGAACCTGCCCGCCACCTGGACCCTGCCCCATGCCGGGGGCGCTGATCCCCGCACCCTGGCTGGCCTGTGTCCATGGCGGAGCGGTCCCGCCTCCGGGGGTGGGGGCTTCGAAGGCAGCCCCTCCAGGACCAGATGGGTCAATCCCAGATGGGGTTACAGCATCTCCACCCCCACCACCTCCTACTGGTTGGCCTCCACCGGTTGGGTCGAAGCCTCCACTTCCTGTTGGATCGCCGCCTCCGCCGCCTCCGCCGCCTCCGCCGTCTTGGTCTTGCATCCTCATCGACTTGCCAATCGTTGGCTGTGGGCTGCCAGATGCAACGCGCCTGCCGGGTGGCGGGGGTGGTGTGAACGATGAGGTCGGGTTTGCCCCCCACCCCTGGACTCCACTGAGGTTGACGCCACCATACCCAGGCAGGTTCCCAAGGGAACCGTACATGCCGAGAGCGTCCTGCCATGCCTGTGGACCCTGGCTTTCCATCAGTCCCTGCTGCTGACCGTAGGCAAGGTTCCCGATCCCAGTTGGGCCAGCCACCCCCTGCACTGTCGTATCTCCGAGATACCCAGGCAGGATGCCGCCGATCTGACCGATCAAATCTTCAGCAAGCAAGCCACCTTCACGGTATGCGCCCCGCAACTCAGGTGCAATCTGCTGGGATGTGGTCGTTGTCTCTCTGGTCGTACCGCCGCCTCCGCCCATGGTGGCCTCCTACTTCAGTTCTTTCTCCATCAAGACATGGCTTTGGGCCTCGAACCCGTGGCGTGAGAAGATCTCAGCGAGAGCCTTATTCATCGCCCAGGTTCGGATAGCTCCGCAGCCAGCCTTACGCGCCCATTCCTCGATCTGGTCCCAGCCCTGCATGAGCATGGCCATTCTGGTTTCGTCCCTGGCATCCTTGTCGATCTCCAGGTGGTAGACCATGGCTGTTCGGTAGCCATAGAGGTCAAATATGTGACTGACTGAGTGGCCTCTCACTGAGTCATCATCGTCAACGCAGGCGAGGCATAGGGTGTGTGGATCAACAGCGTACATCTGGCTCGTAAGCTCAGCGAACACCATCTCCGGCACGCACTTCATCCCATGCCTCTTGTTGAAATCAACGGCTCTCTTCACAATCTCACCGCCGTAGCGGTTGGCGTTGCCGTTGGTGACGTGGACTACTACTGACCTCATTGCACAGGATCTTCCAGGTGGTACTTCTGCTTGATCTCAGCGATTTCCTCATCGAAGACGCTGATCCTCCCGCGCAGGATGAATGCGTTCTGCTCTGAGTTCTTGGCATTCTGGACTGCCTGACCAAGACTGTTCACTGCTGTCTCCCTGCGCTGGTGAAGGGTGTAGAGACGGTTCTTCGCGTCCTTGACGACCGCTGTTTCCTCCCTCGTCATCTCCTCAACCGGCGCGATGTCGGGTCTCTTCTCATCCTGCTTCTTACTCGGGGTGTTCGCCATTTTCTACTCCTCCTTCTGGTTCGGTCTTGCAGAGTTTAACCAACTCCGCGTAAAGATGTCGAAGTACCTCATTCTCAGCAAGCAGGTTGGCTATGTCTTCACCCAGTGCTTCGAATGCAGCCTCCGTGTCTTCCTGCGCAGACTCCGGCGTGAGCATCACGTGTCTCATGGGGGTCCGGGCAGGTGCTTCCTTGATATTCTCGGGTGCCTTCCAGTAGGGCACCGGCTTCTCAACCGTGCGAGTCACGGTCTCGGTTGTGGTGCAGCCGACTGCGAGGAGAACGCACAGTAGGATTAGGAATCGTTTCATTGTGGTCTCTCCGGCAGGCTATGCAGGAAGGTGAACAACTCTGCCACCCCCTGTTGGCAGTCCTCAGACTGGATCACCTCTGTCACCGTCCTCACCCTGTCACGGTAGCGGACAACGACCTCTGGCGGAGCGTTGACTGCCTCCTCGTAGAGACGGTTGGCCTCCTCCATGGCCTCGGCCTTGGCTTCGAGTTCGAGCTTGACCTCTGCCATGTCTTTGATGCACGCATCAGCGAGAACCTTGTCCGTCCTGGATTCCTTCTCGGCAGCCTCTCGTGCGGCCACTGCTTTCTCAACCTTGCCGCTCCACTTCCAGGTGGCAACCTGGAACCCGACCCCGAAGATCACAGCGACGATCACGAGACCGATGATTCCCTTCAATATATAGGGGTTCATCCTGCTCCTCCCTTATTCAGCTTCCTGTCAGTGATGGACTTCGTCCCATAGAGAGCGAGCACCCCGGCAGACACGCTGGCCCACCACGTGAGGATCGGTAGCGCCATCATCATGGTGTCACGCAGCTTCCAGACGGCGATGAACATGACGATGGTGGCACACACCTCAACCCAGGCTGCCAGCACTCTCGTCATGGAATAGTCGCCGCCGTCTGCCATCAGTATCTTCCGAAACTCCGACGCATCGGGAATCCCTTTGCCACTCTCGGACTCACCAGGAACTTCCAGCGGGTCCACTTGTCAGACTCGACGAACCATAGAGGCTGGACGTACTCGAACACCCCCGTCACGAAGACGGCTGTCCCGTCCGCTCGGGCCGTTAGGCTCTCGTACTGCCACTCCCACTCGCCCATGAAGATCGAGGCGATATAGAACCCCCAGTCCACCTTGAAGTCAAGATCCCACGCCATGACGTGCCGGTCTGGTTCGCGGATCTCGATGGTCCACCCGGCGTAGCAAACGTCGGGGTCTCCTGGGATTCCCCATGGGTGTTTGTAGCAGGCCCGGTTCGCGATTTGTGTAAATTCAAGAGCGGCGACTCCGCCCTCAACGCAGAGCGTGCCGAACCAGAAGATGCCCTCTTCCGGGCTGGGCATCGACCACGGGTTACGGTCGAGGAACCCACCCTCCGGCACGTATGCCTCGATCTCCATGCACCCGTCCGGTAGCGGTGGTCCAAAGTAGTCTTCTGGGTACGCCGCCATCAACGATGGCGTTACCATCAGTGCCAAAAACATGACTGCGATTTGTCGTAGCATGTCCCCTCCAGTTCTCAATACTTCCAGGCACTCGGCCTGGGTTTCACGGTGCCCTTGTGTGTGTCCACGTGGATGAAGCCGTTGGCCGTACCAACCCCCTCTGCGTCGTGCTTGTGTGCCGCCTTCTGGACCATGTGACGGTGCCGCCCGCCCTCCACCTGGATGTCAGCCGCTTCGCATATACAATGGACGGATTCGTCCACTCCGCCCTCGGCTTCGTTATGTTGTTCGCAGCGACAGGCAGATGTCAGGCGGACGGGACCACCAACGTCTTCTCTGATTGCTTCAAGCAGGTTGACGAGCGCGGGTGATACGTCGCCCACGTTCCTGCCGAAGTTGCACTCCGGGTCATCGCACTTGCACACCACCTCATAGACGAAGAAGTTCTTCGCCCCAGGCAGGAGATCATTCAGGTCAAGCATCACTCGGCCTCCAGCCGTTCGATCCTTCTCTCCAGCATCTCTATTTCCCTGGCCTGCCATTCAATATCGTCTTCGACGACCGCTTGGGCAAGCTCTTCCATCTGCTCTTCGAGAGCATCAACTGCGTCTTCAACCTGCCCGGACACAACGTGGTTCACAGCTGCCGTAACCCCGCCAATGATCACGATGAGACCGCCAACGAAGCTCGCCGCCATCTTCCACCACGTCATGAATGGCGCAACCCCGCCTGGGGTGATGGGATCAGGAGTCATGCTCACTCCCATTCAGGATTAACACGTCGAGTTTCTTGTCCATCTTGTCCAGCTGCTTCACGACACCCTCAAGCTGGATGTCAACGCCAGTGTTGTGCCTTTCGATCACGTCGATGCGAGCCTCTGTGACGTGACCATCCTCGTGATTTGTGATCTCCGACTCGATGAATGTCTCGATCTGTGGCTTCGCCATCTGATGAAAATCGTACAGCCTTTTATCAAAGACCTGCCCAGCAACGAAGGAAATGCCGACCCATAGACCAATGACGACCGCGGCCAACCTGCCACCGAGCCAGAGCCACCACTGCCAAGCCGTGGGGTTGATGCTGTACGCCACTTTCGGTTCCTTCCCGACTAGGCTAATTTTCTGAAAGAATGCTCGCCGGTCATCACACATACCAGACTCGTTTCCCCCTCCATGGTTACACGCCAGCCACCAACTTCTCAGCACCAGCGTAGTAGATGTGGAGACCATCAGATTCCATCCACATCATGCCGTCAGATACACCGGACGGCGGAGCACTCAAGACCGGGAGCCGCACAGCCTCTGAAGCCTGGATGGTCCCGTACACATAGACCTTCGTTCCTGTATCCCCCGTGTCTCCGACATAAAGCTCACCAGCGTTCTTGCAGATGCGCGAGGCAGCAGCCTGAGAAAACCTGTGCTGCAGGTCAGCTGAGCCGTCGCCAGCGTACATGTCAAAGTATTTTTCGCCAGAGGTGTTGGTGCCTCTCCAAAGATTGAGGTAACTGATTCCAGCCCCATCAAGCGGAGTGACATCAATGGACATTGTCGCATTACCAGCGTCTCTGGCATAAAAGTCGATGCCTCCGGTGGTGTAATTGTGCCAAATCTCCATCCACCCATCGTTGAGACCTCCACGGTCGAGCCTCAAGGTTGGCGCTGATCCTGCAGTTTCAATGTAAAGGTTCCCAGTCAGCGGCGAACCGCTACCACCAGCTAGTGGCAGGTAGTCATCCAGGTCAGACAAGAGAGCGAGATCCTCATACGCAGAGATGGTGGGGGCGTACTTAGGTCTCGCCAATGACCCCCTGGTGTAGAACGGAACAGCCGAATCCCCAGCAACAATCGTATCTGTGGTATCACAGTAGATCAGGTCGAGCACTGAAACCATGTCCGCCTTGTAGGTCTGGTGAGCAAAGTCGTTGACGAGGAAGGACCGACCTCCTTCAAACTCAACACCCTCAAGATCTATGCGGTCTGGCACTCCCCTGAACTTGGCGATATATGCCGTGCCGGTCTTGGCATCGAACTCGAAAACCGGCGTGTCTGAGTTATCTCCAGCCATGATCTGGAACTTGCAGTCGCCGGTCGTGAGCGTGTTGCGATAGAGACGGGTGAACGCATCGGATACGTTGTCATCGACCTTGTGTTCAAGATCAATGTACACGTCTCCTGTCATCCTCTTGTCTCTGAGGATCATCCCGTATGTGCTGTGCTGAACCGAAGAGACATCTAACCCAAACTCCCCCTCCGCAAACATCTGAAGCTGCGGGAAAGAGTTGTTCTCGATGAAGATATTCCCGCCAGAATACAGAGTCCCGTCATCCTGGCAGAGATGCACATCGCCATCGTGCATGTTGAACTGGTGCCGAACGTCCGATGAGCCATCACCAACGTACATTCTGAGCAGTCTCTCGCCGTTTGTCTGCGTTGTATTAAACAGGCTGATGTGGGCATCACCTACACCATCGATGGCGAGCGGGTAGATGTTGATGACAGCGTTTCCTGTTTCCTTTCTCGATGCGAGGGAGGTGACGCCAGAGTTGTACTGGAGAAATCCATAGTCAACCCCGCTCCCGCCTGTATCGAGATACAGCGCAGGGGTGCTCGCGGACTCCACATAGAGGTCTCCAGTCAATGGGTTCAGATGACTGGCAATCAGCGGCAGGAACGGACCTCCAGCCTCCACCGTTAAGAGTTCTGCCAGCTTGTCGAACTCGACAACACCCTTCTCGAACGAAGCCCCTGACTTCTCGAACAGGAACACATCGGCATCGGCCAGCGTGACTGATGGTGCCTCAATCCCC
>Ga0316193_10001020_pt1 | contig 18420 bp, 19 predicted proteins | sample MerIslsedime2_MG_FD_207735 | JGI IMG/M metagenome (GOLD analysis project Ga0316193, IMG submission 207735) | Coastal sediment microbial communities from Maine, United States - Merrow Island sediment 2 | ecosystem: Environmental > Aquatic > Marine > Coastal > Sediment | place: USA: Maine... | reverse complement strand
CGGCGCTCCAACGATACACACCGACAGCTTCAGAGAGAAAAAACACCGCGAGGATAGTCACAAAAAAACTCTTGGCGAAGAAGATTGCCGTGGCGTCGGCCAGCGGCAGGTGAATCACCGCGGTGAATCCGCAAAGCATCGCGACCAGGGCACACAGTAAGCGGACCAGCTGCAACCCGGGCCGTTCGCTGCGCAGCGACCCAGGGAAATCGCGCAGAATCGCCGGCGCCACCATGATGATCATGCCGACCTGGCGGACCAGCAGGATCTGGGTAATGTGAAGGTTCTGCCCCAGCAGTTTGATCAACAGCGCCATTATCGAGAACACAAATGAAGCCAGCATCAGGAACGAGATTCCTTTCAGGTTATCGGACAGACGGTCGAACCAGTTCAAGCTATGCAGCCTATATAAGCGGTTAGAAACGATGGTGGCCACCCTGCTAACAGGAAGGTGGACGTCAAAACAGATGGGTGCCCGCATTGTCTACAATCCCGGCCAAAATCGCAAAAAACAAACGCTCAGTTCATACACTCCGGGGACCTGAATTGTCGCGGCTTCATCTCGGTTGGGCGTTGGTCTTATGCAGAGGAGACCCTCAATTGGCTGTGACAGCAGGTGATTTTCGGTCAACTGGAAGCACTGGATATCCAATCTTCATGATGGGCGCACCTCCAGCCCGCCGATTACATGCGCGCTGGCGGCCCTGGTAATTACTGTGACGTGATCACGAATTCCGCCATTTTGCCTGGCGAAAGCCGTATCTGCGAGACTGCCGGGTCCCCAGGACTGGGCTGTGGGCAGTTCACCCATACCGCTTGTCGGCTAATCGCGGTTTATGCATACCGCTCATCGGCTATCACGGTTGCTACCCACCCTTAACTGGAAATCTAAGCTATTAATTATTGAAATATAAAGGGGTTTCCTGTGATCAAGTCACCTAACAGGAAGCATCCGTAATAAACGACAAAGGTAAGACCAAATGAGCAGAATACCGATAGTAATGCTGATCACCCTTCTTTACAGCTCCATCTCATTGGCAGCAGGTACAAGCGTGACCTTTGATAAATCCCACTACATCCCCGTTACCTATCATGTAGACGGATTTGATCAAACAGAGCTAAATACCTGGGCGGGCCTGTTTGCAGAGTTTAAAAATGAAAATACGACCATCGAAGAAGTAATAGCAGAGGATTCGCTAGAACGCAGACAGAGTGCACTCGGAACGGGTATTGGTTTGGAGGTTGCTCCCTTGTTCGGCACATATGGTGTTTTTCGCACGAGCTTTAAGAACGATCAATCTACTTACCTTGCCATCGGTGTTACTGCAGAAGAACTGATGGATGAAACTGACAACATATACCGCAGGAACGATAGCGAATTCTCTTATGGATTTGGTGTAAAAAATTCTTCATACAATATCGAGTACATGATGTATATGGATGAAGAAAACTATGGAGTGGCGGCGTTCAGCCTGGGCTTTATCTCGGAATTCTAAGATTTTTCAGCGATTCGGTTAAATCGAACTTTCGATTATTACGACTCAAAACCGGCACAGGCTGTGGCAACACACGACACCGATTTGAAAACCCTGATCGCGCTCCTCGTGGGGACACTCACTCTCGCGCTCCTCGGTCCTCGTGGGGACGGTCCTCGTGGGGTCCTCGTGGGGACACACACCCTTACTAAACCCAACTTTAAAAAATATTCTTAGCGTTCAGATTATTGAAGAACGAGATCAGAATAGCGTGATTCCTGCGCGTTGGTTACCCTGTTCGATAAGTCACCGCGGGGCCACACACTCTAGTATTAGTGGGTATTCGCGGGCACTAATCGCTGGCGTAATCGCAAGGTAAACTGTTGAGACTTGCGGGCAAGGCCGTTGAGTGTAAACTCTGGTGTGCCAGCTAGACTGATGAATGAAGGAGACAAAAATGACTAATACATTGAAGTTTATTGTTGCAGCGTTGTTGCTGGTGACAGGTTCCATGGGAACGGCAGTCGCTAATGACTCAATGAGCTGCGGTACGCACATCATTTCATCCGGACAGGATGACTCTCCGGGCATGTACGAAGTATTGAAACGCTGTGGCGAGCCGACCTATCGCCAGGGTAACACCTGGATATACAGTAAATCGGGTTTAGAGCATCGGATTCGATTCGACCCCGACGGAAACATACTCGATATTAACTGACGGTAACCTGTCGCCGGCCTCGGATCCTGAACCGCGAGGTCAGACGTTGCACACCTGTTTCGCTTACCCGGTATTTTCTGCCAGGAATCCAGCAATTGATATAGACCAAGGGTATATAAGTCTATAAAGGGACAAGTCTATAAAGGGACAGACACCCTTACCAAATCGAACCTTAAAAAATATTTTTAGCGTTCGGGTTATTGAAGAATGAGATCAGAATAGCGTGATTTCCGCGCGTTGGTTACGCTGTTCGATAAAACAACGAATCCAGGCAAAACCCGCCCGTACTCTGGTATCAAGCGGTGGAATTCCAGTTGATCTAGTTGGCTAATCTATCCGGTATCGAGCGTCGCGGTTACTCGATTGAATCGTTTGGCATGAATGGCTTCAAATTGCGTGGTGTTGAGATGCCATTGATCTGCCGTGATTTGCAGTCGCGTCAGAATGGGTGGTAGCGCACTGTCGATATAGCCTCGCTTGCCAACACGAATCATTCGGCCAGTCCAGTCCAGCAGTGTTAGATAGTCCTGAAAACCAAACGGAACGCCCTTTTGCGACTCATTAATCAGGTTGCTTTCAAAGGGCAACAGTGGTTTAAGGGACGTCCTGAAATCGAGCAGGTCACGGCTATTACACTGGCCTTCAATCGCTTCATCGAACTTGAATTCCGCTCGAATACGTTCCCGAATGCTGGTGTGGCTGGAAGTTTCCGGCCGGGTAGCCATCCCTGAACGCACCGGGTTCAGGTCGACATAGGCCATGCAGGAGAGCAGGGCTTCATTGGATTTCAGGGCCTGTGAGGTGAAGCGTGATTCCCAGAACTTGCCCGTGCACTTGTCTTCGAGATTGGCCTGTCGGGCAATGGGTTGGTTCAAGCAGCGCATGAACCAACTAATGCTGGCAAGCTTCTGCCGCCAGACGGTGACGATGTCTGAGACAGTTGATCGCTCGAATGGCATCAAGGTTTCGCCGGCGCGATAGTGCTGAATCAGGAGTGGCCCCTTGAACATGGCACACCATCGCTCCATGATCGCCTCTTCAGAAAGACCATCCAACTGCTCGGGACAGACCTTGAGCACCAGGTGATAGTGATTGCTCATGACTGCATAGGCACAGACATCAATCGCAAAGAGGGAAGAGAGCAGGCGAATGCGATCGACCACCCATTGTCGCCGATGCTCATAGTTCTGGCCCGAGTAGCGGTCTACCCCACACAGATAAGCGCGGCGCACGCAACGTGAGGTGATGTGATAATAGGGGGTATCCGTAAGTGATATCAACGCCTTCCTGGGTCGAGTCATCAGTCCATTCCATTGTCTGTGATGCATGAATCCTACGATCTGGGATCATTAATTGTCAATGGGGAAGTGTCTGTCCCAGGAACAATGCCTCCAGGAACACCAGGAACAATGCCACGGGGATGGCTTCAGGAATACTTAGATTACTGCGCCTGGCTCGACCGAATATTGCAAATCAAGATACTCTGTTGGATGATGACCTGAAAAATCGGACAGACCGCCGAGGCTCTAGAAGAAATGATAATCGAACGTATTGGCAAAGACAGTTACCAGTTAGGCGAAAGCCCGATCTGGGATCCGCACCACGGACTGCTCTACTTTGTCGACAGCCTTGCTGGCGCAGTCTTGTGCCACGACCCGAAAAACAACAGCATCCAGCGTTGGGACGTAACCTGCGATTACCTGGGCTCGCTGGCTCTGCGCGCTGGCGGCGGCGCAATCCTTGTTATGGATGACGGGTTTCACAGTTTCGATTTCGAAACCGGGACGTCAACTGCCATCGTCGAGCCTGAGGTGGGCCAGGATAAACTCTGCTTCAATGATTCCAAGGTCGATCGCCAGGGTCGCCTCATCGCGGTCAGTATGCACACAGGTTCCAGCGAACCAATCGGCAGCATATACCGACTCGATGCCAACCTGGACTGTACCCGGCTTGATGGCGGAATGATTTGCCCCAATGGCCCTTGCTGGAGTCCCGACGGGAGGACCCTCTACGTTTCGGACTCCTATGGCGACGCGATTTTTGCCTACGATTACGACGTCTCCAGCGGCGATATCAGCAACCGACGGACTTTTTTGTCGACCAGCGGTTCGGGCGGATATCCGGACGGAGCTACGGTGGATGCCGAGGGTTACCTCTGGAGCGCCCATTTTGAAAGTGGAACCATCCGTCGCATCTCTGTGGATGGAAAAATTGACCGAGTAATCGATTTGCCAGTGCAGTGGGTTGCCAGCCTGACCTTTGGTGGCGACAATCACGACGTACTCTTCGTCACCACCATCGGCGGCGAATATGATGGAGAACGCGACAAATCACCGCAGGCGGGCGGGTTGTTTGCGATTCGCGATCTCGGTATCCAGGGATTGGCGGAAAATCGCTTCGCCGGTTAAGGCGCTATGCCCGCACCGTTCTGACTTTCTGGAAAAATATCGAGAAAAGTTCCTGCTGCGATGAAATCCCGAGCTTGGCATAAATATTACGCCGATGAATTCGTACCGTCCCGGCAGAAATTCCAAGGCGGCGCGATATTGATTCAGAAGAATGGCCTTCAAGCACCTGAGCGACTACCTGGGTTTCCCGCGGCGTAATCCGCGGACCAAAAATAGCTGTTACCGTATTTTCGATTATCGACCGACTATCGGTGCTCTCAGGACCGGATAGCCCGTTTTCAAACCAGTTTGGCACATCCCGCCAGTGACGTTGCGCCAGGCTGCTGACAATCGGCACGACGCTCTCAAGTAACTTGAACTCACGGGCTGAAAAACGCGGGCTAGTGTCGGAGCGCATCAAAGAAAGCGCGACCGCGACATCATTCGGCAGATAAAAGATGTAACAAACCTCTTCGGCGAGCCCGGTACGCACGTAGTAAGAACGGTAGTACTCGCTTTGCAAAAAACGATCTGGTGCGATATCCCGCAAGCGATAAAGCCCGCTATCGACTCCACGCCCACAGGCCTGGGAAAACGGGTCGAGCAGGCACGGACCCTTCAAATAATCATCGACAAATATTACCCGCTCGTCAGATGAAAACGTGTGATGCAGGCAGATTGGCTGTTCTTTTTGGTGGTATCCAAAAGAGACCGAGTAATCGAAGTCGGTAATGGACTTGAGTGCAGCGACCAGGCACTCGGGGAAATCTTCGCTATCGATCGAATCGATGCAGCGCGACAACAGGACTACCCAGGCCGTATCCCCCAGGTCGATTTTTTTAATCCGCCCCGGTTTACTAGCCATACCAGCCTCGTGATTGAAAAGGATATCGTGATAATCGACTCAATTATCGCCTTCTATGGCATATGCCTTATATTGCAATAATCTTTCACATTTCGTTAAATTGCATGGTAGACTGATTGACGCTTAAAATTCAAGAATAATTTAAAAGCAGGGACAATGAACACGCCGGAGGACCGCATTGCCCAATCAATCCAGTGATTCGCGAGAGCTCGATATCGAGTTTCGCAATGTCACCAAGCGCTTCGAAAACGTGGTGGCCGTTGACAAAATGTCACTCAGTGTCGAGCGCGGTGCTTTTTTCAGCTTCCTCGGGCCATCCGGTTGTGGCAAGACAACCTCGTTGCGACTGATCGCCGGTTTCGATCAACCCAGCGAAGGCGATGTTTTTATCAGTGGCAAATCCGTAGTCGGAATCCCCTCGCACAAACGACCCGTTAACATGGTGTTTCAGCAATACGCGCTGTTTCCGCACATGGACGTGACCGAAAACATCGGTTATGGCTTGCGCCAGCGTAATCCGAAACCAGGCAAGCAGGAAGTTATCAAACGGGTCGACGAAACGCTGGAAATGGTGCGCCTGAGTGGATACGGCAAGCGCCGCGTCTGGGAACTGTCCGGTGGCCAGCAGCAAAGAGTAGCGCTGGCGCGGGCGCTCATCAATCACCCCACCTGCCTGCTACTCGACGAGCCCCTGGCGGCGCTGGATCGCAAATTACGCCGCGAAATGCAGATCGAGTTACAAACCCTGCAACGTGACGTCGGCATTACCTTCATCCTGGTAACACATGACCAGGAAGAGGCGCTGTCGATGAGTGACCGAATCTGTATTATGCGGGAAGGCCAGATCATCCAGACCGGCAGCCCGCGTGAACTATACGATGAGCCCGTGGATCGCTACGTTGCCGATTTTGTCGGCAGGACCAATTTTTTTGATGGCGACGTAATCGATATCATCGATTCTGCCGTCACGGTGAAGTCGATGTCCGGTCAGGTTTTCGTTGGCTCACAACCGAAAGGGGCGACTGCCCTTGCCAAAGGCAGCAAGGCCTGCGTGGCCGTGCGACCGGAAATGATAGCCATCAAGGACGCTGGCGACGCCGGCAACTCGAGTAACATCTCCATAAATGGACGCGTGATGAACCGGATATTTCTGGGTGAACACTCCGAGTATCTGGTAGCAACCGAGGGATGTGGTGATGTAATGGTACTATCTCCAAGGTCTACTGAAACTGCGAATAGAAATTATGTGCCCGGCGATCAAGTCTCCATTAGCTGGGGACCTGAAGCGGCACTTGTTATTGGAGATACATAAGACTGTACTGTGAATCCGTCAGCCACAGTCTCTAAACAGTAAATATCGGATCGACATCAACGAGGAGAGCAAAATGAGCAAGAGTAACGACGATAAGCCAGTAACGGCGAAGAAGTTTATGAAGGAATTTCATCGCTATCAGAAAGGCTCGATTACACGCCGACATTTTCTGGGTGTAACCGGACTCGGTACCGCGATGGCGGTGATGGGCGCTGCAGTGCCCTCGCTGTGGTCAGGGAAAGCCAGTGCATTCGGTGATCTGGGCGACCGGCTGGTATTTTCCACCTGGCCCAACTATCAAAATCAGGTCAACCTGGATGAATTTTCAGAGATGACCGGCGTCAATATTCAGGTAAACGCATTTGGTTCAAACGAAGAAATGCTCGCCAAGCTGCAAGCAGGCGGAACCGGCTGGGACGTTTTTGTTCCGACCAACTACACCATCTCGAATTACGTTGAACTTGATCTGATCCAGGAGCTGGATTTATCGCGCATACCCAATTATGACGCCGCCGCCAACAATCCGAAATTTGCCGGTCCAGCCACGGTAAACGGCAAGGTGTATTGCGTACCAAAGAACTGGGGAACGACGGGCTTTGTGGTTAACAGCAAGAAGATTAAAAGCAGCCCTAAATCGTGGAAAGACTTTTTTGACGTCACCATGGCGGCTGGTTCAGGGCATACCATTTTGCATGACTATCAATTGACTACCATCGGTGGTGCTCTTTGCGCCCTTGGTTACTCATTTAATTCAATAGATGCCAAGGAACTGGCAGAGGCCGAAGCACTACTGATCAAGTCGAAGCCGCATTTGTTTGCCATCACCTCAGATTATCAACCTGGCATGCGCAGTACGGACGCGTGGATGTCAATTTGCTGGAACGGGGATGGCACACAGCTTAAAAACGACATGCCTGAAATGGACTATGTGATCGCTACCGATGGTGGTGAGATCTGGTCGGACTTCTATGCTATTCCGAAAGATGCTCCACATCTGGACGCAGCCTATGCATTCATCAACTTCATGCAGGACCCCTATGTACAGGCGCGTGATGCCGCGGTCCATGGCTACGCGCCAACAGACGCTCGCGCCATAGCATTACAACCCGATTCCCTGGGTAGTGATCCTATTCTGCATCCTGCAGCAGAACTGATGAATGGCCTGGAATTCGGAGCAGCCCAGACCTTAACCGATCCGATCCGGGCCGAGGTGATGGCACGCTTCAAGTCTGCCTGATACCGGGTGAACGTTCACTGATGGATGGCGATGAGAGCAGATAACGAACCAAACCGATGGCTGACAGCAGCTTTGTTAGCGCCGACTTCGCTATGGTTTCTGTTCATGCTGATCTTTCCTCTCATCGTCATCCTGGTGTTCAGTTTCGGTGAACGGGCCGCGGTGGGTGGCTATGCCGGTGGTTTCACGCTTGAGCAATACGCCAATCTACCGTCACGCCTGAAGGCATTTCAGAACACGATGATCATCGCGCCGGCCGGCACACTATTGAGCCTGCTGGTGGCATACCCGCTTGCCTACTACCTGGCCCTGCGCGTAAGCCAGCGTTACAAACTCTTGCTGCTGGTGCTGGTCATCGTTCCATTCTGGACCAGCCTGCTGATACGTACCTATGCCTGGATTTTCATTCTCGGGGGTCGTGGTATCCCGACCTTGCTGGAATTCATCGGTATCGAGGGCGTCCGCCTGATCAACACACCGGGCGCGGTGCTGATTGGCATTGTTTACGGTTACCTGCCACTGATGGTATTTCCCATTTTTGTATCGCTCGAAAAACTGGACAAAACTTTGCTCGAAGCATCCAGTGACCTGGGTGGCTCTCCTTTTAAGACCTTCATGCAAATCACCCTGCCATTGTCGATGCCGGGCATAGCAACAGGTTGCATGCTGGTGTTTATCCTGTTGATGGGAGAATTCCTGATCCCGGCCTTTCTCGGCGGCGGGAAAGTTTACTTCATCGGCAACGCCCTGGTAGATTTGTTCCTGCAGTCACGCAACTGGCCTTTCGGTGCGGCCGTTTCCGTTACCCTGGTTGCGATCATGCTGATTACCGTCAGCCTGTACATGCGCATGACCATGCGCGGCAAAACCGGGCGTGACGAGTCCCTGATGTAGGGGGATTACTATTCATGCGAATCTACGCCATTGCTGTCTTCCTCTTTCTATACGTGCCCATCGGCATTATTGTATTGTTCAGTTTCAATGCGGGACGGCATGCCAGCGAGCTGCGGGGGCTTTCCATCCAGTGGTATGGCAAGGCCCTGTCAAATCCGTTTGTTGGCGACGCCTTCGTCACCAGCCTGATCGTCGCTTTTTCGGTCGCCATTTTGTCAAGCCTGATGGGTACCGCAGCAGCGCTCGCCTTGCAGCGTCTGAAAGGAACCCCGCGGATTCTGTTCGACGGACTGATTTATGTATCCGTGATGATACCCGGAATCGTCATCGGCATTGCCACGCTGGTGGCATTGGTGACGGTGTTTGATTTCCTCAATCCACTACTGGCGGCTGCCTGGCCCGAAGACAGCAAACCACCGAAATTACACATGGGGTATGCTTCGGTTATTGCGGCACATACCCTGTTTACCATGTCCCTGGTCATCATTCTGGTGCGCGCCAGAATTGCCGGCATGGACCGCGCCCTGATAGAGGCATCGATGGACCTGTACGCTACACCCTGGCGTACCTTTTACCAGGTCACTTTGCCACAGATCTACCCGGCCATATTGGCAGGTTTCCTGCTCAGCTTCACCTTCAGTTTCGACGATTTCATCATTTCCTTTTTCGTAGCCGGCGCCAATACCACGCTGCCAATCTACATTTTTGCCTCGATCCGCCGCGGCATCACGCCAGAGGTGAATGCCATAGGTACCATGGTGCTTGCCGCGTCCCTGGTATTATTGATGACGGCTCAATTTCTATTGCGCAAACGCACCCAGCGTTAACTTCGGGTAAAGCTTTACCGCCAGTCCAGAGTTATTCCAGGCATCATCGACAAACAAGATCATTGGAAGACGGATAAAAAAACCACCACAACAATTCGGACGGGCTTTTTGTAGATTATCCCCGTACAAGCGGAGATGAGATAAGGCCCGCGGGTATTTGCGAGGTATTTGCGAGGTATTTGCGAGGTATTTGCGGGGGGTATTTGCGGGACACACACTCTCTCCGCGCTCTCCCCGGAAAGCGTGTGTCCCCGTGGCACCACCGCGGAAAGCGTGTGTCCCCGTGGCACCACCGCCCGTGGCACCACCCGCCGTGGCACCACCCGTGGCACCATAAATGACACTTAAACATCAGCGATGAAGCAAAATAGCTAAATGCTTCAGGCTCAAGGGTGAACTTGAACAGAAGACTGTAAGTCGGGATTTGATGGGGCGCAGCGCTGCTCGGCAAACGGCCACTTAGGCCGGACCATGGCGCCTGTTAGCGTTGTGAATGGCCTAGTAATATACGCGCCAGGCTGCCTTTGCCCATTGAGGCATCAATTTTTTCAAACGCGATAAAGGGGATCAACACCAGCAACATAACCAGGCTCGGCGCCACCCATTGCAGCCAGCTGCGAGCCATCATTTCGCCCATGGTGTCGGCGATCGCATGTCCATGCATGAAACCAACGAGCAGATCCTCGATGCCGGTAAATATCATCAACAACAGCATCGTCGCCAGTGATTTCCACAGTATTCGATAAAGCAGAACATCGTTCTTGACTCTCTCCCCGACCTTGATCGCCTTGCCGATGAGGATGAACTTTCCCAGGACCAGGGCCTTGATCGCGGCGCTACTGAGCGGCAACAGGGCTAAGTCATTGATGCGTAGTATCGAGTTCTGGTAAAGCAGCAAGGCGCTGAAACAGATCCAGAGATAAAAGCTGATGAAGATATAGCTTCGCATCTCTTCTTTGAATCGCTGACGGATTCCAGCATTATCTTTGCCATTTTTTGAATTCACGCTATTTCTCGCAAAAGAACACCATCGAGCTTATCCATTTTACGTTGGGAGCAAAAGCTTATATTTTTGATGATCTGTGCGTGCGCAGCCGCAAGCGCGGAGAGCGCTATCACCTGCTCTGACCTGATGTCCGTCCAGGGCCTGTAGTCGGCTGGCGCAATGCAGAACTGCCCCGAGCGCTACAACAGTGGTACAACTGTGTCCCGATAAAAAGTTTATTTTGAGTCATTCGAGTCTCCTCCCCTTTTCCATAAAACCTGCCTTTGCATTAGAATTGCTGCCAGGATGAACGGGTGACCAAATCCGTAAATAGTCGATAAATATCCAACCCCGGATCTTATATGAGTTCTATCAACTGGCAGCAGGCTGTCTATGATGTCATCAAATCAGGCGGCATAAACCTGATTGGCTACGTGCCCGATGCAGGGCATGCAGCATTGATAAACAGTGCCAAAGCGGATGACGCAATGCGCGATGTGGTGATGACCAGCGAGGAAGAAGGGATACCCCTGTGTGCAGGCGCCTGGCTGGGCGGTATGCGCTCGCTGCTGTTGATGCAATCCAGTGGCGTGGGTAACTGTGTGAATATGTTGTCATTGCAGCGAACTGCTCGGTTTCCCATGGTCATTCTGGTGACCATGCGCGGTGAGTACGCCGAGTTTAATCCCTGGCAGATTCCGATGGGGTCGACCACGCAGGCGGTGCTGGAAATCTGTGGCTTTAAAGTCGAACGGGTTGCGTCCGAAGCTGAGGCCGCCGAGACGGTTCAGGCCGCCATTGACTTCGCCTTCAACAGCAATGTCGGGGTGGCCGTCTTGCTATCGCAAAAAATGCTGGGGCGAAAAAAATGGGTGGAGTAATGCTCGAACGACGTGCCGTGGTAGCTAAACTACTGGAACATCGCGGGAATGCAGTCGTAATTTCAGGATTGGGTTCACCGACCTACGATGTCGCAGCCGTTAGCCCCTCCGAGCGCAACTACTACCTGTGGGGTGCTATGGGTGGCGCCGCCATGATGGGATTTGGCCTCGCGCTGGCAAGAGCTGATCTCCACGTCATCGTGATCACCGGAGACGGCGAGGCACTCATGGGAATGGGCTCACTGGCCACCATCGGTGCAAACCAGCCGCGTAATTTATCCATCGTCGTGCTGGATAACGAACACTATGGCGAGACCGGGATGCAGCAAAGCCATCTCGGAATGGGAGTCGATCTCTGTGCAGTAGCCGTGGCATGCGGGTTTACGCAAGCCTGTGCGGTGACCACCGAAGCGGAGCTGCAAACTGCCGTCAGTACCTTCCATAAAACAGCTGCCACAAAATTTTTGCAGGTCAAGGTGAGCCCCGAATCGCCGCCGCGCGTGATGCCGACACGCGACGCTGTCGAAAATAAAATCACCTTCCGCCAGGCGCTCGGCGCAGAGCAAAGCGACCTCATTACCGACAAAGAGTAACGGGGACAGAGAGGTTATTTTCCAATCCCCGCTTTTTTCTTCAGCGCTCGAAGCGCAGGCCTGTTTTTACCTGCAGCTTCTTGCGTGTTTTTCCACAAGCCTGTTTTGAAGATGACCTGGATCAATCGACAGCGGCCATAGCCCGTCACAATGACAGGTTGACACACTTCGCTGGATAGCGATGTTGGAGAACCATGACTATCAGAGCACCTGAAGCCGTCGAAGTGACAGCAGACAAAATCGATCGCCTTCAACCCTACGAGTTGACGGATCATCTCGAGCGCGGCAGGGTGTTGCTGTTCCCGACACCCCCACTCGAACTGCCCTCCGCCGAGGACCTGCACTTTCTCAAGGAACAGACGCCCGAGTATCACACGCGCAAGAACATCAGTTACTACCCCCGGGGAGGGCTGATCAGGGGCATCAAGGCTCCGCCCGAAATCGAGCAGCGTACCCAGGCAATTTTGCAAGACTACCAGCAAAGGGTGGAAGCCTGCCTGCATAAACTGATTCCCTCATTTACACCGGGCTGGCGCTCTGCGACTTCCAGCCTGCGGGTTTTCGAAGAAAATAACCGTGGCATCCCGATACGGGAGCGTAGCGATCTCATCCACCTCGATGCCGGCACTTATGGCGCCGCGCGCGGCGACCTCATACTGCGCTTCCTCACTAATCTCGACGATAAGGAGCGCGTCTGGCGCTGCAAGGGCACCGTTTCCGATCTGGTAGAGACATTTGCCGAAGCGGCGGGACTGGAGCGCAGCCAGGAACTGTTGCACGACAGCTTTCTGAATCGTGTCGGCTCCGGGATGGTACGCAACCTGTCAAAGGTAATTCCGTCAACGGCGATGCTTGAAACATCTGCGTATGACCAGGCGATGCGCCACCTGCACAATTACATGAAGGAAAGCGACGAATTCCAACAGGATCAGGAAGGCATGGTTGAAATCAGGTTCCCGCCCAAAAGTTGTTGGCTGGTGTTTGCCGATATGGCGGGCCACTCATGCCTGTCCGGGGAATTCGCGATGATCAACACCTTCATGGTGCCACGCAGTAATTTCCGTCATAAGGAGTTTTCGCCCTGGGAGGTACTCAGTCGCTACGCCGCCGGAAAGTCGGCGCTGCCACCCGACATTCCGCCGGGAACATGAACAGGAGCAGTGGACAGACCACTAGCTATTAGCCCTGATTATTAGCCATCCTGCTGGACGGAGATTGATCGTGGTCAGCCCTCTATTCGTCCAGGATGCGGTTGACCCAGGTGCGAACATTGTCGTTATCGGCAACCAGGTCGAGAAATTCTTCGCCCATGGCCACGCCCGTCCTGCCCGGGTAGTTGTATAACATGATCACCAGACCGGTGACTGCCTCGGTCTTGAGCACGTGTGCCGCGAGTTCGGCCTCCGACGACAGCGAATAAGGCGGCGCTGCGACCAGCAGAGACTGGGCGCCCGCATCGCGCGCGGCAATGGAGGCATCCAGACATTCATCCACGCGCATGTCGTTGACACCCGCCATAAACTCGACGCGCCCGTCAATTTGTTCAACCGCGAATAGAATATGTCATTTGTCGACAATATGTGCTCAAATCCGCGGGGTGCCCGCTAGCGACTCCCATGGGTCAGTGCTGGTGGCGTTAATAACTAGAGGAGACAAGCAAATGAAACTATTTTCTAAAACGTTAACCACTGGCATGACCGCCATTGCGTTATTGCTGAGTGTCGGCAGCGCGTCGGCAGATAAACTGGACGATGTCATCGACGAAGGCGTATTACGTTGTGGTGTGGTTCTTGATTTTCCCCCGATCGGTTATCGAGATGCCAACAACGAACCTGCGGGTTTTGACGTCGATTACTGCAAGGATCTCGCCAAAGCACTGGATGTGAAATTTGAAATTCTACCTTTAACCTGGGCTGAGCGTCTGCCGGTTATCGTCACCAACCGCGCCGATGTTGTTTTTGGCGGTACCTCTGATTCACTGGAGCGTGCCAAGACAGTTGGTTTTAGCATTCCCTACGCAATCTACTATGCCCAGGCAGTCGTCGGTGCGAAAAGTGGCATCAAGACTGTTGAAGACATGAAGAATATGAAGGTAGCGGCAGCCGTTGGCACCGTACCGGAACAGGAGTGGCTCAAGCTTGCCAAGAAATGGGGTGTCGAAGGAAATTACCAGGGCTATCAATCAGAAAATGAAGTTTTTCTGGCGGTAGCACAGGGCAAGGCCGATGCCGGCATCACCACCAATACCGCGGTTCTGCCGATCACGCAGCAGTATGACACCATCATCGCAGGGCCACGCATGCCCTGGGGTACGGACTACACCTCGGTTGTTGGTCCGCGTACCGATGTGACCTGGTTGAATTACCTGAACCTGTTTATCACCCACCAGGTTCGTTCGGGGCGTTACGCTGAACTCTGGGGCAAGTACGTGGGCGGTGAAGCCCCGGCCCTGGTCATTCCCGGCGTGCTTTACTAGGAAGAAATCACAACCCGGCCGACATCCACAGTCGGCCGGGTTCGCTCCGCAACCCGACAGCATTCATGGACTACAATTTTCATTGGAGACCCGTGTTCAAGGCATTGCCGGACCTGTTACAGGCCGCCCTGCTGACACTTGAAGTTGCTGCACTGTCGATGATTCTGGGTGTTCTGATTGGCCTCGGCCTTTCCTTGATCAGGATACACATGAAAGGCCCGCTGATGTGGCTGGCCACTGTCTGGGTAGAGCTGGCGCGCAACACACCGGCGCTACTGCAACTGTTTTTCTTCGGTTTTGGCCTGGGTGCTTTCGGCATCCATTTCAGTCCCTACGTTATCGTGTTGATGGGCTTGACCTTCAACAACGCAGGCTATCTTGCGGAAAACTTTCGCGGTGGTTTCGGCGCCGTTCCCGATACCCAGATCCGCGCTGCTCGCAGCCTCGGCATGACCGCCTTTCAGACCTATACCCGGATCATCATTCCGCAGGTATTGCGCATCGTTTATTACCCGATGACCAACCAGATGGTGTGGGCGGTATTAATGTCCTCGCTGGGCATGCTGGTCGGTTTCCGTGAACTATCCGGCGAAACCCAGTTCTTTGCTTCCAGGACCTTCCGTATTTTTGAGTATTTCGCGGTGACCGCGGTGATTTATTACATCATCGTCAAGATCATTCTTGTCATTTCCCGGCTACTCGCCATGCGCCTGTTTCGGTATTAGGCAGCCAGACGTATGCAACCGACAGAAACATTCTTCTCGGGCTTTACCTCCAATGATCTGTGGTTCCTTGGTGAAGCCGCTTTACGCACCTTGTGGATTTCGTTGCTGGCGATTAGTTGCGGCTCCCTGATCGGTACAATATTCGGCTGGATGCTGAGCGTTTCCAGGATCGGCCACTATGCACTGGCCCCGGTACTCGACATCTTCCGTTCCGTGCCATTGATTATCCAACTGGTGCTGTTTTACAACTTCGCGCCGATGATCGGTCTGCGCCTCGATGCATTTGGTGCCGGCCTGATCGTTTTGATCCTGTATACCTCCGCCAATGTCGCCTATGTCGCCCGCGGTGGTATCGAGGCCGTCAGCCAGTCGATGCGTCGTGCAGCGCGCAGCCTGGGGATGACCTACTGGCAGGATATGCGCTACGTGGTATGGCCGATCGGTCTGCGCGCGGTGTTCCCGGCCTGGGTGGGTGTTGCGCTTGGCGTCATGAAAGACAGTGCCCTGGTCTCGGTACTGGGTTACATTGAATTACTAAAGGCCTCACAAATATTGATCACGCGTACCCAGGAAACCATTTTGATATTGGCGATTGCTGGAGCATTTTATTTTGCCCTGTCCTACCCCATCTCGCTATTCGCATCACGTCTTGAAGAGAGGTGGCATCAATGATTGAAATCCGCGGTCTGCACAAAAGTTTCGGCGACCTGCAGGTACTAAAAGGCATCGATCTCAATGTGGAAAATGGCGAGGTTTTGAGCATCATCGGTGCTTCCGGCTCGGGCAAGTCGACCTTGCTCTATTGCATAAACGGCCTCGAGCCTATTCAGCAGGGCCAGGTTCTGGTCGACGATATTGATGTGCATGCGGGCGCGACGGATTTGAACACAGTACGCCAGAACCTGGGAATGGTATTCCAGCAATGGAACAGTTTTCCGCACCTGACCGTGCTGGAAAATGTGGCGCTGGCACCCAGGATTGTACGCAAGTTTAGTAAAGCGGATGCGCTCGAAATAGCCGAAAAACAACTTCGCCACGTGGGTCTCGGCGACAAGCTCACAAACTATCCTTCCGCACTGTCGGGTGGGCAACAACAGCGTCTGGCGATTGCCCGTGCGCTGGCCATGGAACCCAATTACATGCTTTTTGATGAAGCGACCTCTGCCCTCGATCCGGAACTGGTAGGCGAAGTTCTCGACACCATGCAGTTGCTCGCGGAAGAAGGTATGACTATGATCTGCGTTACCCATGAAATGGGTTTTGCGCGCGAGGTTTCGGATCGGGTCGCCTTTTTCCATCAGGGCGTTATCGATGAGATCAATCCTCCCGAGGAGCTCTTTACGGCACCAAAGTCGGAGCACCTGCAGAAATTCCTGGCCAAAGTAAAATAGACGAAATATAACAATATGAAAATCACAGCAATCAAAGCATGGCAGGTTGACCTGCCCCTGAAAGAAGGCCGTTATAGCTGGTCAAACGGCAATTTTGTCGATGTGTTCGACAGCACGGTGGTCGCCATCGAAACCGACGAGGGGCTGACCGGATATGCCGAATGCTGCCCTCTCGGGTCAGCCTATTTGCCATCCTATGCTCTCGGGGTGCGCGCTGGCCTGACCGAACTGGCTCCTCATTTGATTGGCCTCGATCCGTTGAACCTCGGCGCAATCAATCGTTGCATGGATGCCGCGCTACGTGGGCATCCCTATGCCAAGGCGCCAATCGATATCGCCTGCTGGGATTTGCTTGGCAAGGCAACTGGTCAACCGGTTTATACCTTACTCGGCGGTGCCGCCCAGGACGACGTGGCGCTCTACCGCGCAATCAGTCAGCAAAGCCCGGAACAGATGGCAGCGAAAATCGAAGGCTATGCGGCCGAGGGCTATACCAAGTTCCAGCTCAAGGTAGGTGGTGACGCGAACGAGGATATAGAACGCATCCGCGCCACGCGCTCGGTGCTGAAGCCGAGTGATTTACTGGTCGCCGACGCCAACACCGGCTGGACCCGGCATGAAGCGGCGCGTGTGGTGAATGCCGTCGCTGACCTCGATGTTTATATCGAACAGCCCTGTATGACCTACGAAGAAAGTGTTTCGATACGAAGACGCACGCCACTGCCTTTCATCCTCGACGAAGTCATCGATGGAACCGATACCCTGGTGCGCGGCATTGCCGAAGACGCGATGGATGTTATCAACCTCAAGATATCCAAGGTCGGCGGGCTCACCCGCGCGAAGTTGATGCGCGACCTGTGTGTGAGTGCCGGCATTCCGATGACCATCGAGGATACCTGGGGCGGTGATATCACGACCGCGGCAATCGCACACCTGGCCCGCTCTACACCGGAAGATTTTTGTTTTTCAGCAACCGATTTCAATAGTTACGGAACGGTGACCATCGCACAGGGTGCTCCACAACGGGTAAACGGCCGAATGACCGCTGCGGACAGGCCCGGACTCGGAATTGAGCCCGATTTTGACGTCCTCGGCGATGCTGTGCTCGAGGTCTCATAGGCCTCAAAGCCGCAAACAAACCTGCTACTTTCCCGGATTCCGATTAAGTTCATTCAAGTCACAACAGTTGTCCCGACAGCCGTCATGCCATTAAACATCCTGAAACCATGACTGAAAACCCCGACTCCCGCGTCGGGCGCTTTAGCCTGAAAGCGCTGACGATCATCGCCCTGCTGTCGCTTTGCAGCACTGCGACGGTTCTTGCCCAGGACCCTGCAATCGAGGATCATGCAGTGGTGCTGATCTACCATCACGTCAGCGAAACCACGCCGGCACTCACCAGCGTTACCCCGGAGACATTCGACAGGCACCTGGATTATCTGCAAGACAACGATTTTACGGTGTGGCCACTGGCGCGCATTCTGTCGAAGCTTGCCGCAGGTAAACCGCTACCCGCTAATACCGTTGCCATAACTTTCGACGATGCCTATGAATCGGTTTATAGCGAAGCCTTCCCGCGCCTGCAAAAACGCAACTGGCCGTTTACCCTGTTTGTCAGCAGCGAAGGGGTTGACCGTGGCTACGGCAGTTACCT
>Ga0316193_10001019_pt1 | contig 18422 bp, 17 predicted proteins | sample MerIslsedime2_MG_FD_207735 | JGI IMG/M metagenome (GOLD analysis project Ga0316193, IMG submission 207735) | Coastal sediment microbial communities from Maine, United States - Merrow Island sediment 2 | ecosystem: Environmental > Aquatic > Marine > Coastal > Sediment | place: USA: Maine... | reverse complement strand
CATCACCACCGCCTCCTCGAAGTCCGGCCCCGAAGCCCAACCCGCAATTGGTTCCACGGTCCCTTCGGCGGTGACCTGGACGTCACTGCCTCGGCCCTCGAGCAGGTCTTCGGCCGTGTCGACGATCCAACGATGGGTCTCGGTAGCGGTCGCGAACCCGGTCGTCAGCAGCATCAAGGCGAGCCAGGAAAAAAAACGGTGACGATTCATCGTGTCTCCGATTCTCGAGAACCAGCGCGCACCGTGAGAGGGATGCGCTGCGCACCGGTAATGGGGAAGGGCATCGTCGCTTCGGCTTTGGCGACAACGCTGTAGGCAACGGTATCGAGGTTGGGGCCGAGAGCCGATTGCATCTGGATCACGACGCTCGGCGGCGCCGACACGGTGCCACCCGCGACCGCCACCCCGACATCGCGTCGCTCGAGCACCGCCACCAGGGATGTGGACGAGTCGAGTGAGTTGACCAACCGCACCTCGTCGGCAAAGCTCCCCGGTCGCAGGGGGCGCATCTGCAGATCGTAGGCGGTCCACGCGGCGCCATCGGCGCCGACCAGGTCGATGCGGCCTTCGGGTATCCCCTCCGGGATGCGTACCTTGACCGTATGGGTTACCTCAGCGCCGCGATGGGGACGCAGACGGAAATGCACCGCCAGCTCGTCGCCGGGGCGCACGATCCGGCGTTCGGGAACAATGTCCAGGATGGTGGCGGCTTCGAGCCTCTCGACTGTCTCGAGCGAAATCGCCACCGATTCGATCTCGGGGCCCTCGAAAGTCGAGCCTTCGAGGTAGGCGACCACAGCGGAGGCGAATGCGCTCGCCTCGGCAGAGGCCTGAAAACTTGCAACGGTCGCCGAAACGGTTGCCGTTTGGTCCCCCGGGTAACGGACGGAGATCTGAATCGCAACAGTCTGGTCGCCAAAGGCCCGGCCACGGACTCCTTGACTGACCTGCGCCAGGTAGCCGGTCAGCAATGGCATCAAGACCGGGTGGCGAACCGCACGGTAGGAGTATGTGTCGCCATTGACCGTAACGGAGATAGGTACCATCGGCGCCTCAGCGCCGAGACGGCCGAGGATGCCGTCACGACGGTCGGCTACGATGGCACCGATCGGCTCACCGATGGTGAAGAACTTGAATGAATTCATGAGATTCGGCAACACTGCCACGACTCCAGCTCGTGCCAGCGGCATCGCTGTCGAACCTGCGCCGAGCGATGGGTGGCCAAACGCCCACAGTCGGTCGCCACGGACCTCGGTCACGGTACCGCCCGCGGCCAGGATCACATCGCCATCCACCATCACGGCAGCGACCATCGAGCCCGGGCCGACCTCACCCGTAGATTTGGAATCCGATTGGCCGCCTCCCGCCGCCGCCACCCAGCCCATGCGCCGGCCGCTCTCCGCCAACCAGCTCCCGTTGGATGGGGCCCGCCAGCCGGCAACGGCCAACGGAAGCGCCTGTGGACTATCCGAGCTCTCGGGCAGGAGCCAATCGACCACCAGTTGACCGAGGTCGCCTTCACGGGCCGCGGTCAGAATCTCACTCAATTGCGGACGGGGCGGAACCCCGGTCGCCGGCTGCGATGGCTCCACCTTCAACATGCGAACAAAGGGGGTCACGCCCCCGATCGGCTCGCTGGCGAAGGCCCAGCCATAGGCCAGAGCGCCCAGCAGCTTGCCGTCGAGGTAGACCGGTGAGCCACTCATGCCGGCGATAATGCCGGTCTCCCGCATCCGCGGGTGGTCAAGGCGCACAAGCACGATCTCGCCGTCGGGCCTCCCCGAGCCGATCGTCCCGAGGACGGTGAGCGGGATCTCGACGCGCTCGCCACCGTCCATCTCCGTGATGCACACCCCGGTCCGTCCGGGGGTTGCCTCGGCCGGATCGAGACTGTCGACAGCCCAGGCGTCGATTCCTCCCGTGGCCAATAAGAGAATCGCCAACGCCAACTTCATCCACTTCATCAGAAGGCTATTCTACGCATATCCTTCCCGAGAAGTTCGCGGTTCCCCCGGTCACGGCAGTTTGACCTTCGATCGAAGTATTACTTACAATCGGAGTTTGGAACCCAATATGGACGATTCGATCCTCCCCCATCCGTCGATGATCGACCGGCTCGTGGAAGTGGCGCGCCGCCTGCGTTCGATTCGTCGACCCGCCGAAGCGGCCGAACTGTTGGAGATCGCGGCCGCGTTCTCGACCCACGGAAGCTCCCTCCGCGAGGAGGCTGAACGGGTCCGCGGAGAGGAAGGCATCGACGATTTCGACCGCGAGTTCAAGCGCCGCAACCTCGAGGCCTCCCACGCCCTCGGTATGGCCCACATCTTCGAAACACGTGGCGAGTTCGGGCGTGCAGTGGACATGATCGATCTCGCAAAGCTGCGCACCCCGTTCAACTACCTGGCCTACGCGGCCGCCGGCTTCCTCCATCTCCGTCACGACGACGTCGAAACCGCCCTCGAGGAGTTCATCCAGGCCCGCAGACTCAATCCACTCGATTTCCGGCTCGCGGTCGAGACGTCTCGGACCGCGCTCGAGAACGAAGAATTCGACGCCGCCCTCGAGGCCGCAGTCGACGCCATGCTACTGGCCAGTTGGCGCTCCGATCGGGAACAGCACCAGGAACGGCGGCGGGTCGAGACCCTGGTCCGACTCTGTCAGCGCGAGCCGCAAGCCGTGGAGCAGCTCATTTCCAACCGCGTTTCCACCCTTCAGAAGGCCTGTGACCACGTGGCCCTCAGCCACGCAAAGATCTTCTCGCAGGAAGACACGCCGACGCGGAAGGGGCGAGCGGGAAAAACCGGCGGCGATGACGACGATCTCCTGCGTCGCGCCACCGAGCTTCGCTCGATGGCTCTCTTCCGGCACTTCTCGGACGAGCTGATCATCCCGCTTGCCAAGTTGGCCCAGCCAAGCGCGTTCGAAGCCAACGACATCGTTTTCGCCGAGAGTGACCCCAGTCGAGATCTCAAGATCGTTCGTGAGGGAACGGTTCGTATTTCGCGCGCGACCCCCGTCGGAACCCAGGTTCTGTCGACTCTCGACGCGGGCGCCCTCTTCGGAGAGGTTTCGTTCCTCGACGGGCTGCCGCGTTCCGCCACCGCCTTCGGAGTCGGAGAGGGATCCATCTACACCATTCCAGCGATGGCCCTCGATGCTCTGGTGGCCACCGACCGCGAGCTGGCCGTGAGTCTGCTGTGGGGTTTCTGGCAGACGCTTGCCGAAAAGGTCCGCGCAGCCAACACACAGATGAACGAGCTCTTTGGCGCTCCGACGGAGCCTTTTCAGCTCGAACGCACCGAGGATGGCGCCGGCGATCGGGTTCACGTCACCGAAGAGACCAAGCTCGACATCCTGCGCGAGCAGGGTCTGTCGGCACAGGAGCTGAGGTTGCTCGCCAAGTACTCGCGTGAACGCCAGTACGCGGCCAACGGCCTGATCTTCGCCGAGGGCGAGCCCGGCGATTGCCTGTACATCGTCGTTGACGGAGCGGTCCGGATCTCGCGCATGGTTCCCGGCATGGGCGAGGAATGCCTGGCGATTCTCGAACGTGGAGAGGTTTTCGGTGAGCTGGCCCTGGTCGACGATCAGCCGCGGTCTGCCGACGCCCGCGCCCACCGATCGACGACCACGGTGTTCTCTATCAGCAGGTCACTGCTCGAGGAGGTGCTGTCGATGGACCCGGATGCCGCGGTCCAGTTCCTCAATCTCCTCTGCCGCCTCCTCTGCCGGCGGCTGCGGGCGATGAACGAGCGCCTCGTCGCCTGGCGGGTCATGGCATCGCACGAGTGAATGAGGAATGAGAAGTCAGGAATTTGGAATTCCCAACCTCCCTCCCCCAACCTCATCGTCATTCCAGTTTCGGCCCGGAGGTGAAGCATGAACCGTAGCTCGCACGGGAGGTCGCAGCAGAGGCTTCTTTTCGCCTATCTCGTCAACGCGTCGCTTGTACTGTGTCACGAGATTGATTCGGCCTATTGGCAGGAATGGCGACTTTTCCACTTGCCCGGTGGATCTTCAGGCTTTGTCGCCATGCACCTCGTTGTCGTGCCGATCATCCTGGTCGGTCTCGTCATGGTGGCCCGCGGCTCCGCACAGTCTCGATGGTGGTCGATCCCAATCGGGGTTGCCGGCGCTGGAGGCTGCATAGCGCACCTCACGTTCCTCGCCCGCGGCGACGAAAGTTTTTCAACGCCTTTTTCGGTCGCGCTGATCGTGGCCTTCGGGCTTTCCAGTGTGACGCTCACGATCATTGCTTTGAAAACCCGACCGCCTGTATCGGAAGAAAAAGCCCCCTCCTGAAGGTTCTCTTCATATGAGAGGAGACCCGATGCACGGCTCCATTTTCGAGGATGGTCCCAAGGCCCCGCCGCCGGAAACCGTCGATGTACCCGACGTGATCCCGATTTTCCCGCTGCCGAAGGTGGTTCTGCTGCCGTCGGAGGTATTGCCGCTCCATGTCTTCGAGCCTCGTTATGTCGAACTCGTGCGCGACGCCGTCTCCTCGCACCGGGTCATCGGTATGGTCGAGGTGCTTCCAGGTCACGAAGATGAACTGCCCCAGTCACCTCCGGTGCGCGACGTCGGTTGCGTCGGATTCATCGCCACCCACGAGGAGCTCGAGGACGGCCGTTATCTGATGTGGCTGCTCGGTCTCGAGCGTTTCCAAATCGAGCAGGAGCTCGAGGTTCCCACCAGCTACCGCCAGGTGCGGGTCCGATACAAGCCGACTCCCGAGTCGCCGAAACGTCTGGCAGGAATTCGCCCCTTGCGGCAGGAGCTTCGGAATCTTCTGCCAGGGTTCGTCGATCTCGACGAGTCGTCGCGCGAACTGTTCACCCGTCATATGGCAGAGGTCTCTGACGCTCAGCTCATTGCCCTCGCCTCGCAGATCTTGGAGATACCGAGCGAACGAAAACAGACCCTGCTCGAGGCGGGCACCCTGTCCGAGCGTTTCCTGATGGTGTACGAGGACCTTTACCGCCATCTCGACACCAACCCGGAGTTCGGGAACTTCTCACCGGACGAACTCAATTGAATTAGGAATTCGGAAGTCGGAATTCGGAATGAAGCTCCGCCCATAGGGTGGTCGGGTGGGAATTCCTAATTCATAATTCCGAATTCAGAATTCCTCTCAGTGGTATTCTCGAGGAAACCCCGCGGGAGGTGCGAGATGCCCGCCAAAGATGCTGCAGATTCCGCGCGAGAAGAACTCGACCGATGGCGCGAACAAACCTCCGAAAACCACTATGCCGGCGACGGGTACATCAGACGCCTCTTGCACAGCCATTTGGGCCCGAGGTGGGCCGAGGCGGACGCTCTTCTGCGAGCGGTCAGCGACCAGACCGGCCCACGACTCGACGGGTTCGTCAGGGAGTCAAACCTCGACGAGAATCTACCTCGGCTGCGACGATACGACGAACTCGGCCGCGCGGTGGAGGAAGTCGTCTTCCACCCCTCCTACCACGAGGCGGGGCGGGTTTTCTGGTCGAGCGGCGTCCTGGCGGCGCTCGGTAAACCCGGTAACGAAGTCCTCTCCGGCGGTATCGCCTACCTCCTCGACCAACATGGCGAGGCCGGACATGCCTGCCCGGTTGCCTGCACCGCCGGTGTGATCAAGCTCGTGCAACGGGTCGGCAGCGGCGACCAGAAAAGCCGACTCTTGCCCGGTCTCCTCAGCTCTGACTACGATCAGCGCCTGCACGCCGCGCAGTTCGTCACCGAAGTCCAGGGGGGATCCGACGTCGGCGCCAACAGCTGCCGGGCTCGCGCAGACCACCGTCGCAAGGGCTGGTATCGCATCAGCGGCGAGAAATGGTTCTGTTCGGTGGCTGACGCCGAACTCTTCGTGGTCAGCGCCCGAGTCGACGGCTCGCCTTCGGGCACGTCCGGGCTCGGTCTCTTCCTGGTTCCGAGACACATCAACGGCAAGGTCAATGGTTTCAGCCTACGGAACCTCAAATACAAGCTCGGCACCCGCTCGATGGCTACCGGAGAGATCGAGTTCGACTTCGCCCTCGGAGAAGCCATCGGCGACCTCAACCGCGGTTTCAGGAACCTCGTTGCCATCGTCCTTGACACTTCGCGAGTCCACAACGCCATCGCCGCCTGCGGCATTGCGAGACGAGCCCTGGCCGAAGCCCACGCCTTCGCCCAGCACCGCCGCGCTTTCTCCAACGAGATCGCGAATTACCCCGGCGTTCAAGAGATTCTCGCCCGCATGAAGCTCTCCACCATGACCGCGCTCTCCACCACCTTCAGGATCCTCGCCATGAGCGATTTGATCGACACCGGCCAGGCGGCCAAGGATCTTTCCGAAGCGCGCCGAATCTCGGTCATGATCAACAAGTACTGGACAGCGATGACGAGCACCGCGTGCGCCCGCGACGGGATCGAGCTGCTCGGCGGAAACGGCACCATCGAGGATTTCTCGGTGATGCCGAGGCTCTACCGCGACGCCATCGTGGTCGAGAGCTGGGAGGGGACCCACAACACACTTGTTGCGCAGGTGCTGCGAGATTTCGCCGAGCGAGGCCTCCACCAGCCGTGGCTTGATCGGATGCGCACCGAAATCGATTTGATCGACCACCCGCAGCTGGCAACCACTGCCGAGATCGCACGGTCAGAGTTGAAGGCGGTGAAAGACCGGATTTCCAGACTCCTTGCGGAAGAGCAACGCGCGGCCGCCGCCCAGATCCGTCACGTCGTCAATCATCTCTGCAGGCTCACCGACTGGGTTGCGTTGGCGACCCAGCTGCAGTGGGAGAAGACCTGGGGGGTGGAGGCGGACACCGCCGACGCACTCGAGCTTTACAGGCTGACGAAAATGGAAAAGGCCGACCCTCAGGGCGCACCCGAGCTGATCGATCTTCACAGGCGGTTTTCAGAGACAATTTGACAATCACCGTCAGGCGGGCCCAGGGCTACCAATTGGTGCTTGCCCAACGGCATCTGTCGCCGCTCCGCGGCTTGAGGTTTATTCGACCGGCCACCCTGGGGCTCACGCCCCAGGCTATGAATCTTCCGCCCCTCCGGGGCTCGTCACATGGTTTGCCGTTTCTGCACGCCAGAGGTGCCAGCGACGATTTCGCGAGCTATCGAATTCAGGATCTAACGAGCGCCGGAGGCGCGACAGGTATGTAGCCTGGGGCGTGAGCCCCAGGAACAGGGCAATCAACCAACGGAAAAGCCCCCGAAGGGGGCGACAGATATTTAGCCTGGGGCGTGAGCCCCAGGAAACAGATGGAATAAAGGAATAAGCCCCAGAGGGGCGGCAGATTGTGGCTACAGCGTCAGCTGCAGTAATTCATCGCGGAGTAGCTGTTGCTTCTCTGCAATTCGACCACATCTATATTTTTCAGGCTAAAAAGTGCCGGAGTTGGCAGCAGGTGGGAGGAGCCCTTCGTCGGGCTCAGAGGTGAATGCCACCAGCGCCAGACCGAGGGCCAGGACAAGAGCCGCGGCAACGATCGGCACCAGGAGCTGGGACCAATCGATCCTCGACGTCCTCCCGCCTCCATAACCGTTTGTCGCTTCTGCTTCGTAACTGGTCATCTCGGCCTCCGCCCTCCTACATATATGACGCCGCAGGCGCCCCAAAAGTTGCAGGCGGGCCGACAGTCGGCCCGCCTGCGGTCAAATAACGCTATTTCGACGCCATCTGATATTCGGGATGGCTGTGCTCCATGTGCTCTGCAATCCACAGTTTCTGCAGGTCCTTCGGTACCGAGCCGAGGGTGGCTTCGAGCTTCACCTTTTCGCCATCCCTTTTCACCCAATAGGTGGTCTCGGTGCCTGGTTCGAACTTGGAGTAGACCGCCTTCAGTTCCTTTTTGTTGTCCTTCGAGTACTTGACATCATTAACCGCCAGCAGCACGTCACCTTTTTGGAAGCCGGCCTTCTGGGCCGGGCTGCGGTCGTAGACCTTGTCGACGACCCAGTGGCCCTTCTCGTCGGTGTCGTAACCGATTCCGAGCCAGGCCTTCTCGGAGTACTTCGCCTTCATCTTTGTCAGACAGTCTTCACCGCTCCCCTCGCACTTTTTCTTCTCGCCGGCCAGGGCGGGCATCGCCAAAAACAGCACCATGACCAACAACGCAATGACCTTTCTCATACGGAGACCTCCTCGTTCGTTTGGTGTTGACGAAAGCCCGACCCTCTGGTGGATCCCAGTGGTCCTCGTACGGCCGGGTAGACGAATTTCGTTCATGTCGTCCAAGATGCGCCCGCGAGATGTGAATGTCCTCACGGCGAAGTCATAAGCTGTCAACTCTGTTACCGAGTTGCAAAAAGCCCTGGCAGTCGGCTTTTCGTGCGCTATATTGCTCTCGACCGCGTTCGTACCGAGGAGTCGACTCATGGCGCCAATGGGCAACAACCGCAACGGCACCTTTTCAGAATCCGAGCTGAAGGCAGTCGAGCACAGCGTGTTCGGTGGCCGTCGCGTTCTGTGGGCCGGGGTGCTCGCCGTTTTTCTACCCCTGGCGGTGCTGCTTGCCCTGCAGTACTGGTGGCTCGCCGACCTCGAACGGAACTCGGCCATTGCTCGTGAAGCGACGCTCAAGAATTACCTGGAGACGATCACCAAGGACGTTCATTACTTTTACTGGAAGATTTCCGAACGCGCCCTCAACCTTCCGCCCGAGATATTCGGCGAGAAAAAGACTGAAAAGGCCGCCGGGTACTTCAAAAAGAAGGAGATCGAGGGCGCAAGACGGCTCTTCATCGTCAGCTTTCTCAGCCGCGAGTCGATGCTCTTCTACGACCCCAAGAAAGCCAAAATGGTGGTTCCGAAACACTCAGACGAAACGGTGGCGGTGTGGGCGGCGGCGTCGCCGTGGTCCTACCTCCGCAAGAAGGGCACCAAGATCGAGAAAACGACCCTCAGCGTCGATCAGCACGACCAGAAGAACCGCATCATTATCCTTCCAATTACCGACGAGCACTTCAAGCTGGTCGGACTGGCAGGAATGATCGTTGACCAGAAGTACTTCGAAAAGGTAGTTTTGCCCAAAGCCATCGAATCTTCGCTGCCAAAATTCAAGGACGAGGAAAAGCACGAGCTCCTTGTCATCGTGCGCGACGGACAGAAGCGACAAATCTTGCCCCATGACATCAAGGCGAATCCCAAGAAAGATCGCGTGAGCCGCTCCTTCGCTTTCGTATTCACCGACTGGTACATAAGCCTCCAGGGAGATTTCGCCTCACCGGAGAAATGGGCGCGCGCGAATTTTGCCTACAACATGACCCTGTCGGCGATTTTGGCCGCGGTTCTGTTGGGAGGCATTGCGCTCACCATCCGCACCGCGCTGAGGGAGATGAAACTTTCGGCGATGAAGAACGAGTTCGTCTCCAACGTCTCCCACGAGCTCCGCACGCCGCTGTCTTCGATCCGAGTCTTCGGAGAATTCATGCGCCGGGGCCGGGTGGAGGATCAAGAGAAGGTCCGCGAGTACGGCTCCTACATCGAGACCGAGAGTCGCCGGCTGACCCAGCTGATCAACAACATCCTCGACTTCTCGCGCATCGAATCAGGGCGCAAGGTCTATATGTTCGAGGACGCCGATCTCGAGGAGATCCTGGCCGGCACCCTCGCCACCTTCACGGTGCGACTGCGCGACAAGGGCTTCGATGTTTCCTACCAGGGTCCCGACGAGCCGTTGCCCGAGGTCGAAGTCGACCCCAACGCAATCGACCGCGCGGTAGCCAACCTCCTGGACAACGCGGTCAAGTACTCGGATGGCGACCGGGCAATCCAGGTCACGCTCGACCGGACCAACGGCGAGGCGACCATCTCGGTCACTGATCACGGCATCGGCATCCCTCGCGAAGAACAGGAAAAAATCTTCGAGCGATTCCATCGCGTCAGTACCGGCCTGGTGCACGACGTCAAGGGCTCGGGGCTCGGCCTGTCGCTCGTGCGACATATTGCCGAGTCGCACGGCGGCACGGTATCGGTAGAGAGCGAGGTCGGCCGCGGCAGCACCTTCACAATTCACCTGCCGTTGGCGCGCGCGGAGGGAGATGAGGCATGAGCCGGGTATTGGTTGTCGAGGACGACGAGGCGATGGCAGTCGCGCTGCGCGACGGCTTCACCTATGAAGGGCACGAGGTCACCGTAGCCCGCGATGGCGAGGCCGGCCTGAAACGCGCCCGTGAGGACTCGCCCGACATCATGATCCTCGACGTTATGTTGCCGAAGATGACCGGACTCGAAGTCTGCAAGCTTTTGCGGGGCGAGGGTTCCGGTCTGCCCATCATCATGCTGACCGCCCGCGGCCAGGAGATCGACAAGGTTCTCGGCCTCAAGCTTGGCGCCGACGATTACGTGACCAAGCCCTTCAGCTTCATGGAGCTCATGGCCCGGGTCGAAGCAGTGTTACGGCGCTCTCAACCGGGCGGTGGCGCCCAGAGTGCGATTTACGAGTTCGGCGACCTCACCGTCGATGTCGACCGCCACGAGGCGACCAAGGGCGGCGAACACCTCGATTTGACGCCGCGTGAATTCCGGCTCCTCGGCTACTTCCTCGCTCACCAGAGCGAGGTGGTCTCTCGCGAAGAACTCCTCGACGCGGTGTGGGGCTACGACACTATCCCCTTCACCCGTACGGTCGACACCCACATCGCCAAACTGCGCAAAAAGATCGAGGATGATCCGGCGGATCCGCAACATTTGATTACGGTTCACAGGTTGGGGTACAAGTTCGTGGGGTAGGGTGATCGTCAGCGCCACTGAAAATGAGGAGCCACCTTTCGCATTGATGGCCCCGACGCACCTCTGACTTGTATGACGTGCACCAACAATGCGAAAGATGGCACCTGGCGGTTCTCGTTGGATGCGATGTTTTGTGGGCGGGTGGAAATGGTGACCCCAACGGGATTTGAACCCGTGTTGCCGGCGTGAAAGGCCGGTGTCCTAGACCTACCTAGACGATGGGGTCACTCTCGCGACCGTGTGGACGGCTCCGGCGGCAGTCCCGGGCGGGTATCCTACCGCAAAAGTCGCCGCTGGAAAAGTGGTCAACACTACAATTGTTGTCGGAGGTAACTGTTGCATTCCACAAAGATCGCCGTCGTCGTCATCGCAGCACTCCTCGCAAATGTCCCCATCTCGGCCGAAGGGCCTGTTCCATCGACCTTTTCGATCGTTGCCGCCGACCCCAAGACCGGCGAGGTCGGGGTCGCGGTCGCGAGTCGCTTCTTCGCCGTCGGCACGGTGGTGCCGCACGCCCGCGCAGGTGTCGGCGCGGTCGCGACCCAATCCTATGCCAATACGAGCTTCGGTCCCCACGGGCTCTCGCTGCTTTCCCACGGCAAAACCCCTGAAAAAGTACTCGAGGTTCTGCTGGGGAACGACAAGGGTCGCAACAAGCGACAGGTGGGTTTGGTCAGCGCATCCGGCGCGTCGGCGAGCTATACCGGAACCAGCTGCAATGCCTGGGCGGGCGGACGGTCCGGCCCCAACTACGCGGTCCAGGGCAACATCCTCACCGGTGAGGAAGTGGTGGTGGCGATGGAGAAGGCCTTTCTCTCCACCGTCGGGCGGCCGCTCGGGGCGCGCCTCTTTGCGGCCATCGAGGCCGGCGACGCAGCCGGCGGCGACAGCCGCGGCAAACAGTCCGCGGCGCTGCTGGTGTGCCGCAAGGACGGTGGCTACGGCGGGTTCACGGACCGCGCCATCGATATTCGGGTCGACGACCACCCACAGCCCATCCGCGAGCTCGGACGATTGCTCGATATCGGTCTTGTCAACGACGCCTGGAATCGCGGCTGGACCGCCTTCACCAAACAGCAGTTCGAAGAGGCCCTGCGCTGGCAGGAGATGGCGGCGAAGAGTGCCGAGTCACAACCGGAGGTGCTGCCCGAGGTGCTCTACGACCTGGCGGTGATCCGGCTCGCAAATGGTGACCGTGACGGGGCGCGGTCCATTCTCGCCCGCGCCGTTACCCTCAATCCCAAACTCGCGGAACAGGCGAAGGTTGACGGGGACCTTGCAGCTCTGCGGCGGGATTGAATCGCGAGCCCCGAAGGCGCTCCGCTCGGCCTTGTGAAAAAGGCATCACCACAGAGGCACAGAGTTCACAGAGGAAAACACAGAGTTTTCTTGAATGTGGCACTGAGTGACAGGTGGATCTCGCTCTCCAGCATATCGATGGGTTCCCGAGCGCCACACGGAATATTTTCTCTGTGTAACTCTCTGTGCTCTCTGTGTCTCTGTGGTTCAGACGGGGTGAAACGGCGAACTATGGAACGGTGATGGAGAAATGTGAGGGTATGGCGGCAGCTCACGCTGCAGCCTATAAACATGTCGCCGCTCCGTGGCTATCGCCTCAATACCACTCAAGCACACGCACTTCGATGTTCGGATCCTTGGCCACAAGGGAACGAAACTCGTCGAGATCGCTCATCCCGCCCTTGCCGCGATAGTGGTAGGAGAAGACTACCTTTGGTTTGAATTCGAGCACGGCGTCGGCTGCCGCCGCGACGTCCATCGTGTAGGGCAGGTTCATGCAGACAAACGCAGCGTCGATGTCCTCGAGGGCTCGCATCTCTGGAATGTCCTCGGTGTCACCTGCGATGTAGATCCTCGTACCGCCAAGAGTCACAACGTATCCGTTGCCGCGGCCTTTTGGATGGAAAGCCTGACGCTCGGGTGCGAGGTTATACATCGGGATCGCCTTGATGACGCTCTCTCCCCAATTCACGGACTCTCCGTTGGCAACGACGGTGATGCGGCCGCGGTCGGCCTCCGGAAACTTCTCCGCAACCGAAGCAGGACCGACAATCATTGTCGATGGTTCAGCCAGCCCCTTCACCGTGTCGACGGAGAGATGGTCACCATGGATGTGGGTGATCAGGATGAGATCGGGCTTGGCGAAGGCCTCAAACGGCGCCGCGCCACCAATCGGATCAACGGCGATGGTTTTGGCGTTCCACTGCATCACGAAGGTGGCGTGCTCTGTTGGATGAATCGTGAGCGGCCCCTGGCTCGTCGCGATTGAATTGTTGGAAGGGGACCCCGCGACCGTGACCGCCGCGAAAAACACACACGCGACGGCGAAGACGATGAGCTGTTTCACGATTACCTCCCTACTGAGCCCGGCTCGCCGCGCCGAGGATGAAGCCAAAGGCGTCGCGGACCTTCTTGTGGCCGCCACTCTCGATGACGTTGCCGTGAGAGAGAATGACCCGGTCGAAATCCCAACGCATGATCATCCCCAACGATGCGCGCGCCGCCTCTTTGTCGCGGATCAGCCAGCGCCCCAACCGGCTGGGGCCGAAACGACCGCCCACGCCCAATAAGCGGGATAAAATCGGTATGCCCCAGGCCCGATTCTTGGGGACGTTGAAGACCAGGTCCGTGACGATCAATGTGCGGCTGGAGGGATGAAAGAATGCAACCTCGTTGAGCATGGGCATTCCGCGGATCGTCCGCTGCTCGAGGTCTCCCCTCCACTCCGGGCGAGGCTCGTCGGCGAGCATGCCGGCAAACCTGAGGTCCTTGCGCTTTACCTCCAATCCGGGAGCGTTGTAAAGCTTCGCGCTCGGATAGGCCGCGCACGCATCACCGGCATAAAGATGATGGAATTTGTTTGGCGCCACAATCGCCCGCACCTCGCCAAGTCCGTCGAGTTCCGCTCGCAGCCCACTGTCGAGGCGGATCGGCGAGTGCAGAAAAAGGCCGCCGTCGGTCAGCTTGACGGCCGTCATCCGGGTGCTGAAATCATATTTTTTCAGGAACTTCGGGATCTCTTTGTCGGCCTGGCCATCGGCGGTCCAGAGACCCGGGGCGTGATCCTTGAGGCGTTTTTGACTCACTGCCGATCCTCCAGAAGGGCGTTGATCTCATCATACCGGTGCCAACGCTTCTTGACATCATGACGGCGGGGGATCACATTCAAATCAGTGAATCTCGATGAGAGGCCTGAGATCAGGAGACGATCTCATTTAAGCGGGCGGACAAGCACGCTCCGTTCGCTGTTCTGACGTATCGGAGGGAGGAACTCGATGACCAGGAGATGGCTTCTCGGATCGGTCGTTATCGTAGGTCTGGTGTTGGTAATGAGTTGTGTCTGTGAGCCCTGCGACGAGGGCAAGAAGAACAAAGAGCTGGTGGCCGAAACCTTTGCGGTCATCGAGGCCGGCGATTTTGACAAGCTCGACCAGTTCATCGCGGCAGATTACGTCCGCCACTGCCAGGCGACTCCCGACGTTCAGGTGACCTCGCTCGATGGGCTCAAGGAGTTCCTGATAGCTGATCAGGAAACCGTGTCGGACCCGAAGATGGTGCTCCACCGCATGGTCGCCGAGGACGATCTGGTTGCTTTCTGGGCCACCTACTCCGGCATTCAAGATGGTCCGATGGGACCCTATCCGGCAACCGGCAAGCGGATGGAGCTCGACTTCGCCGGCATGCACCGCATCGCCGACGACAAGATCGTCGAGACCTGGGTCATCTGGGACAATCTGACCGGGCTCGCGCAGCTCGGGCACTTCCCGCCGCAGCCCCCGGAAGCGACCGAATAGAGCTGAAGAGCGTCCACGAGCGACGCCCGGCGAATGACAGGGAGGCTCTCATGAGCAGGAGCGCGCTGAGTTTGTTCGTCTTTTCAATCTACCTTTACATCATGGGCTTCGTATTGGTGGTGGCCCCCGACACCCTGGTGAGGATCTTCAAGTTCCCCGACGCCGACGGTCTGTGGATCCGGGTTACGGGCATGCTGGTCATCATCCTCGGTTTCTACTACTCGCACGTCGCGCGCGCCGAGATCCGACCGTTTTTCGCGTGGACCGTGATCGCCCGAACGGCGGTCCTACTCTTCTTCATCGCCTTTGTGATCGCCGGCCTCGCACCCCCCGCGCTCATCCTCTTTGGCGTCATTGATTTCGCCGCCGCGATGTGGACCCTTTTCGCGATCCGCTCCGATACGGCAACGTCTCACTCCGGCTGACGAAATATCCGTTGTCTCACCGGCTGTCACCAGCGAGGTGTATCGCCCGTCAAACGATGTAAGCTGGAACACCAGGAGGAAAGTTCATGGATGATCGCGCGCTGCTCGGCGACGTGCCACTCGGGAAGCTGAACGGTGCGAAGGTGCTGGTGGTGGACGACGAGGAGGAGATCCGCACCTTCCTCACGACCCTGTTTGAAGATGAGGGCGCGATGGTCTTCGAGGCCGCCGACGGTGTCGAGGCCCTCGAAGTCGCCGAGCGGAAGGATCCGGACCTCATCACCCTCGACCTCTCCATGCCCGGCAAAGACGGTGTTGACACCTTTTGCGAATTGCGCCAGAACCCTGCCACCCAGGAGATCCCGGTCTGTATCATCACCGGTCACCCGGAGTTCCGAACGGTGATCTACGACCGGCCGGTATCGCCGCCCGAGGGTTTCATCGACAAGCCGTGCCAGCCCGATCACGTCGTGGACACGGCGCGCCGGATTCTCGGTCTTCGGAAGCGAAAGCAGGCCAGGACAACCGAGTAATCTCTGGAGCGTCGAGCTGTATCAAACACCCTCGCGACTGATGGCCACCAGGCTGCAATCGTCATAGACCGGTTCATCGCCTCGAAATCGATCGAGCTCCCGCCACACCCGGTCGTGGATCGCCTTGCTGGATCCACCCGGTACCAGCCCCTTCTGAAGTCGCTCGAAGCCAAATGACTCCCCAGCCGCATCCAGGGTCTCGACCACGCCGTCGGTGTAAAGGAGCAGGCTATCGCCGGGTGCGATGACCGCCTCGTGGAGCTCGAGCTCGATTTCCATCCGAATTCCGAGGGGAAACGCTCCAGCCCCATGCTCGGTAACGCCTCCATCGGCGCGGCGGAGGAATGGGAAGGGATGGCCTGCGCACACGAATTGCAGCCGCCCGGACTCCGGTTCGAGCACACCGCAGAAAAGAGTCATAAATGCCCGCCGCCCACCGGTCCGGCAAAGGGCACGGTTGACGAGCCTCGCGGCCCTGGCTGGATCAGGATCGGCATCGAAACCGAGCTTGAGGGCTGAGTTGGCGATCGCCATCAGCAGCCCCGCAGCGATTCCGTGGCCGCTGGCATCGCCAATCACCACCGCCAACCGCCCGTCTTCGAGGGCAAGGAAATCGTAGTAATCGCCGCCAATAGTGTTGGCCGTGCGGTAAGAAAATGCGAATTCGTAACCAGGCGTGTCCGGCGCCTGCCGTGGCAGAAGCTCGCGCTGGAGCTCGCGCGCCACCTCGAGTTCGTCGCGCACGACGACCCGGTCGGCGAGCTCGAGCACAAGCAGGAGCACGAGACCCGCAATACTGAGCAAGAAAACTACAGCGTTGCGGACCGTGACGAAGTTGTCGAAGTCGATGCTCAAGAGCCCGGTCAGGGCAAGCACGGCACAGATCGCGAAGAGCAGGCGCCGCGGCGGCGACAGTTTGAACGAAAGACCGAGGAAGAATATCCGCACCCGGTGGAGGAAGCGCCAGAAATCGTGCTCCGGCTCCTGCGCACGATCGTGTTCCCGGGTGACGACGTCAAAAGCGTGCACCGCATCCCGGTCGAAGAGGCGGCTGAACTCGCTCTCCCGCATCCCCTCGGTGTAGGAACGCACGAACCGCTCGGCTTCCTGAAACCACTGTTTAGCCCGCATTCTTGCCACACAGCCTACTACGAGAGCAGGCGGTGAATGTTGTGGTTCACGGCGCGTCTTCCGGGTTGACGCCCCGGACTCAAAGACGAAAAACCCGGTTACAATGCCGCGGTTCGCCGTCAGCCCGGGAATCGGCGCACTGATTTTCATGGTATTCAGCTCAGAGTTATTCCTGTTTTACTTCCTGCCCTGTGCGCTCGCGGTCTACTACCTGGCGCGGGGGCGTGGCCGGAACCTCGTCCTCACCGGCGTGAGTTACCTCTTTTACGGCTGGGCCAACCCGCTCTTCATGGTGCTGATGCTCGGGTCAACCGCGGTGGACTACATGTGCGGACGGGCCATGACCGGCGGCTTCAGCATTCCCCGCGGCCAGGACCTGCCGCTCCTCGAGCGGGACGGTCACAGAACCCGAAAGCAACGCGTCGCGGTGTTCGTTTCCGTTCTCTCCAACCTGTCATTGCTTGGGTTCTTCAAATACTTCAACTTCGCCACCGACAACTACGACGCACTGGTGAACTTCATCGGTCTCCCGGGACTGAGCCTCGACCTCGTCATCCGTATCACGTTGCCGCTCGGCATCAGCTTCTACACCTTCCAGTCGATGAGCTACACCATCGACGTCTATCGGGGCAAGGCGCGCGCCGTCCGCAACATCATCGACTTCGCGTGTTACGTGTCGATGTTCCCGCAGCTGGTTGCGGGCCCGATCATCCGTTTTTCGGAGGTCGCGGACCAGCTCCTGCAACGCAGCCACACTTTCGAGAAGTTCTCCCGCGGGGTCGCCTTCCTGGGGCTCGGCCTGGCAAAGAAGATCCTCCTCGCCAACCCCTGCGGCAAGGTCGCGGACCTCGCCTTCGACGCCGGCTCGTTGGGAATTCTCGACGCCTGGTATGGCGTCGTCGCTTACGCATTCCAGATCTACTTCGATTTTTCCGGTTACTCGGACATGGCCATCGGGCTCGGGCTGATGCTCGGTTTCGTGTTCCCGAAGAACTTCGACTCCCCCTACCGGTCGCAATCGATCACCGAGTTCTGGAGGCGTTGGCACATCTCGCTTTCTTCATGGCTGCGGGACTATCTCTACGTTCCGCTGGGTGGCAATCGCCGTGGCCCAACGCGAACCTACGTCAACCTCTCCATCGTCATGCTGCTCGGTGGGCTATGGCACGGCGCGGCCTGGAACTTCATCATCTGGGGCGCGATGCACGGTGGGATGCTCGCCTTCGAGCGCACAACCGGCAAGGACGCGCTCTACCGCAGGTTGCCGAAAGCCATGCGGGTCGCGATCACCTTCACCATCGTGCTCTTTTCGTGGGTGTTCTTCCGCGCCGAAACCCTCGGCGCGGCCAGCCGGTATTTCGGCCATCTCTTCGGGTTCGGAGATGTCCAGGCGGGCGCGGGTCTTCTCGGCGGAATCATGTATCAGCCGTACTACGTCCTCACCTTCCTCGTCGCAGCCCTCGTGGTGTGGGGCGCACCACAGACCTGGGACTTCAGCCGCCGGATCACGCCGGTAAGGGCCGTCGTCACCCTCGCCCTGTTCTGGATGTCGTTGGCCGTGCTCTTCACCCAGTCGTTCAACCCCTTTATCTATTTCATTTTCTAATGGACACCTGCAGAGGTATTCCTCGTTTCCCGTGCCGCTCGCCGCACCTCGCGACGAAAGCGGGGGGTCTTCCTTTTCTGCAGGCCGTATCTGCTCGGCAGGCGGGAGGTCGCTGAATGGCGGAGAGCCGAGAGCAGATCGCCCAACGGGAGGTCGGCCACACCGACATCGCGCCATGGCTGAGCCGGGCGTTGACGGCGG
>Ga0316193_10001018_pt1 | contig 18426 bp, 18 predicted proteins | sample MerIslsedime2_MG_FD_207735 | JGI IMG/M metagenome (GOLD analysis project Ga0316193, IMG submission 207735) | Coastal sediment microbial communities from Maine, United States - Merrow Island sediment 2 | ecosystem: Environmental > Aquatic > Marine > Coastal > Sediment | place: USA: Maine... | reverse complement strand
ACCGCCCTGGCGAACCCGCACCAGGGTTCCGCCCAGCCCACCAAACACAGCCTCATCGGCGGTCAGGCTGCTCGCCTTGAGTATCGTCGCTTCTGTACCCAGGGGGATATGCTGCCAGCTATCGCCGGCATCGGCGCTATAAAATACATTACCGCGCAGCCCGGCAATCCAGGCATGACCGTCTGTGCCGGACACGCTAAACAGCGTGCCGTCATACTCCGATTCCAGCGGCTCCCAGGACACACCCCGGTCCAATGAGCGCAGCACCAGGCCAAACTCTCCCACTATCAGCAGGGTATTGGTATCGATGGCATGAATGCTGTAGAGGTGGAGGATTTCGGGGTTGGGCAAAGACAGGGAACGATCCTGCCAGGTACGGCCACCATCCTCGGTGACAAAAAAGTAGTTGAACGCGCCGATGGCGATGCCGAATTGCTCATCGCCGAACCAGACGTCCATGAACGGCCGGTTGGGGCCTATTTCCTGCTCTCGCTCCGCCTCCGCCAGGGCCATGTCCGCCATATCCATAGCCATCATGTCAGGGTCAGCCTCGGCTTCCAGCCGCGCCATCACCTCCTGTGCGGCAGCCAGAGAAATAGACCCGGTTTGTCTGCCGTCGAGCTGTTTGTGCCAGCTTTCACCTGCGTCGTTGCTGTGCAGGATCACCGCGTCGTGGCCCACCGCCCAACCCTTTTCAGGGGTGGGAAAAGTGACAGCAGTCAAACTCACCTGCACCGGCACACTGGCCTGGCGCCAACTGGCGCCTTTATCATCGGAGTACAGGATAGTACCGTAAGCGCCCACGGCCACCAGGCGATCCCCGGTGCGCGTGACATCAAGCATGATTTCCTTTAACGAGCCAGCGCTGGCCAGCGCGGGTACATCCAATAGATCCGGCAGACTTTGCGGTCTCTGTGCTACTGCTACCATCGGCAGCAATAGCAGGGCGACGCACAATGTTGATATCAGGCGCATAGTATCCAGTCCTGGCGCTTTAGCGCACACCCATCTTACGGATGTTGGCTGGAGTGAAGAATGAATCCCCCGGGGGCGGCTGGGAGTAGTCAAATGGACCGGGGTTCTCTCCCATCATAGTCACCACGTTGTAGCGACGCGAGATCAGGTCGTGGTGGACTTCATTTGCCTCCGCCATCACCTGCGCCTCCCAGTACAACTTCAGGTGGCGGTGTGCGGTACGCCACAGCTGGCCCTTGTTGTCGTACATATCGTGAACCAGTACGTTCCAGCTGTCCTCGTCCAGGTACAGCATCCGCCTGGAGTAGATATGCCGCTCGCCATCCTTCAGGGTGGCTTCGACAACCCACATCCGGTGCAACTCATAGCGCGGCAATTCCGGGTTGATATGACCCGGCTGGATCACATCATCATTCTTGATACCGCCGGCACCCAGGCCATAGGCGTTGTAGCCCACCAGCATTTCTTTCTTGCCGATCAGCTTCCAGTCGTACTTCTCTGGCGAACCGAAAAACATGTCATAGGTATCCAGGGTGCGCAGGCCCTGGGAAGGGGGCACGGGTGTATCGAAGACGAATATCGGAGCCCGTCGCACACGACGCTGGCCGCCGAAGTAGCGCCAGGCCTGACGTGGCTTGGCGGAGGCATCCTGGTAATCCAGCAGCAGGAAAGTATCGCCGGCCACACGGGCCGGGGCCAATTGCCGGGGAATGAACATGGACAGGCGGTCGGTGCCCTCCTTCTCCAGGTCCCAGTAGGGCCAGTAGGTATTGCGGGTCACCTTGTCCAGGACATACCGTCCTTTAGCGTCTGGTGCCGCCGAGTCAATAGCATCCACCCGGTAAAGACCATTGAAACGCAGCGAGTGATTCCACAGTACCTCCAGCCCGGTCTGGGGAACCGGGAAGGGATAGCAGGCATGGGCGCCACTGATTCCATTGCCATCGGAAACCAGCTCCGCCTGCTCGGCACAAGCCCGGGTGCGCTCATACACCCAATCAGGTGCCTGGTAGGTGCGGTGGCTGGGGTAGACCTTCATCTTATAGGTGTCAGGGTAGGTCGTGAACAGCGCCAGCTGACCTTCTGACAGCTGATCCGCGTACTCAGCCGCGTTCTGTGCTGTGATGGTGTAAAGCGGCTGCTCATCGGCAAAGGGGTCCGGGTGGTGACCACCGGGCACATAGCCTGCCGGGATTTCACCCACACCACCGCCAGTCCAGGCCGGGATGGTGCCATCGGCATTACCGGCTTTCTCGGCGCCCACCGGGGTCAGGTCCTGACCCAGGCGAGCCGCCTCTTCAGCACTGACCTTGGCCAGCGCCTGCTGAGCACCCGTGGCCAGCGCTATTACACTCAATAAGGATACTATCGGTTTTTTAAACATTATCATTATCATTCACCTCTGAAATCGATGGGCCTAGAAGCGGTACTTCGCAGCCAGGGAAAAGAAGTCGCGGTCGCCAAGAACGCTGTCGTTCAGCTCCTGGCCCAATGTGTCGTAACCGTCACCAAAGAAGTTGGTGTAGCCCAACTTCACGCTCCAGGTATTCTGCCAGATGGCCTCAAGGCCGGTGGACAGCGCTTTTGCCCCTTCGGTATAACCGGTACCGACTACAGGAGAAACACCATCCACATCATGGTTGAAATCCAGGGTCCAGATCAAGTCAGTGCCAGAGAGGGCCGGAATCATCTTGCCCAGGCCGTCGTACCAGGTGGATGCGAACTTGGCCCGGTAGGCCCAGGAAGAGGTATCCGCATCCGTGTTGCCTGACCAGACCTCATCGTCATCGAGATCCGTGATGTAGATGTGGCCGAATTCCACGATCAGGCTCGCGCTATCTGACCATGAGGGAGTAAAGTTCTGGTTGAACGTTATCTGGGTCACCACCATGTCCTGGCGGCTGAAGAGGTTCGTCTCGAACGGCTGGCCGACATTCGGGTTGCCCGGAATCGGGGCACCGGCCAACACCGTGGGGATCAGGCCATCGAGCAGGCTGGTGGTCTGGATCGGCACATCGTGATGGAAGATCACCTCTCCCGAAAATGCGGTATCAGTCCAGCTGATCATCGAGTTCCAGGAAATGCCGTAGTACTCTATGTCTTCCATATAATCCAAAGCGTAGCTGGCCTGGTCAAAGGCACTTGCAAAGAACGATAGCGGAACACAGCTGCCCGCCGCCGGCCCGGCATTGGCCAGACAATCCGCAGTCCAATCAAAGTTTTGCTCGCCCAGGTTGTTGGTGAACCCGATCGTCGGGCGCTTGCGATGGTAGTTGCCCGCATAAAAGCCGAACTCGGTATCATTTAACTCAGGCAGATACCAGCTCAGGGACACGCCCCACTGACCGGTGTCGGAGGCATTGTTATCGCCGGTGCGGTCCACCGGGATAAACGGGGAATTAAATTGGGTCGGGTCCTGGGGAAACGGCAACTGGCCTGCGACGGCCCCCACTGGCAACAGGAATTTCTCACTACCGACACCGGACAAGGGATCCGGCACCGGGCTGAGGAAAGTCCCGTAGGGGGGAGAAATAATCTCTTCCCACTCGTACTGCACGTAAGCGGATATGGAGATACCCTCACTCAGGGCAACGGAGCCGTACACCGCGCCCAGGGGACGCAGGATTTCCTTCACCTCGGTGCCAGGCAGGGAGGCCTTGGACACATCAGCGGAGTTGATGACCGAACTCAAGCCGTTCTGGATAAACGCACTCTCGCCCCAGTTGATGACCTGGCTGCCCAACCTTATAGTGGCCGGGTGATCCCCAGAGGAGCCCAGCTCCGCAAACAGGAACAGGTCCAGTAGCTCCGCATCCCGACCAGAACGGTCCTGGACAGATGATACGAATTCATTTGGGCGGTCCAGTGAGCCACCGTAAAACTTCGAGCTGTTTACCGTGAGGGGAGAATCGTTGTCATTGCTTGCATCCCAGACTTCGTCGTCATACCAGGCACTGCCGCGGGCGAATAGCCCGTAGTTGTTGCCGCCCTCCGCTTTATAGCGATACTCGAAATCCGCTAGTGCCCGGAGGCCATTACTGGCCAGTCCAGACTCGAAGTTGCGGTTAGCATCGTCAAGGTTCGGGTCTGCCGTAAGATCCTTGTCCGGGTCATCGATGCGCCATTGAGCGCCGTAGGTAAGGGTGACATCCAGGGAGGCCGCGTGAGGGTCTCCGGTATTAAACTGGAAGGTGTGTCCGGGTATTGCGTAAGCCAGCGCCAGAAGGGGCACATATTTTCCAACACGCATGCTGATGTCCTCAGAGTTATTTTAATTACCATACACTTGTGTATGTTGAGTCCTGATCTTAGTTATCCCGCCGTGGCCTGTCTTTACCGCCACCGCATCAAGTATTGACTGGCAGCGCAGAGACAGTAATGGGCAAGTGGAAAAGAACTGCCATGAATATAGCGCTTCAACAATAAGATCAATAAGTTAGGATACTTTCGTAACAGCTGCTGAAAGATCAGGCCAGCTGAATATGCCATCGAAACCCCGATGCCCAGGGGCCCCAGAACGTTCAGCTGCCCAGCTTGATACGGGTCTTGATGCCCGTGCGACAGGCGGCGTGCAGGTAACAGGTCTGCTCGCCCATATTGAGCAGGGTCTGGGTTTTTTCTTCGTCCTCCTCGTTACCAATATACACATGGGTATCAACGGGGGCGCTGGTGGGCATCTCTTCCTTGTCATTGACTTGTGCCGGCACGCTGAAGCTGGTGTCCTGGACGATCTGGTAGGACTGCATGTTGTGTTTTGCCACGTGAGCATAACGGCCCAACTGGGTCATAAAACAAAAGGAGATGCCAGCTGACAGATAGACGAGGCCACAGGGCGCCCTCTCCTGCCCACCCACTGCCGCGGAGTCATCGCTGAGGAAGTGAAACACGCTGCCAATGGGCTGAAAACAGGCCACCTGCAGTTCCTTCATACCATCCTCGCGCAGGGTACCCACGCCACGCACATGCACCTGTCGTTTCTGGCTGTCGCTGAGCCCAACGGCGGAACTGCGCTCGGTGCCCAGCTTCTCGCCGCCCAGCATGTCGACATTATCCAGTCGCTTTAGAATATCGGGCGCAAAGTCCGGGTCGGACCCCGGGCGGGCCTTGGCAAACATGGCTGTCGGGTCGGCATGCGGTGGAGCACAGGATGCGGCAACCCGGGTTACCGGCAGGGGCACATCGTTGTGCTTGAGGGTAAACATGCTGTCCACGGCATTACGCAGCAGCGCGTCTGCAGGTGAAGAAGCCACTGCCAGGTGTGCCAACTGCAGGACTTCCGTGGCATCTGTGGATGTTTTGGCAGTAAAAGTCACTTCGACTGGCCTGGCGCTGCCGACCATCGTACCGCGCATCAACGAGCCCTCCATGCCGTACAGATTATCGACCATGACTTCCAGTTCGTGTACTTCGACTCCGGCGCGCCCGGCGTGGGTCATAAACTCGGACATATAGGACGCGACCAGGCCCGCAGTGAAAAAACCCAGCGGAAATGGCGCCAGATCAGTTCCATCCAGCCAGGGGCCCTCATCACAGACCACACGCCAGGTGGTGCCGGTCGGGCCGTAGTTAACCAGGGCTTCCTTCTGCATGCCGGCTAGAGCACGAGTAGCGGTACGCAGCTGCAGACGGCGTCCATTCTGGCTTGCATCGAGCTCGACAGGGGATGCGTTGTCCTGCTTGAAAACCAGGGGAAATAAGCTGTTTTCGATACAATCCATAATCTGACACCCGTAAAGTTATATGTCTTCCATACACTTATGTATGGTTTCGAGAAAGAGTAGCGCCGCAGCGGATACTTATCTGTGCTGGAAACGCATGATTGCTTGATCTCGAGCGCACACTGCCAGGCGGACAACGCTTGCCTTGTGTATCGTGTGGATGGACATTGCGCGATCACCAGCCGCTATCGATTCCCACCTCACCGTAATCTGCATAGGTCAGGGAATCACGCGGCTCTTGCGCGCCGAACATGCGGGCAGTCAGTGGAAAGGTAAAATCTTAAGACTGGACGTCATCATCTATTTTGGCATTAGGTTCGTTAAAGCTGCAGTTCTCAGCGATAATGCCGGGTTTGCAACTCCGCTGCCAACAGGGGGCGTATCTCATCGAGGCCACCGGCGGCAATGACGCCGTCGATGAAGGTCTCGTGCGCCACCACGCTGGTCCAGTGCTCTATAAGCAGCACATCGTCCGGATCTTCGATACACGCAAGCAGATCAACCGCGAGGCAGGACGACTGGGCACTAGTCGCCTCCACCGCCGGCGCCATCGTCGACATTAGGGCAGCGCGCTTTCCCGGCTTCGCAGTAAGTTTGATAATCGCCGTTACGCTCATCCCTCACCCCTCGGCACCGCTCAGGCCTTGAAGGCCTCCGCTACCGCGCAGCTGTCATACAGTTCGTCAAACTGGACGACCTTGCCATCCTGCACAGTCCATATGTGGGCTACCAGGGTCTCGTAGCTCTTGCCCGTCTGGACAACCTTACAACCTTCCTGGATCAGGGCGATGACCTTGTCTCCGCCCGCAAAAAGCCCCTGCAGGTCGAATTTCTCCATCTCGGTGCTCCCCACAAAAGTCTGCAGTTGTTCACCGGCACCCACCTTGCCGCTATAGGTGCCGGAGAAGGGAACCTGGTCTCGCGGACCGTGGTGATTCCAGGCCACGTCATCGGCCAGCACATCCATCAGTCCGGCGATGTTGCCGGACTGAAAGTTAGCGTAGACATTGTTGGTGATGAAATCGATATTTTCCTGGCTCATGTTTTCTCCTTGCTGATACGTATATACCAATCCCGCATGTTACGCCCCCACGATTCGGGGTTTTCCTCCTGCAGGAAATGAATGCCGGGGCCGACCCAGCACGTCTCATGGTTCTCTATATTCTCCTGCTGCCATTCGGCATCGGACTCAATCGTTACAGCACCCGGCGTCGCGTAGAAGCACAGTGTCGGCACCGTTTTTCCAGGGTTCACGAACCAGTTATTGTACTTGTCATAGGAGGCGCAGACATCCGCAGGCTTTCCATCGATAGGCACATCCCGGGGCATTTGCAGGTTGGCCTTGCGACAGATCGGGTCCATGAGCGGCTCACGCCAGTACTGGAAGGCCTCCTGGTTCATACGACGATAAATATGCTCAATCACCACACACTCAAGGAACAGGTTGTGGTCCAGGACTATCTCTTCACCCAGGGGCGACTGCATAATTTGGTACATTTTCAATGTACCCGGTCGTTGCGCCTCATATTTTGCGGTATCGACAATGGGATAGCGCGGTGCCATCAGGCACTCCGCGAAACAAATGCCTTTTATATTGTCTTCATGGTCTACCGCGTATTCCATGCCATAGTTGAAACCCCAGTCATGAAGTACCAGTGTGAGGTTTTTCAGCCCCAGCTGTTCAATGAATTTGCGTACGTATTCGGTGTGCTGGAAGTAACCGTATTCAATGTCGGGCTTGTCAGACTGCCCAAAACCCAACAAGTCGATTGATATGACCCGGGCTTTGTCTTGTAACCAGGGCATGATATTGCGCCACAAGTAAGAAGAGGTAGGCGCGCCGTGAATAAACAGTACCGGATCGCCTTCACCCTCGTCCACGTAGGCAATATTGTGGCCGTTGATTTCGATAGTTTTGTATTCGTAGGGAAATTCAGCTGAGGGTACCGCATTATTACAGTCATGTGCGATTTTCCACTGCTGGGTCATACCAGCGGTCAGCTCACGAAAGAGCTGCTTCTTTCCGGCTTCATCAAATTTTAGTTCTGACATAGTTTATCCTCTATCACTGCTCTGAGTTCGGGTGAGGGATGGATAAAGTTCCAGCTCTCTATCCCAACCCTTACGAGCTATCCTAGAGTGGTACAGGGAATTGATAAACAGCAAAACATGCAAATACAGTCTTGCTGGAAATGGGATAATACGCCGCAATAAAAGCCCGAATAGCATTACAGCCGTTTGGGGAAATTCTCCTCCAAAAACTGTAGAAAGACTCTCACCTTGGAAGGAATGTAGCGCCGCGAAGGATACTGCACATAGATATTATGAGGTATTTCATAGCGGCCGTTGAACAATTTCTTCAGTCTGCCCGCTTTTAAGTCTTCCTGGCAGATATAGTCAGGTAGCATGGAAATCCCCAAACCCATCTCTACCATGCGTTGACACATGTACGTAGAATCAATGACATAGCGGGGATTGACGATGATTTCCTGTTGATGATGCTCCTCGGGAAAAATCCAGCGTTTATAATTTTTGTGGGTGAAGGCCTCGACAATACACTCGTGCGTAAGCAAATCTTCCGGCGTTTCCGGCTCTCCGCGTTCGGCCAAATAGTCTACGCTGGCATAGTAATTGGTGGTAGTGGTAGCTATCTTTTTGGCAATATACGAAGAATCATCCGGCTCTTCGATATGAATCAGGACGTCCACACGGTGATGCACAAGGTCGTGGCCACCGTCACTGGTGAATAATTCCAGGGTGATAGCGGGATATGCCTGGGCAAAAGCCGGAACAATCTCCAGAAAATGGACACGGGTAAATTCCGCCGGGGCATAAATACGCAGGCGCCCGGAAGGTTTATCCTGTTCCTTTTGCAGCATTGCGCGGGTATTATCGACTTCTTCCAGTATCTGCAGGCTGCGCTGGTAAAACTGTTCCCCCAGCTCGGTGAGCTGCAGGCTGCGGGTGGTCCGATTCAGTAAACGTACCGAGAGATCATCTTCCAGTTTGCGCAGGCGGCGACTCAGGGTTGAGGTAGGTAAGTCTTCCTGCTCGGCAGCTTTGGTGAAGCTGCCACTATCAACGACCGTGACAAACAGCCGTAAATCCTCAAGTTGCATGCTCGACTCAATTGTGAGTTCAGGTTAGTCGCTATCATATACCGCATTTACCGTGCTCCACCACCTAGATAAACCGGTGCAATTCGGCAAGATTAATCGAACTCATCGAGATTCCTCTGAGCGCAAACCATGCAGCCGTCAGGTTTGCCTGCGCTTATCAGCCGCCCAGATCTCAAGCCGTTTATAAACATAGATGGCGATGGTGACATCATAGACCAGGTAAAAGGCCGCGTAACTGGCTGGAAACTGCGTCCAGTTGATGCGATCGCCTGTTCCCGCCAGAGAAACCTCGTGCAGGACATCCCAAAAACAATGGGCCAGGTACGCGATGATCAGTATCCAAGCCGCGCTGAAATGTGCCCACAGGGCGAGAATCGTGAATATGATGACGCCAACAATTTCTGGCCGCAAGGTCGCCAGCTTGCCATAATGGATACAGAACACTATGTAGAACAGCGCAATAGGTATCAGGGTCAAGGAGTAAAATGCCTTTTCAGTGCGAGGCCGCAGGAACCGCTTTGTCGGCATGATCGTAAGAGGAATGACCACCACGAAGCCGGCAATGCTGCCAATAACCGTGCTAATCGCCTTCCCACCCCACCTGTTTCAAGCCGGTTTGCTGCCGGGCAGTCCGCGGGTGTTGTCACCCGCAGCCTCCCCTTCCCCCTGCACCCAGCCAAATCCCGCCTGGCGCCAGATGTCGCGATAGTCATAGTCAGTCTTCAACACCTGGTTGATGCGGTTATATGAGGCAAAATCGCTGACCAAGTGTACCAACTGCACGATGCCTTTGTCAGTCAAGCCGATTTCTCTCAGGGCCTCGATCTCCTCGTCGGTGACGGCCTGCGGATCATCGTTGGCCTTCAGGGCAAACTCAAGCAGTGTGCGCAAACGACGGTCATCGACCACCTCGACACCCTGATCCAGCAACTGGGTGACATAATCCTGCTCTTTTTCCAGTGCATAGCTCAGGATCGTGCAGAACGCGGCGGTGCAGTAGGTGCAGTTATTGGCCCTGGAAACGACGACACCAATATGCTGCACCTCTTCCATGGTGAGTTCACCGGCCTCCCACAGCACCCTGGTCGAACTCAGCTTGACGTTGAAGTATTCGGGGAAATTCATTTCCACCAGGAAATGGTTGGGAACTTCACCTTCTGCCTCGGCCACCCAGGCAAACAGCTCCAGTGAAACCGGATCGGTCACCGTGGTCGGGTCAATAATTTTTACACGCGCCATAAAACTTCCTCAGCTTACAGACTGGTTATCAGTATTCTCTCTACGCCGGGTCCCGACGCGAAATTACCTTCATGCTACCACTACCGGCACCCGATTGAGCACATTATGCAATGTGCCAGTGTATATGGATTCGCCGCTTTTCTACGCCTGCTGATCGTTCATGTTTTAGATCATGTTTTGTCCCTACGAGCGTTACAGCGAGCGGTATAACTCCTATGCTAGTAGTCCTGATATCACAACATGGAAGTGACACAGTGACAACGCCAAAGAAAAATGATGCTCCCAGTTTCGCCATGAACTGCTGCTTACCCTGACCGAATCGATCAAGGACCTGGATGTGGACATACTGACCGCCTGCAATTGTCAACCCGGTCATGCGTGATAAAAAACAGGCCTCAGGACAGGGCCTTGAGCAGGGCCGTGAAAGGTAGGGTCACACAGCCGTGCCGACTCTTGTGGCGGCGCACCGGTTCAAACAGGGTCAGGGTCTCCCACCCCGGCGGCGCCCAGTCAGGACTGTCATCACCGCGCAGCATCGCCCCCAGGCTGTTTCGAACGGCTTCGATCTCGGCCGCAGATAAACCGATGGCGAACCGGGAAACGGCATTGGCCGCCGCCTCGCACAGCATGCAACCGCGTACTACCTGTGCCAGCGCAGTCACCCGCCCCGCCTCGACCTTGATTTCCAGGTCAACCCGGTCGCCGCAAAAGGGATTATCCACGCTGACCCGCCGGTCGGGATCAGACAGGGTGGCCGGACAGCTCTGGGCAGCCGCCAGTTCTTTGATGCCCCCCTCATACAAGCCACTGCTCACCGCAGGATCTCCACTGCTTTTTGCAGGCCGTGCAAAAGTGCCGCAATATCCCCCTCATTGTTGAACACCGCGAAACTGGCCCGGCTCGTTGCCATAAGGTCGAGGGCGTCCATCAGTGGCTGGGCACAGTGGTGCCCGCCCCGCAAGGCCACCCCGCAGTCATCCAGTATCTGGCAGACATCATGTGAATGACAGGCCTGGATATCAAACGAAAATATGGGGACGCGCTGTTCAAGCGAGGACTCGCCGACCAGGGTCAGGCCGGGTATGTCCGACAGACCCTGCAACATTTGCTGCATCAGGCCCTGTTCATGCCGGCGAATCTCTGGCCAGGGCAATGCCATCAGCCAGTCCAGGGACGCTCCCAGGCCGACGACCTGGACCACCGGTAATGTTCCCGCCTCGAAACGCCTATTGCCACTCAGGTAGCGGGTACCCTCAACTGTCACGCGCTCGATCATGCCGCCGCCAGTCAGGAACGGCGGCAGGGTCTGCAGGATTGAGTACCGCCCCCACAAAACGCCGATGCCGGTGGGGCCGTAGCATTTATGGCCAGAGAAGGCGTAAAAATCCACATCCAGGGCCTGTACGTCTACCGGGCCGTGAGGTGTGGCCTGTGCCCCATCGACAAACAACAGCGCATTCTGTCGCCGGGCGGCGCGGCTGATGGCCTGCATATCAGTGATGGAGCCGGTGACATTGGAGATATGACTTACCGCCACTACACGGCAGCGCGGCGTGATCAGCTGATCCAACTGGTTCAGGTCAAGACTGCCACTGGGCAGTACCGGAATCAACTTCATCTGCACCCCGCACTGCTGGCACAGCCGTTGCCAGGGGACAAAATTGCTGTGGTGCTCGGCCACCGAGACGACTATTTCATCACCGGCCTGCAGGGATGACCCCAGGCAGGAGGCCACCAGGTTTACCGCAAAGGTCGTGCCCGGGGTAAAAATGATTTCATCGCAGGAGGGCGCGTTGAGATATTTCGCAGCGCTGTAGCGCGCCGCTTCGAAAGCATCGGTGGCCTCGATGCCCAGCTGGTGCATCCCGCGCTGTACATTGGACCGGCTATGGTTTTCAAAATAAGTCATCGCCTCCTGCACACAGCGGGGGCTGAAGGTGGTGGCGGCGTTATCCAGGTAGTGCAGGGGCTGGTCATTGACCCGACGCTGCAGTATGGGAAACTGCAGGCGCAGGTCGTCCACCGACCAGCCATGCTCACTCATCGGGCTGTCCACAGCGCAACCGACTCACGCATCTTCCTCACAGCGCCGGTTGGCCTCGGCCAGCGCTGCCGGCGTGTCCACATCCATAAATATCGCGTCATCACCCATCGGCACTTCCCAGACACTGGCGGCGAACTCATCCAGCAGCGGCCGGGCCCCGCGGTCACCCTCCAGCTTCATCATGGCCGGTATATAACGGGCGGACCAGATGACCGGATTGCCCAGGCGCCCATCCCTGATCGGCGCCACTATGTCGCGCTCGGTCGCTGGATTGAACTCGGCAAGCAATTCATTGATATGTACCGAGTTGATAAACGGCATATCCGCCAACAAAATGATGACACCGTCGACGTCCGGGGCCAGGGACGACAAACCCAGCTTCAGGGAGCCGGCCAGGCCCTGCTGGTAATCGGCATTGTGCACAAAGGCCACGTCGCGTCCGCGCAGGAGGTTGCGCACCTCCCCTGCCTGCCAGCCGGTCACCACCGTGGTCGAAACCAGCTCGGCTTTCAGCGCCGCATCCACCACACGCTGCATCATGGCGACACCCCCAACACTGGCCAGCAGTTTATTCTGCTCGCCCATTCTGTGGGAACGACCCGCGCCCAGCACCAGGGCCGCGACTTTACCCGATGACTGGAATTGCTCGATCAGATTGTGCTGCTCGCGCATACGCCAGCGGTGGGAGATATCCTTGATCAGGCCTCCCACCCCCATGGACAGTATTTCCTTTTTCCCCAGGGGCAGGCCTGCGGCCACCCGCTGCATGACCCAATCCAGTCCATTGAGCTTGGGTGAGCGGCTGCAGCCGGGCATGTTAATCACCGGACAGGTGCCGATGTGGGCCAGCAGTAACATATTTCCCGGCTCCACCGGCATCCCGAAGTGATCCACCGTCCCGCCACAGGCAACAATGGCCGAGGGGACGATGTCGGCGGGGTCAACGGTGATACTGGCGCCACAAACCAGTATCAGGCCGACGTCCATGGCCAGGGCTTCTGCCAGCACTGCACTGAGCTCCGCCACGGTGTGGCCACAGCGCCTTTCAAACAGGATGTGGCCGCCCATTGCACTGACCCTTTCGCGAGTCACCCGCGAAGTAGAACTGAGCAGGGATTCCTTCAGTCCCACTGTCTCAGTCAGGATCAGCGCCACCGAGCCCACTGCCCGGTAAGCTTGCAGGCCAATGGCGCCAGCCTTGCTGCCGGCAAGTTGCAGGCAATCATCCAACTGTCGACGCGCGATCGCGAACGGAATGACCTTGATACTGGCCACCGCCTGCTGGTGCAGACATTCGGCGTGTTCCGACAAGGTGGCGACAAAAATCCCCGCGTCCAGCAGGTTGATTGCATCGATCACTGCTCTATCAACCAGGGCCAAGCCATCACTTTGAGCGTAGAGGTAACAGCGGCCCGCTACCGGCTTGCCGATATCCAGCAGCGGACCTGCCAGGGCTCGTGACATTTCCAGGGCGGCTTCGTCTTCATCGACATCACCTGCCTCCAGCCGCACACCGGACACCGAGTGAATGCCGTTGCCCTGCAATTCAACGAGATCGCCCGCGGACAGCACCCTGCCCTTCTTCAGGGTCTTGCCGGGCAGTCTGATAGTGTGGGCGAGAATAATTCCCTCTGCAGCACCACAGTCATAGCTATCGAAATGCACGACTCACCCGCTATACCTGGCCTGGATCAGCTGGGCCAGAATGGCCACGGCAATTTCAGCGTGGGAGCGCCCGCCGAGATTGAGGCCGATGGGGGCATTGATCCGTTCGAGCCTGTCTCCCAGGCCATGTTCGGTCAGGCGCTCGACCCGCTTGCTGTGAGTGCGGCGACTTCCCAGTGCGCCAATATAAAAGGCCTCGCTGTTGAGTGCGGCGACCAGTGCCGGGTCGTCGATCTTCGGGTCGTGTGCCAGGGTCACCACTGCCGTCTGGGCGTCGGGCGCCAGCCGGGCCATGGCTTCATCGGGCCAATGCGCGCACAAATCTACACTGTGGAATCGCTCCGCGGTGGCAAAGGCGCGCCGCGGATCGATAACGGTCACCTGGTAGCCACATTCCAGCGCCAGGGTGGCCAGGGACTGGGCGATGTGTACGGCGCCGATAATGAGCAGGCGATAATCCGGCACATAACTACGAACAAACAGCTCGCTGTCCGCCAGCATGCCGGCGCGAGCAGCTCGCAACAGTTCGCGAACTTCCCCGGTGATGGCTGTGTCAAGGGGGAGTTCCGGTGCATTCACCCGGTCGCTGTAGATCAGGCCCTGGCTGCCGTCATTGAGATCGGTAACCAGCGCGACCGGCACCTTGTCCAGTCTGGCCCGCTGGAGTTCCTCGAGCAGTGCGCGCTTCATCCAACGCGCTCCACATAAATCCTGATCGCACCGCCGCAGGACAGGCCCACTTCCCAGGCCTCTTCATCGCTGACGCCGAACTCCAGCGTGCGGGAGTCCCCTTCGGCCATGACTTCAAGGGCATCAGCTACCACGGCGCCCTCGATGCAGCCACCGGATACGGAACCCAGGAATTCACCTTTGTCATTGATAACCAGGTGACTGCCCACAGGTCTGGGAGAGGAACCCCAGGTACTCACAACTGTCGCCAACGCTGCCTTGCGGCCAGCCGCGATCCACTCGCCCAGGCGGGCGAGTTCGTCTGTGTCGTGTTCAGAACTCACTAAGCGTCAACTCCTCCGGTAACCGGTACCGGCGCCAGTATACCAGTGTCAGCAGAAACTCAGGTATAAGTGAGTCCCCGTTCCCGGATCTCGTGAAGGATTTTCTCAGGCGTGATCGGGCCCTGGATAAACTAAATGCCCGTCGCCTGGAAAAAAGACTCTCTATCATGGTCCTGCAAGTCGCTATAAATATCGATCTTAATCAAGATTAGCAGCTTAGCGCAGATCTGCTGGCAAGCAGAGGAGCCCGAAACCAGATTCACGCTACACATTTTCAGTCAACAGACGCTTCATTCTCGGACAAGACAAGCACGGAGGATATCACTACTGTTACTGGGACACATAATTACAAGATATCACCGAGAATAGTATGGCGACATCATTTCACATTGGCTGCCTGCCCAATCGGCCCGTCCAGGAGAGCTTGCGCATGGGGCGTTTGAGCGAAGAGCTGGGTTACGCCGGCATCTGGGTGGCGGACTCTCATTCAGTCATGCGCGACGCCTACAGCATCCTGTCCGTCCTGGCCACCCAGACCAGCTCACTGCAACTGGCAACCGGCGTCACCCACACGGTTACGCGCCATCCGGCAGTGCTGGCCAACAGCTGGGCCACCTTGCAGGAATTGTCTGAGGGCCGGGCTATCTGCGGCATCGGGGTGGGTGAGAGCGCGGTTCACAACCTCGGCCTTCGCCCCGAACGCCTCGCGGTCTTCGAAGAAAAAGTGCAGGTAATGCGCGCCCTGCTCAACGCAGAGACCGTCGAGTACGAAGGCAAGGAAATCCAGATGCCCTGGTCGACACAGCCGGTGCCGATCATCATGGCCAGCTCCGGACCGAAATCATTGCAGATGGCCGGTCGTATCGCCGACGGCGTGCTATTCCAGGTGGGTGCCGACCCGCGCCTGGTGCAGTACGCCCTGGACAACATCCGTGCCGGCGCGGAATCCGCAGGCCGAAAGCTCTCGGATCTCAAGCTCTACATGCGAATAGCCACCTCCGTGCACGAGGATCGCGACACCGCCCAGCGGGAGCTGAAGGGCTATACCTCGGTAGCGGCAGGCACCGTGTTCAAGACCGTGCCGCGGGAGTATTTTGATGATGATCTTTACGCTGACATGGCGCAGTTCAAGGCCGCCTACGACTACGGCGAACACGGCAGTAACGAATCCAGCCACAGCGACCTGTTGACCGACCGCATATTCAAAGCGGTGGCGATAGCCTGTGCGCCGGAAGAGGCGGTCAAACGGTTCCGGGTACTGGCGGACATGGGCATTGACGGCTTCGTGTCACCCTTTGGTATGCCGAAACCCATTCCCTATATGGAAACTTTCGCAGAGCAGGTCATCCCCCATGTGCTTCAGCGGGAAGCCAGCGAAGCACAGGCCGCGAATTCATGAGTAATATCCATCTCGGCTTCAAGGCCTACGACGTACACGAGCTGCTGTGCCATGGTATAGCTGAGACCGGCGGCTTCTACGCGAGCGCGGGCATATCGGTCAAACTCCTGGACACTACCTTCCTGCCGGATGATGCACTGCCGGATAATACCTTCCACGTGGCCTGTGGCGCGGCGCTGGCCAGTTTTCTGTCGGGCCGCAAACGCAAGGTCGTCTTCGTGGCCTGCGACCGGCCCATGTTCTGGGTTTACGGCCGCCCCGGGATCGATTCTATCAGGCAGCTTGCCAAAGGTCGGGTTGCAACCTTTCCCGAGACCGCACCGCCCGCCCGCTTCCTGCAGAGTCGCCTGAAACAGGAAGGTATCGCACCGGGGCTTTTGCCCTGCCGTGACGATGTCGCCAGGTTGGCCATGTTAGCATCGGGTAGCGCAGACGGGGCGATCCTGAGCTCCTTATATATGCCCGCCGAAGTCCAGCGGCGAGGCTGCAAGCTTCTGGTATCGATCGGTGACAGTTTGCGCCTTCCCAGCACCGGCCTCGCGGTCTCCCAGGATCTGTTCGATGAACAGCCGGGCCTGGTGGCGGATATGGTCAATGTCTATCAGCAGGCTATGAAGTGTGTGTTTGATGACGATCAAAGGCTGCTGCGCAAGGTCCTGGTAGATACATTTTCCATCCATGAGACCTGTCTCGACTCCGCCGTGGCTGTAATCCGCGACTGCTATAATCCTTTTGGCTATAGTTACGACGACCTGTTGAAGTCTGCAGTGGATAAGATGGCCGCGGGCATGGGCCTGGCAACGCGTCAGCCGGGCGAGCTGTACGATTTCAAGTACATAAAATCCCACAATTAGATTCATTGAGGAGGGGAAATGTACCCTGCACCCTTTAGATACCACCGGCCCGAGAACCTGGAGCAGGCGGTCGCCCTGCTTGCAAAATACGGCACCGACGCCAAAATCATGGCCGGCGGTCAGAGCCTGATTCCGATGCTGAAGCTGCGGATAGGCGACATGGCGGAACTGATCGATATCGGGCGCCTGCCGGACCTGTCCCATATCGAGCAACGGGGCAACACCCTGCATATCGGCGCACTGGCGACCCACGGGCAAATTGGGGCTTGCGAGCTGGCCGCAACGATCCCGGCCCTGGCAGAAGCGGCAGGCGGCATTGCCGATCGCCAGGTGCGCAGTATGGGCACCATCGGCGGCGGCCTGTGTGTTGCCGACCCCAGCGGCGACTGGCCTACGATATTGCGCCTGCTTGACGCCACCGTCACCATTCTCGGCGGCTCGGGCACTCGTTCCCTGTCCGTTGCGGATCTGCTGCTGGATGCCTACACGACCGCCCTCAACGGGGATGAAATCGTCACTGAAATACAGCTGCCATTGCCTGAAGCCAACACCACCAGCGCCTATGTCGCTTTCAAACGGGCAGCCTCGGCCTTCCCGACCTGTTCCGCGGGTATCCAGCTCACGATGGAAAATGACCGGTGCCAACGGGCCCGCCTCGTCCTGGGTTGCGCAGGTAATACCGTGATCGTTTCAAAAGAGGCGGAGGCGCAGCTGGAGGGCCAGTCCATCGACGAACACACTCTGTTCTCAGCGGCCGAGACGATCGTCAGCGTATCCGAGCCACCACCGGACGCGCGCGGTTCGGAGGCTTTCAAACGGGCCATGTTGAAAACAATGGTTGTCGAGGCCGGCAGGCGGGCTCTCGCCCGTTCGCGAGGCGAACAAATCAAGGGAGGTCATCGCTATGCCTGACAAAATTGTTATCGATGTCAACGTCAACGGTCTCGATTATCAGCGCGAAATAGAACCGCGCCTGTTGCTGGTGGAATTTATTCGCGAGGAGCTCGGGCTGACCGGCACCCACATCGGCTGCGACACAAGTTACTGTGGAGCCTGCAGTGTCGTTCTCAATGGGAAGCTGGTGAAATCCTGCACCTGCCTGGCCGTCCAAGCCGATGGCGCGAAAGTGGAAACCGTGGAAGGCCTGGAGACAGATGGTGAGTTGCACCCGCTGCAGAGCGCATTCTCGGAACACCACGGACTTCAGTGTGGCTACTGCACACCGGGGATGTTAATGGCCTCCAAGACCCTGCTCGATGAGAACCCGAATCCAAGCGAAGAAGAAATCCGCAAGGGAATAGGCGGCAACCTGTGTCGTTGCACCGGCTACGTCAATATTATCAAGGCCGTGGATGCCGCGAGCCAGGCACTTGCTGTTAACGTCGGCGGGGAAAGTTAAT
>Ga0316193_10001010_pt1 | contig 18485 bp, 17 predicted proteins | sample MerIslsedime2_MG_FD_207735 | JGI IMG/M metagenome (GOLD analysis project Ga0316193, IMG submission 207735) | Coastal sediment microbial communities from Maine, United States - Merrow Island sediment 2 | ecosystem: Environmental > Aquatic > Marine > Coastal > Sediment | place: USA: Maine... | reverse complement strand
GTATTTTCTTCGCTTTTATAATAAGTTTTTTACATTTACATGATAATAAAAAGTTATTATTTATATTATCATGTATAAACGAATATTAAATTTGCCATTGGGTGTGTCTGAAACCTTTTTTTTCTGGGGCCCCAGACAGACAGGGAAGAGTACCTTTTACAATTAAATGAACGAATCGCCGCCGGCCGGCTTATCCTGCGCTTCCTGGCGAGTACATCGGGCGCGCTTTGCGAACCAGTGCTCCGCAGAGCGGGCAACTTCTGCCAGGCGCGATTCCGGCCATTTTTCAATGTAGGGAGGTAGCACCGGATCCTTTTTGTACGCGACTTTGAAACAATCCAGGAAGTTTGCCAGTGCGAGTACCTTGCAGACCCATCTCATTTCTCCGGGTGTGAAATCCACCTGAAGATAGGCGTGGGCGAGTCTTACCAGCATCTGCCGATCCGCATTGGTCAGAGGATAAATCGATTCGGCGGCCGCGATTGCCGGCTCCCATTGTCTATCGGCCAGGTGCTGGTCGACTTGTTCGAAGATGCTCAACAGTCTTGACGCGGCGCTTGCCGCCTTTCGCCTCTTTCTTGATTTCGGCGACCGGCGGGCGATTTCGGCATAATCGATGTACGGTTCCAACTCGCACCGGCCGTTTTCATAAGCCAGGCCTTCCTTCCACGTGCCGAGGGCCTTTTGCACTTCCCCTATGCTGAAATAGGCCATGCCCAGCAGGTGGCAGAGATGGCGTGCCGATCCATCATCCAGGCTTTCTCGCGGCAACCCTTGGAGCAAATCGATGACACCGGGCCAGTCGGATTTTTGCGACGCTTCATTTGCCAGCTCGATCCGTACCAGGTAGTGGTCTGGATATTTCTCCCGCATAAATCGTTTCAATTTCCCGGCTTCTTCCAGGCGAAAAATCCGCTCCAACGCGCACACCAGCGCGGCGACATGATCAGCCGGGGCGTTTTTCTTCATTTCCCGCATCATCCGCCGCGTTTCCCTGAAATCGGCATTCTGCAATTGCAGCATGAATGCCATCGATGTCGCATTAATCTTTCCGGTGGGCATCGAGCATAACCATGGGCCCTCGAAAGGTGGCGTGTGCAATGCGGGGGGTGAGTCTACCAGGGAAGCCGAAAACTCGGGCGGCCGTTCATCCAGCAAGCGGGCCTCGAATTCAAATGGCGAAAAAGCCACGGCAGCGACCTGGCGGGAAGGCTCATCGCAGGCCAGCATGAGATTTTCGGGTGCGTGCTTACTGAATATCATCTCAAGGCCGTTGTCGGTGGGTTTCCAGGCGGCGACCCGGCGGCCGAAGTGTTTCCCGCTGTCCTGAAAAAAATGGGCAAATACGATGCCATGGTCCAGGGAAGTGGCGATTCCGTGATCCGCTTCCCCATCGGAATTGGAGATCTTGATCGGTTTGTACTTCTTTTCCGGATCTGGCTTGACCTCCAGAACCAGCATGAGATCCCCTTGCATTTGCGAATCCATACCAGGATCCAGGGCGCCGGTGTCGTCAAAAGGCAAAAAGATATAATCCGTTCCGTTGGGATGAACGGCAGCATGATGAATGGTTCCGATGGACTCCAGTGTAAAGGTTTCCAATACCTTGCCGTCATCCGTGTAAATACGAACCGATCCGCCCAGCAAATCCTGCAGAACGGTCCGGTGTTTCCCTCCGACGTAGATTCGGTCGGGAAAACCCGACGATTTTATGCGACGGATGCTGCGGGCCCGATCGATGTGGACGATCTCGAAGACATCATCCCGGTTTTCTGTCGGGCCGCTTTTTTTCAACCACAAAATGCGGCTTTGCGGGCACAGGAGGGCGTCCTCGTATTCTGCCTCCCCGGCGATAAGCGGGCCGAAATCATGCCAGAAAAGGACATCGAAGGGATTGAGCCCCACTTGAAAAACCTGGCCCTTCAAGTCGTTTATCCACACGGTATCCCCGTCGATCGAGGCTTTCGCAAATTCCAGCGCTCTGGGTGCCTGCAGCAGATACCCTCGGTGAAATCGCCGATCGCTAAGATCGTAGGCCCTCAAAAATACCCACCGGTCATGGGCGGTCGCGATCAGGAGCTGCCGGCCGCCGGGCAGCAGCAGACAGCTTGTATCATTACTATAAGTGTTGAGGCCCAGGGTTCCGTAGCATCCGGGCAGCCCGGAAAGCTCAGCGGTTGACAGGCACCATTGCGTCCGGATGGCCATGGTATGTCTCGTCACTTTATCCGCCCAGCGCCGTGCCGAGCCGTCTTCCAGAAGCCGAGCGAGACGGCCGGCCAATCTGCGGCTGGTGACCTCATCCTTCCGGCTGACGCTTTCTTCATACCTTCTGCCAAGTCTTTGTATCTTTTGGAAATGGAAGAAGCGCCTCTTCAGGGGTTCCAGCCGTTTCCGATCGGCTTCATCGAGGCTGAAGCCCTTCATTTTTTCAATCCGATCCCCGGCCATGGAGAAATCACCAGCGTCTACAAAAGCCTCGGCCTCTGACAGAAGTTTTTGCTTTTCCTTTTCCTCCAGGGTCCTGATTCGCGTTTCCGCTTGCACCAAGATTTCCTGAGCCTGCGGTAGGCATTGCAGTGTTTTTCCGCAGAGACGCAATTGATCAATAACCTGCCGGGGATCGCCGCCAACGTCAAGTGCTTCCGTGCACTGCCCGAGGGCCAGTACCGCGCGGGCCAGCTTCAGAGGCTTGACGGTGCCGGAGGCGGCCAGCGCTGTTTCCATCCATTTAAAGTGAAAATTATGAATTCTTGCGCGGATTCGCTCTCTTTGCGGGGCATCCAGTCCCGTATACGCAAGCAGTGCCTTTTCCCGCTCACCAGCCGACCAGCAGGAGACCAGGGCATCGGCCTCAGCCTTTTGCCGCTGTTGCAAGGCTTGTCGCTGAGCTTCGGCCAGAAGTCGCTTCAGCCCGGGTGTCTTTTTACCCATAGTCAAAATCCGACTTAAGAAATCGGCCTCCTGTTCGAAGTCCCGCCGGTCTCTGGCTTCTCCGGCGCGCTGCAGCAAAAAGTTAATCTGATTTTGCCGTTCCTTTTTTTCAATATCCCCTATAATCCTTCGGGCGGCCTTGTTTTCGGGCATCAGGGACAGGAGCCGGTGCGCCAACTCGGACGTCTTTTCCACCTCGCCGGCCTGCCGGCTACGGAGCATCTGCGCTTCAAGCGGTTCGAGACGCTTGGCTTGAAGCGCACGGATCTCCTTTTCCAGTTGCTCGGTTTCCAAGACGAGCTCCAGGGATCCGCAGGCCTTCAGCGATGCCACCTGATTCAATGCCTGGTCTTCATCCTGACGGGCAATAAAGTGCTTCGCGGCTAGATAATAGACCTGGGCGGCCTCGGGCTCCAGGATCCGCCGAATGGTAGCAAGGGCGGGTTCTATCCGGTCCAGACGGGCATAGGCAGTGGCAAGCCGGATTCTTATCCCCTTGTCTTTCAGGGTGGATGCTGAGAAAGACTCCGATAACGCCAGCGCTTCTTCATCGGCAGCCAAATGTTCGATCAGGATTTCAAGAAGGGCTTGAGCGGGTTGCAGGTCTCCTTCGGACCGCTGCAGGGCCCGGCAGTAAAGCACCTTGCTTCTTTCATAATCGAATTCCTCCAGGGCTTTGCGACCCAACTGAAGTAATTCGTCCGTGGATAGTTCCGCTTCCATCGGCCCGTTCTGCGAAGAAGGTGCCGGCGAATCCACCTTTGGCGAGTCCCCCGCCCCGAACGAGTCCTGCGAGTGATCAAGCCGGCTTTCGTCGATTTGCCGCTGAGCCCATGACCTGGCATCTTTGTCAAGCTCATGGATCAGAGCGTGGCAGGCATCTTCAGCGAAATTTCGAAGCCGGATACCGATGAGCTGCGGTTGATTCACATCCGGCTGCTCTATAATCAATCCCTCACCGAAACGCCGGATCAAGAGGCTTTGCAGGCGGGCCTTCAAGCGGTACCGATGTGCGGCTTTCTGCGGCTCAACCCCCGCTTTGGTCGGATTGATGCGATGGATCATGCGAATCAGGTCACGTGCGGTTGCGGAGGTTCTTCCGGCCAACAGGTCCTCGGGCTGAATCGTTTTTTTCTTTTTTCTTTTGCGGGCCATTGCTTTCCGAAAAAAATTCTAATTTTGAACTGCGGAGGTAAAGCAAACCGCTTCAGCTCCTTGGTATTGATGTACACCTATCGGCCTTGGTGTGCGCTCATCCAATCTTTTGAGCATCGTATTATTTTTGGTTGCTTGAATTTAGATTGGATGCAGAAATCTTCGCAGGAATTTAGTTCCTGTTAGCAATAACTTCTTGAAATGTCAACATAACTTTAAAACGGTTTTTTCTCATGAATCAAAGATCGACTTTATTGCCCAGGCAAAGGCCAATGGTTATCAAATCATCCTGGTATATATTCATTTGTTTGATTCAAGCTTGAATGAAGCCAGAGTCAAACAGCGTGTCGCGGAGGGAGGGCATGACGTCCCCACTGAAAAGATTCATGCCCGGATACCCAGAACTATGAAGCATATTAAAACAGCTTTATCCATTGTCGATGAGGCGAGAATCCTGGATAATTCCTCAAAGGACGATCCATTTCGACAAATTGTTGTGATGAAGGCTGGAAACTTTGAAGCAACAGTAGATCCCTTACCGGAGTGGGCAAAGGATCTGCTTCCCACCTAAAGAAAAGATAGCATGGAGGAATGGATTCGATTTTATCTTTTTTAGACCCCGATGGAATGGGATAAAAAGATTCCATCCCGGTTAAATAGGCGATCAATTCCTAAAAGCTCGCATTTAACTGGACAGGTTGGGCAGGCAGGATTTACAGGATTGACAAGATTTTTTTCGCCTTCGGCGAGGGGCCCTTTCGGCCGGAGGCCGTTCTATCCTTATGATCCTGTTGATCCTGTCTAATTTTATTTTAAAGATGAGAATCTATTCCTATGGGCAGGCAGGATTTACAGGATTGACAGGATTTTTTTCGCCTTCGGCGAGGAGCATTTTCGGCCGGAGACCGTTCTATCCATTTGTATGGGTATGCCGAAGATCTGGCGAAATTAAGATGCCTTAAAACTTGATATGGCCGCAAAAAGGCACAAAAAGCACAAAAAAAATTTCGTGGCTTGTAGTTTCAATGGGTTACAATGAATAGAAATCGAAATTCTGACTTTTTACGAGTTCATCAAACTTAAGCATTCATCTCTTTTCACATCACGTCCCATATCCTTTCTAATTTCTTCTGCCGTGGGCAAGTCCGACCACGCGCCGGCCAAATTAATAATATTTTCAGGCCAACTGCCGGCAGTTTTTTCCCTAGTACGAAACTTCATAGAAATGGACTCGATTTTATTTTTTAGACCCCGATGGAATGGGAAGAAAAGATTCCATCCCGGTTAAATAGGCGAGCAATTCCTAAAAGCTCGCATTTAACTGGACAGGTTGGGCAGGCAGGATTTTCCCGCCAAACTGAAGGCGGACTTTCAGCTGGATTGACGGCCCCGGTTAAATGCGGTTCTGCCGAAATAGGTAGCGATCCGGAGCAATAGTTAATCGTTTCAAATAATTTAACACTTCCGGGGCAATGATTTAACGGGGTAAAGATTTTTTTCGCCTTCGGCGAGGGGCCCTTTCGGCCAAAGGTCGTTCTATCCTGATGATCCTGTTGATCCTGTCCAATTTATAAAAATGAGAATCCATTCCTGTTTTTTCCTGATTAAATCAGCAACCCATTTGCTCTTTGACTTGCCGCTTTTTTTATTTTTACTTGACAAATATATTAGTATACTAGTACATCAGTTCTAAATCAGGATCTGAACGCCATCTCGTCTCTTATGGATATGGAATGAATAAATTTCAATGAAATTTGGTGCTTTGGTGTCTTTGTGGCTGAAGGAATACCATATGTAAGGAGCTAACAACCAAAAAGGAGGAAAACATGAAAAAAAAATTATTTGTACTATGCTTAGCGATGATTTTGGTTCTGCCGTCTGTTGTCCTGGGCGCCGGAGGAGCCAAGGATACGGTGGTATTTGCTGCCTATGCAGATATTAAAGACTGGGATCCGTCGGTGGCCTTTTCCCTGGAAATTGCCATGCTGGTCAGCGTGTACGAACCATTGGTCTGGTATAACCCCCCCGGTTCAACGGATCAGCTACGACCGGCCCTGGCGACATCATGGGAAAAATCGGACGATGGCCTGATCTGGACATTTCATCTAAGAAAAGGTGTCAAATTCCATGACGGCGAGCCATTTAACGCCGCCGCGGTTAAATATTCCATTGACCGAACCATGAAGATGAAAAAGGGCGCCTATTATATCTGGTCACCGGTTAAAGAAATCAAGGTTGTGGATGATGACACGGTGCAGTTTCTGCTCAAAGAGCCGGCTCCGATTGATTTGATCGCTTCATCCCAATACGGTGCTTACATTTTCTCACCCAAGGCCGGCGAGAAAGGCACTGACTGGTTCATGCAGGGTAATGCCGCCGGTACCGGCCCCTACATGGTGGATAGTTGGGAAAAAAGCCAGCAGGTGGTTCTAAAAAAATATGGGGATTACTGGGGCGGCTGGGACGGCAACCACTTCGATCGGGTGGTGCTCAAAATTGTTTTGGAAAAATCCACCCAGGTTCAAATGATCAAAAGCGGCGAAGCTGATTTTGCCTCATTACCGCCGATCGATTCTTTACCGGCTTTAAAGAAGGCTCCGGGGGTCGAGGTCATTCTGTCTGAATCCTGGATGAATTCCAGTTTCCTGATTAATACCAAAAAATTTCCAACCGATAATGCGAAAATCCGACAAGCACTCTGTTATGCCTGGGATTACAATTCCGTGGTGAATTCCATCTACAACGGCCTGGCAACTGTGGCCGAAGGCCCGGTACCCAAAACAATGTGGGGGCACAACCCCAACCTGCCGAAATACGAATTTAATCTGGAAAAAGCCGCGCAATTAATCAAGGAAAGCGGTATTGCCAAAGACAAGCTCAAACTAACCCTGGCTTACATCGGCACATCCCAGGAGTATGAAAACTGCGCTCAGCTTCTACAGGCCAATCTGGCCAAAATCGGAGTTCAGCTGGAACTTCTCCCGGGACCGTGGGGGACTATCTGGGATAAGGCCAAGAACCTTGATACCGCACCGAATCTGCAGTCCATGACCTGGTGGCCGACCTATCCCACCCCAAATGACTGGCTGCTCGGCATGTTCAAAACCGAAGAAAAGGCACTATTCAACCTTTCGCACTATTCCAACCCCGAGGTCGATACGCTCATAGATGAAGGGGTTAAAATGGAGGGAATCGATCGCAATGCCGCTGTCAAGGCCTATCAGAATGCACAGCACAAAATCGTGGAAGATGCTCCCGCCATTTTCTATGCGGATAGAATTTCCTATAGAGTCAAACGTTTATCAGTGAAAGGCTATGTCTACAATCCGGCTTACACTGGTGAATTTTTTTATCAGCTTTACCGGGAGTAGTACCGAAAAGGGTGGCGGCAGGGAAACGTCGAGGTCAACTCTAAATTATTCAGATAGAAGCGATTTATCTTCCCGGATACGGCACTAAAATCCCAAATCACAAAACTCAAATTACAAATAATATCAAAATTACAAAATCCAATGACCAAACCATTACAATCACTTATTGCAAATTTCGCGTTAATTTATCTGTTTTGAATTTTGAATTTCGGTCATTGGTATTTGTTTGAGATTTGTTTTTTGGTGCTTTGAATTTTCATCATTTTGATAAGCGAGTAACTCTATTTATTCCAGGCAATTAACTGTTTAAATGACGAGGCCTGAGGGTGGCGGCCGCGCCGCCGCCCATTATGTTAAGGAAGCAATGAAAAATTACGTGGTCAAAAGGCTGGCCTTTGCGCTTTTGGTTCTTGCCGGCGTTTCGGTCATCATTTTCTTTGTGTCCCGTGTCATTCCGGGCTCCCCGGCGGCCATGTGGGTGGGGGCCAAACCGACCCAGGAACAGCTCGATGCCGCCATTAAGGAGCTTGGATTTGATAAACCGCTGGTGGTGCAATATCTGAGTTATCTTAAAAACCTTTTCAAAGGCGATCTGGGTGTTTCTTTGCGGACCCACCGGAAGGTTTCCGAAGAACTCTCCAGACGCTGGGCGGCAACATTTGAACTGGTTACGGTCTCGATCCTCATCGCGATGTTTGTGGGACTTCCCGTCGGAATCCTGTCCGCCACTCACAAGGACAAACCTTTAGATCATGTCAGCCGAGCACTTTCCATTTCCGGGGTGGCCGTGCCGATCTTCTGGCTCGGCATGACGCTGCAAATATTGTTACATGGCGGATTGGGCTGGTTCCCGCTCCAGGGACGCATTGACTCCCAGGTATTGATTGATCATCCTGTTGCCACGATTACCGGCTTTTACTTATTTGATTCCGTGGTTACCGGCAACTGGCCCGCTTTTTTTAGCGCTATTAATCACCTGGTGTTGCCCGCGATGACCCTTGCCAGTGCTTCGCTGGCGGTGGTGACCCGCATGTCGCGTTCCTCCATGCTCGAGGTTTTGCGTGAGGATTATATTCAGACCTCCTTGGCTTACGGGGTCAGCAACCGTGACCTTCTATATAAATATGCCTTAAAAAACGCCATGATTCCCACCGTGACGGTGGTCGGCTTAAGTTACGGCATGATGCTGGGCGGTTCCTTTTTGGTAGAGTCAATTTTCGATTGGCCCGGTCTGGGCCGCTACACAACATTGTCGATTCAAACCAATGATTTTCCGGCTATTATGGGCGTGACCATTTTATATGCATTAACGTATATTCTTTTAAACCTGATGGTGGACCTGATTTATTATTTGATCGATCCGCGCATCAAAACCCCGGGTATCAGCGGGTAGAGCAGCATGACAGCATGGCCTCAAAAAAGCTCCGGTGATCGCGGACAGCTGCATTATCTTTGGCATCTGGCTCGCAGAAATCCGCTTTTTGTTACCGGTGTGGCCGTCGTGGCGGCACTGGTCATTGCTGCCCTTTTTGCGCCCTATATAACACCTTATCCTCAAGATGCCTTGCACGGCATCAACTTTGCTGAAAAGCTCAAACCGCCAAGCCTCCAGCATCTATTTGGCGCGGATGCGCTGGGGCGTGATATTTTCACCCGGGTGGTGTTTGGTGCCCGCATGTCGCTAAAAATCGGGCTGACCGTTATTTTGCTTTCCCTGGCCATCGGCGTTCCGCTGGGACTGATTGCCGGTTTTTTCGGTGGAAAGATAGATGAAATAATTATGCGGCTGACCGACATGTTTCTGGCGTTCCCCCCCATTTTGCTGCCATTGGCGATCGCAGCAGCCCTGGGGGCCTCCATCATCAATGCCATGATTGCGATCGCCATCTCCTGGTTTCCCTGGTATGTGCGCCTGATACGCGCCCAGGTCTTAACCGTCAAAGAGGAACTTTATGTTGAGGCCGCCCGGTCCATCGGCGTCAGCCGGCCATTGATTATCTGTCGGCACATTTTACCGAATGTTCTGTCACCGGTCATTATCCAGGCCTCGATGGATATGGGGTATGCCATCCTGATGGCGGCGAGTCTGAGTTTTATCGGCGTCGGCGCCAAACCGCCCACCGTGGAGTGGGGCCTGATGATCACTTCCGCCAGAGCATATTTTTTAGATTACTGGTGGACGGTAACGTTCCCGGGCTTGGCCATTTTCGTCAGTGTTCTGGCCTTTAACCTGGTGGGCGATGGTTTGAGAGATATATTGGATCCCAAAATCAGGGATTAAGCTTTTTTTTCGAGACTACGCTCGATAAAAATGACCTGAGAGACTAAAGGCTTAAATCCGAATAAAACGTCAAATAACAAATTACAAGCACCACCTGATCTTAAAATTGGGCCAAATAAATTCCAAATACCAATATCCAAATATCAAATAGGATCAAAATCCGATTGTTTGGGATTTTAAATTCCGGTTATTGTCCTTTATCATTTTAAATTTCTTATTACTGACACCCGAACTCTGACACCTGAAACCTTCATTTTCTGACAACATGTTGTCAGAAAAAATGGACTAAGGGCCTATAAATCTGTGATCCTTAACCTCTGGACCTGTGAACGCTTAAGATGGAACCGGCACTGCTGGACATAAAAGATCTCAAAACCTATTTTTACACCTATAACGGAATTGTAAAAGCCGTGGACGGAATAAACCTGCATGTTCACCGTGAAGAGGTGCTGGGAATTGTCGGGGAGACAGGTTGTGGAAAATCGGTCACGGTCCGTTCGCTGCTCAAGCTGGTTTCCGATCCGGGGCGGATCGTATCCGGCCGGGTGCTGCTTGACGGTGAAGATATCCTGGCCCTGAAAGAGAAGCAGCTGCGCGCCATCCGCGGCGGGCGCATGGCCATGATTTTTCAAAACCCGCTTTCTTCCCTGAACCCGGTTTTTACCATCGGCGATCAGGTTTGCCATATTATTCGCATCCACCAGGGGCTGGATCAGAAACAAGCCCGGCAGAGAGCAGTGGAAATGTTTTCACTGGTGAGGTTGGCCAACCCCAACCGGCTTCTGCAAAAATACCCCCATGAGCTCAGCGGTGGTCAACTTCAACGTGTGATGATCGCCATGGCGCTTTCGTGTCAGCCCGAATTGCTCATCGCCGACGAACCCACCACGGCTCTGGATGTAACCATCCAGGCCCAGATATTAACCCTGATGCTCGATCTCAAAGATAAAACCCGGACAGCGATTTTGCTGATTACCCACGATCTGGGGGTGGTGGCTGAAATTTGCGATCGGGTCGCCATTATGTATGCCGGGTTGATTGTTGAAGAGGCAAGTGTAAGGGATACCTTTCAACAGCCGTTGCATCCCTATACCGAGGGGTTGATGTCTTCTATTCCCGGCCGCGGCAACCGGGGAGAGGATATGGTGACAATCAGGGGCATGGTGCCGGACCTCATCCGCCCCCCGTCGGGTTGCCGCTTCCATCCGCGCTGCCCCCTGGCAAAGGAAATATGTCACCAAACGTCACCTGTTTTGAGTGAGCGCCAGGGTGAACGCAAGGTAGCCTGCCACTTGCGCTGATCTGGAGGAATAATGCGTTTTTGTGTCGAATCACAAAATCTTAAGAAGTATTTTCATACCGACAGCGGCGTGGTGCGGGCGGTGGACGACGTGTCTTTTGGTATCGAACCGGGTGAAACCGTCGGGTTGGTCGGTGAGTCCGGTTGCGGTAAATCCACCATTGGGCGTACGATTCTGAAGCTCGTCGAACCCAGTGGGGGCAAGCTGTTTTTTGAGGGACGCGATATTTTCGAATTGGACCGCGCCGATCGCCGGGCCTTGCGAAGGGAAATGGGGATCGTATTTCAAAATCCTTATTCATCGCTTAACCCTCGCATGAAGGTTTTCCAGATCGTGGGCGAGCCTTTGAAAACCCATACCAAAATCAATGGCGCCCGGCTGCGCCGGAAGGTTCTTGAATTGTTGGCGCAGGTGGGGCTCAAGCCCGAGCAATTGAATCGGTTTCCTCATCAGTTCAGCGGCGGGCAGCGTCAGCGTATTGCCATTGCGAGATCCCTGGCGTTGGATCCCAAGTTTTTGATTCTTGACGAGCCGACATCCGCCCTGGATGTCTCCGTCCAGGCTCAGGTTTTAAATCTGATCAGGAAACTCCAGCGCAGTAAAAACCTGACGTATCTATTCATTACCCATGATTTGCTCGTGGTCAAATATATTGCGGATCGAATTCTTGTGATGTACCTGGGAAAACTTGTCGAGTCCGGACCGGTGGAGCCCGTGTTCGAACGACCGCTGCACCCTTATACCCAGGCGTTGCTGTCGGCGATCCCCAAGGCGGACCCGAGTGTCAGGCAAAAACGTCTTTTGTTGGAGGGGGAGGTGCCGTCACCGATTAACCCACCCACCGGCTGCCGGTTCAATTCACGGTGTCCGAAAGTCGTGTCGATATGCCGTGAGAAGGAGCCAGAGTTGCGGCGTATGGGGCAGCGGCAGGTGGCTTGTCATCTGGCATGAACCGTATTGAGAAAGAAGAAAAGAACACCGGCGCGGATTTAAACCGATAGGTGTTAAATCCGGATGAGCGGAAAATCACAAAACACAAGCACCACCTGATCTTAAAATTGGGCCAAATAAATTCCAAATTGCAATGTCCAAATCTCCAAAAAAATCAAAAGCCAATTGTTTGGAATTTTGAATTTTGGTCATTGTTATTTGTTTGTTATTTGTGTTTTGTTATTTGAAATTTTTAATTGCTGAAACCCCTGGCCCAGACCTAAATTTCTAAGAATCTGGAAGATAATACATTATTAGAATCTCTTGTAGTGAAAAGCAAGGACCCGTCAATCGCACCAGGGCGGGCTGAACACCAAAACCTTACGTTCCATACAACATGTTGAAAGATAAAACCCGATAAGGCCCTATAGAATGGAAACCATATCCACCATGAAAATAACAAATTATTCCGGTCCCCAGCTGCTGCGGAGCCAGGTATATGAATTCCTGCGCAATGAGCTCAAGGAAGAAAACCTCAAACCCGGGATGTTTATCAGTATTAATCAACTGATAGAGCAGCTGGGTATCAGCAGGACACCGCTCCGGGACGCTCTTTTACAGCTTCAAACCGAGGGATTTGTTACGTTTCTGCCGCAACGGGGAATCCGAATCAATGAACTGAACCAGCAGGATATTGAGGACTTTTACGAAATGCTCGGGGCCTTGGATTCACGCGCGCTGCTTTCGGCGGTTGACAATATCGGGATCAAAGACATCGAGCGCATGAAAGAAATCAATCAAGAAATGATGGTAAATATTTCGGGGACAAAATTCAGCCGTTACTGGGATCTCAACACGGCTTTTCATAATGTCTACCTTGACCTTTCTTCGAATGTTCCCTTGCTAAACCAGGTCAATATAATTCGCCAGCGTTTATTTGAATTCGGCAAGAAGGATTGGAGCAGAAAAATGCGGCAAATGAATTATGATGAGCATCTGACCCTGATTGAGCTCATTGAGAAACGGCAGGCTGTCAAAGCGGCAGATTTTATGAGAGATGTCCATTGCATCATAAATTATTAGCACGATTATAGGCTTCCTTTTGTCAGAAAAAAACCGGCCAAAATTCTAACAATCAAAGGAGGTAATACCGGATATGACGTCACTAAAACCAAGAGCCCGGGATCTCGGCATTCCCTTTGAAGGCTCACCGGGACCTATCAATGCCATCACCGATGTTGATGGTGTCACCGTCGGTCATGTAACCCTTGTTTCAGGAGAGGGCAAATTAATCGTTGGACAGGGTCCGGTTCGAACAGGTCTGACAGCGATATTACCACGCGGCAATGCCGGCTGCGCTCGTGTCTTTGCCGGGTATTTTTCCCTAAACGGCAATGGCGAAATGACCGGTACGCACTGGGTGGAAGAATCCGGCCTCTTGGAAGGCCCCATTATGCTGACCAATACTCACAGTGTCGGTATCGTTCGGGACGCCGTTATCGAATGGCAAATCAGAAAGGCTAAAATGGATCAACCCTGGGCCCTGCCCGTCGTCGCGGAAACCTTTGACGGTTATTTAAACGATATCAACGGATTTCATATCCGAAAATCCCATGTGTTTGAAGCCATCGAAAATGCTTGCTCCGGTCCGTTGACAGAAGGAAATACAGGCGGCGGTACGGGAATGATTTGCCATGAATTCAAGGGCGGCATCGGTACGGCCTCCAGGCGGTTGGATGAAAAAACAGGCGGGTTTACGGTGGGCGTGCTGGTGCAGGCCAATCATGGGCTGAGACATGACCTTCGCATTGCCGGTGTTCCTGCCGGGATGGAGATCAGGGAAAATTTGGTCAAATCCAGGGATGAAGGCTCGATTATCATCGTGGTCGCTACAAACGCGCCCTTAATGCCTCATCAGTTGAAGCGACTGGCCCGTCGGGCCGCGCTGGGGCTCGGACGTACCGGCAGCATCGGAAGTAATTTTTCGGGAGACATTTTGTTGGCCTTTTCCACGGCCAATGCCACTGCGGCGGTAGCTCAGGAAATCGTTCAGTTAACCATGGTCCCTAACGAACAATTGGATCCGATTTTTGACGCGACGGTTTCGGCGGCAGAGGAAGCCATTATCAATGCCCTGGTGGCGGCTGAAACCATGATCGGCCAGGATGATCATAAGGTGATCGCAATTCCTCATGATCGTCTCTGCGAAGTGATGAAAAAATATGGGCGCCTAACGAATGACGAGGGACGAGGGATGAAGGACGAGTGACGAATGACGAGGGACGAATGACGAAGGATGAAGGACGAGTGACGAAGGACGAGTGATGGAACTACAATAAATTTAATGTGGAAAATGAGCTAATTGAAAGTTATCTGTTAATTGAGCGTTTTTCGTTCAATTAGGGTACGGAGGAAATATGGCTAGAAATCTTGGCGTGGCCGGGATACAAATGCGCGTGGACAAGGGAGAAGACAACACGGTCGGGATGCTCAAAAAATTGAAATCGGTGGTCGCATTATTCCCCTGGGTGGATGTCATTTTTTTTAGTGAACTATGTCTCAGCGGCATGGATTTGAATTTGGCCATGCCCATTCCGAGTTCATCGCTGGACAAATTCATTGACTGGGCCAGAAAAGAAAAAAAATGGCTGATACCCGGATCGTTTTACGAAAAAGAAGGCGCTAAAATTTATAACACCTCGGTGGTTATTTCTCCGGACGGTGAGATGGTCGCCAGATATCGTAAACTTTTTCCCTGGCGTCCCCTGGAAGAAACCGAAGCCGGTGAGGAATTTTGTGTTTTCGACATACCGGGAAAGGGTCGATTCGGTGTGTGCATTTGTTACGACATTTGGTTTCCCGAGGTAGCCCGAAGCCTGGCCTGGATGGGGGCTGAGGCGATTTTTTGCCCCACGGCAACCTATACTTCGGATCGACCCCAGGAATTGATCCTGGCACAGGCCAATGCAATTTCAAACCAACTCTATTTCTTCAATGTCAACGGCTTGGGCGTCGGTGGTGTCGGCGGCTCGATTTTCGTTGATCCCCAGGGCCGTGTTTTGCAGACATCGGGGGCAAGCGAGCTGATCATGACGGAAATAATTGATTTGGATCTCGTTTCGCGCGTGAGGGAATACGGCACCATGGGGACCAGCCAATTGTGGAAGGATCTCGGAAATTTCAAGGGGAAATTTCCCATCTACCAGGATGACATCCGAAGCGGAAAACTTTTTAAGTCGTTGGGGCCGCTTGAACTTCATAAGAAAATTCAGAACTAGTGACGTTTCGTAAAATCTGATTTAAACACATTTAAAGGAGGCAATGTATGGATCAACATCAACGGGAGTGGAATGAAAAAGTGGCTGCAAAGATCATAAAAAACCTGGAAAAACGCCGCATGACAGGCAGCTACACAGCCGACGCGGCTCAGGCCAAAGCGGAGATTGTTGACATGGTCCCGCATGGTGCCACCGTTTTTCGCTGTGGATCGATGACGGCTGTCGGAATGGGCCTTTGGGAGGCAATTGCCGCCTTGCCGGAAGTAAAGCTGCTTGATCCGTACCGAGCCGAATTGTCACCAGAGGAGGGTCTGGAACTCAGGCGCCAGGGTCTGACCGCCGATGTTATGATTGCCAGCACCAACGCAATTACCCTGGACGGGCGTTTGGTTAATCTGGACGGCATGGGCAACCGGGTCGCGGCGATGGCCTTCGGGCCTAAAAAGGTGATCCTGGCAGTGGGCATGAACAAGGTTGCACCCGACCTGGAAACAGCCGTTTCACGAGTCAAGCATTATGCCGCACCGATTAACAATATTCGCTATGGGCTCAAAAACCCTTGTGTCGAGACCGGCTTGTGTTCGGACTGCCGAGCGCCGCAGCGTATTTGCAATATGTGGAGTACGATTGAAGGCCATATGATCAAGGATCGGATTCACGTTAAGTTGATTGGAGAAAACCTGGGGTACTAGCAGTATTTCAATGTTTTGCTTTATCACCCCAAATTGCTTTCAATCGTTTATCACGACCACAATTCCAGCGGTAGGCCTTGTAACGAATTGGGTTGTTCTTATAATAATCTTGATGATAACTTTCGTTGCCTTTAATGGGATAAAAGATTGATGTATTTAATATTGGCGTCACAACAGTTTTGTCGGGAAATTGTTCTTGAACTTTCCTTTTAGATTGTTCAGCAAGTTTTTTTTCTGTCTCGTTAGCTACGAAAATAGCACTTAAATAACTTGGGCCTTTATCACAAAATTGCCCTTTTGCGTCAAAAGGATCAATGTTAACCCAGTAGTGCTCCAACAACTCTTTGTAACTAACCTTATCTGGATCATAGGTTATTTCAACGGCTTCATAGTGACCTTCATGGTTGCCGTTATAGGTCGGATTTTTTAAAGTCCCGCCCGTAAACCCTGAAATCACATCGGTTACACCCTCAAGTTTTTCAAAATCTGACTCCATACACCAGAAACATCCACCAGCCAATATGGTTTTATCAGCTCCAGCATTTGAAGCATAGGACAGAAAGATTGTTAATAAAATAAAGACAAACACCCATTTTGATTTCATGATATTCCTTTCTTGATCACTGCTTTATCGGTTTTCGTTATTCAAGACCCCTAATTCGGTGTAAGAATATGCCGAATATAAAGCTCGTATTTTTAGATAAGTTAACTCTGTCATTTTTTTTTCAACCTTGCGGTTAAGAGTTAGGTCAAAGAAAGCAACGAAATGGCAATCATTCTTCGGCCGATGGTTCGGTATGCTTATCTCGGCGAAACATCCCAATATTGATAAAAGCTACAATCTGCTGAAGGACCTTTTCATCATTCATTAATACGACCAGCTTCGATAGACTGGATTTGCATCTTTCATTTCGTCGTATAGCCAGACCATGCGGTCAAGGAACCAGCTCTTGCCAAGTACAACAATTACCATACCAAAAATAGTTCCCCAGACCGATAGCCTGATGAGCCCCCAGATGCACAAAAGCGTACCAAAGCCGGAAATGGTGTTGATTATGTTAATAGCGGGCTGATGGAGTTCCGGAATGTGAATCCTCTTCAAATCTATTCAATTCTACATTCTTTCGGACCTGATGTGGTTTGAAAATGCGACCATTCATTACTATATAGACACCGGGTCCGAGAATTTGAGCCGCAGTTACGGCGCATCCTATATTAAACACCGCGTCGCTATCACGGAATTGGGCAGGATACATTGATCCAGTCATTACGATCGTTTTACCTGAAATATTTTTGAGTACCTTTGCGGTATTAATCATGGTATCGGTACCGTGGGTGATGACAACTCTTTCCAGTGGAGTAGACGCCACCTTTTTCCTTATCAGCTCACGGTCTTCATCTGTAAAGTCAAGGCTGTCTTTTCTAATAATAGATTCAACCTCGTAGTCCAGAACAACATTCGCCCGCTCCAACACACCTTTCGCTTGTGGATCTCCAACCTGATAGTCTGACTTTTGGTCGAAGTAAACCTTATCGATCGTACCACCTGTTGTGTAAATTTTGATTTTCATATCTTACGGAATCAATCTGGTGATCTGCTCAACTGCGCTGCCCGGCCAATTTCTTATTGGCTACCAAAAACTTCGAACATTTTCATAAGAAAGAATTTTTTCATCTTTTGTCAATATCGTGGCATTTTCTTCCCTTGCCGTTGCCACAATAATTTGGTCAGCCGGGTCATTATGGAAAGGTTGCGGTAGCACAGTTGAGCGGTATGATAAAACAGGAGAGAGGGGCACTAACCTAAGTTTTGGCATATCAAGGGCAGTATTTATCCAATCCTCTGGGTTACACGAAATTCCTACTTTCTTTTTTTCAAGGAGTTTGCTGAATTCCCATGGAGAAATAGCGGACAATAGTAACTCCTTATACTTCTCAGCATTGCCAATTAACCATTTAACCCTTTGTGACAACTTCTGTGGGTTCATGTTCCACCAGATCCAGGTATGCGTATCAAGCAGATATATCATTTGCAGGCATCCCACATTTCCTCGCCCAATGGTGAAATTACATCTTTTTCAAAAACAAGAGCGTCAGAAAGTCTACCCGCCTTGGGGTTTATATCAGAAGTGCGATACGGTGTTATTTGGGCTAATGGCTTGCCTCGCTTTGTTATGACAATTATTTCCTGAGTTTTTGCAACTTCGTCCAAAATTTTCAAGGCATGTGTTTTAAATTTGCTAATTCCCATGGTTTTCATACGGCCACCTCTGTTATTAGGATATAGTAGTCAATTTAAGTGGTCAAGTCAAGGGCGAAAAGGTGTCTTTCATACGCCTGATATCACCGATATTAGGGGCTTTCTGAGAAAACACCGGGGGATTCACTAAATCAGCAAAAAAGTGTTGATTTCAACGCTAATCTATTTAAAAAATATGTATTTTTTATAAGATTTATAACTCTACTTCTAAACTCAAGGACAAATTGTAGGCAATCTGCAGGTAACATAGCCGGATGGAAAGGATGGTTTAAAGATGAAAAAA
>Ga0316193_10001007_pt1 | contig 18487 bp, 15 predicted proteins | sample MerIslsedime2_MG_FD_207735 | JGI IMG/M metagenome (GOLD analysis project Ga0316193, IMG submission 207735) | Coastal sediment microbial communities from Maine, United States - Merrow Island sediment 2 | ecosystem: Environmental > Aquatic > Marine > Coastal > Sediment | place: USA: Maine... | reverse complement strand
ACGACCGGATCGACCGGCGGGTCCTCAACGACCGGATCGACCGGCGGGTCCTCAACGACCGGATCGACCGGCGGGTCGTTTTTGGCCTGCTGTTCTTGCTTTGCTAGCTGCTCGTCGATCTCCGTCGCCGTCGCATCCGACGTCGCATCCGAGATGAGATTTTGGAGGCTGACGGTCTGGGTCAGTCCGCCCGTCTCGCTACCGCCGCCAGCTTGTTGCTCGCCGCCATTGTTTCCGCTGTTCGTCGACGCGGTATTCGTGGCGGGGCTCGAAAGCGCCTGCATAAATACGTTGGTGTCCTCAGGCGTGGTCGGGCGCACATTCGCGCCTCCGCGCGATAGGTCGAGCGTGTAGCCCGGCTGAAAGATTGTCTGGGTCTGTCCGTTGCGGCCCCGGAAGGTCAGGGAGTGTCCATAAAGGAACGAGTAGATCTTTTTCTGCGTGTTGCCTTGGAACATGCCGCCGCGGATGGCGAGCGCGCCCGAGGGAGTATTCACCTTCACGCCGCCAGCGTTCTTGGACAGCTTGCCGCCGATAAAGCGCATGGAGCCTTTGGAGAAGGTGGCGACCAATTCTCCGGTCTTCTTCTTCGGGTCGTAGACGAACTTGTCGATGACGAGATTGGAGTTCGGACCGACCGTGAAGGTGGACCCATCCACGAGCAGCACTTGTACAAGGCCGCTCGTCGTCGTCTTGATGCGCTCGTTGTAGAAGATCGACTTGCCGATATTGAGCTGTTTGTTCGGCACACCAGAGAGGCTTGAGAACGCGTCGGGATTGACCGCAGCAGCGACGCCGACCTTACCGGCGTGCGCAGGGGTGGCGACCGCTAGACACAAAGACGCACACAGCGCGGAGACAACTGCCCAAGCGCCGTGCCGCGGCGTTACGTGATCGTATTTAGTCATCCCTCTCCACCCCTTCTTCTGCGTGCCGAGAAGAAGCGAACCCAAGTGTTCCCGAAACATACCACAACTCGCGGGATTTCACCGCAATTTGGTGACAAAAATGGCCCGACGCTCCCGTAGATGTCCTCAAAACCTCTTCTGCACACCGAGAATAGCGGTCAAGTTGTCGAAGGTCCGTAAGTCGTAATTTGAACGTTGATCGCGATATTCGACTTGGGGCACAAGGGACCAGGTTTGAGCGACAGGTACGACGACGGCAGTGCGCCCCCACCATGTGTCATCGCGCTCGGAGTCGAAGGCGTTGATGGTGGGGTCGGGATCATCATAGTCCCTGCGAATGATACCGCCGCCCACCTGCCAGGTGAGCGGATACTGAGCGTCCCAGACCGGGTTCTTAAAGGTCCATGCAAAACCCGCCGACAGCGCCAGTTCCCAATCCGAATAGTAGCCAACATCGGCACTTTCGCGCTGCACGTAAGCCTGAGTTGTAAGTACAAAGCCTGGCGTGAAGTAGTAGGAATAATTCATGCCGAGGCGTGTTTGCCAGCCATCGCGAAGCGAGTTGAGCGGAAGGACGCTGTTGTCTTCGAAGTCCCGATAGCGTGTCTCGAGACGCGCATCGAGGACGCTCTGCGTCGCCGAGAAGCTCAAGAGCCGGATGCCGGCGCCGGGCGCATAGAAATAGGACTTGTAGCCGAGATAGGACAGATCTGCGATCCCGTAGACGAAGAGGCGAGTTTGGTCCCAAGCGAGGCGCTTAAGATTGAAGCTAGGACCAAGCGTGAACTCGAAGAAGTCCAGATCGATGGGACGCAGGTCGTTGTCGAAATAAGCGGTCGAGTAGGCCAGGAAGTCGAACTCGAGCCGGTCTCCCTGCTGTTTGAGGTCATAGGAATAGTGCAGCGTTCCGATGTTGAGGGCGCTCCAACCCTCTTTGCCCACGGACTGGCTGCCAAGGGTGAAGTCGATGCCATTCAGCGTGACGCTGTTTGTGCTGGGGCCGAAGTTGGCATTGCTCTCCCAGCGGATGGCGCTGAAGATCGTCGCGGAGAAGGGCGGCGGATCGGCGGCCAGTGCAAGCTGCTGGATGTAAAGCCGCACCTGCTCTGCAATCCCGTTCGGCACGCTCGGATTGAGGAGTACCTGCTCGAAGTAGCTGCGCGCGACGTCATAGGCTCCAAGCTTATAGTAGAGCACGCCGAGTTCGAATTGAATGCTTGGCGTATTGGGCGCATAGATCAGCACACGTTCCAGGGCGGAAATCGCGCCTTCATAGTCGCCCGCGTTGGATGCGGCCTGGGCGTATTGGAAGGCTAGATCGAGGTCGCTCGGACGCGCGATCATCGCTTGCAGCATCGCTTCACGCTGCTGCTCGGACACCTCCGCCGCTGTTCCGGTCTTGGGCGCACCCAAGAACAGACAAACAAACGACACGGCGATGGCCAATTTCGCCCACGAACTCATCTTACATCCGTTCGGTTAGCTTCTTCGCTGCGATGTTAGTCGGATGCGAAGGCAGCACCCACCCCTCGCGCAAACGTTAGTTGGTTAACCTTTGACCTACAAGGCTTGGCGCGCGTTTTCCGAATGATTTCAAAGACTCTGTGGCCGTTAGGGCACGGGATTGTCACACTATGGTTAATGTTTTCGGTCCACTGGCGCTAGGCTGCCCGTAAAGACCTGATTCGCTCATATATTTTCTGTAATGACACGACTCTTGCGCGTCTTCATTCTTTGCTAACTGAGTTCGGGTTAACTCAACCTCGCACCGGAAGAGCCCGCTTAGTTTCGCGTTTGAGGCTCTTTCGGTGTCACTTTTCTGAGCCCGTCCGGGGGGCGGCATGTTGTCTGAGGTCAGTCCTCACACGCCTGCTTTTACTGCGGGCCTCGCTAAACCATTGCCCAGCCTTTTCGCCAAGGCGCACCTTTGGTTTGCTCTGTTTCTCGCCTCAAGCCTTGTTGTTTGCCTCTCAGCCTGTGGCCAGGAAGACGAGCCCGCTGGCCTTGGCAAGCGAATCATTCCGATCGGCCAGGCCGCGCCGAAGGGCAGTGGCAGATACCAAGTCGGCAAGCCCTATTACATCGCCGGCGTGCGCTATACGCCCTATGAAGATCCCAGCTACGACCGTAGGGGCGATGCCTCGTGGTACGGCGCTTTGTTCCATGGGCGGCGCACTGCCAATGGAGAGATTTTCGACATGGAACGGTTGTCCGCCGCGCACCCGACCTTGCCGCTTCCAGTCTATGTGGAAGTCACCAATCTGGACAACAGCCTTACAGCCGTGGTGCGGGTGAACGACCGGGGGCCGTTCCGAAAAGGGCGGCTGATCGATCTGTCCCGCCGGTCCGCTGAGGTGTTGGGATTCAAGCGCGCAGGGACTGCCTCTGTTCGTGTGCGTTATCTTCGCCGCGCGCCGATTGACGGGGACGATAGCTTCGAGCGGAACTATCTCGCGACCCGGGGGTACTCGCAATATGCGTCCAGGACCGATGACGATTCTGGACCACAGGTTGTCATCGCCGTGGCGCCGCCTGGGCCACCTCCGCTGCCGCCACTGCCTGATAGGCCTGACAGGTCTGGTACGATGACCGCGCTCCCAGCAGGCAGTCCGAAGCCCGGGCCTGCCTCTGAACTCGATCGCGCTGGAATGTCGGCCGCTGTCGCGCAGGCGCAAGAGGTTTCGCGAGCTCATGAGGCTTGGGGCGCTCAAGAGACCACCGGGTCCATCCCGCCGGGAGCGAGCGAAGGGTCCGTGTCCCCGTCTTGGCACCAGGGCCCGATGATCCAGGCCGGGACTTTTAGGGACAAAGCGAACGCAGAGCGGGCGCGCGGCGCGCTTGCGAGCGTTGCTCCGGTGGCGGTCACAGACGTGACCGGGCAAGGGGGGCGGGCCTACTACCGGATTGAGGTGGGTCCTTTCGCCGACGGGATCGAGGCGGCTTCGGCTCTTTCCAAGGTCACGGATGCGGGCTATCGAGACGCGAAAATCGTCCTGAGAAATTAAGCGTTGGTCCGCTGCCGTTGCATTTTGCGCCCAGCCATTCGATAGTGGCGCGGTCCGTGCCGCAACAGTGGGCGGTACATAAATCCAGCATTTCTCAGAACGAAACGATCGGTGACGCGCTTTGCGTAGATTGACGAAAATTGCCGTGGCGTGCGCTCTCTTGGCGTTGGGCGTGGCGTCGGTCACAGGTCTTGCGGAGGCAGCCTCCAAGAAGGCTAGTGGTTTCAATACCAAAGCCCAGCAGGCAATCCTTATGGATTCTGGCGCTGATCTCGTGCTGCATGAGAAGGATGCCGATACGCGCATCGTGCCGGCCAGCATGAGCAAGCTGATGACGTTAGCGGTTGTCTTTCGGGAGTTGAAGGCAGGCCGCATCACACTCGACGACAGCTTTACCGTGAGCGAGCATGCTTGGCGTACGGGCGGTGCGCCGTCTGGAACGGCCGCCATGTTCGCGCCGCTCGGAGACCCGATCACCGTCAGCGATTTGGTCCAAGGGGTCGCGGTGCAGTCTGCAAATGATGGCGCCATCATCCTTGCCGAAGGGATCGCGGGCAGCGAGCCAGCATTCGCCAAGATGATGAACGACTACGCCAAGCAAATTGGTCTGACCGGCTCCACGTTTGCGAACCCGACGGGGCTGCCGGCGGAAGATCATCTCATGACGGCTCGGGATCTTGCGGTTCTCGCTAAGCATCTGATCCAGACGTACCCGGAGTATTATCACTACTTTGGTCAGAAGGAGTTCCGGTATCGGGACAAGTTCACGTTCCGAAACCGCAACCCGCTGGTCTGGGCCGATATCGGTGTCGATGGTCTGAAGACGGGCTATCTGAAGGAGTCGGGTTACGGGCTTGTCTCCAGCGCCCAGCGTGGGGATCAGCGTTTGATTCTCGTGGTCACCGGCCTTCCAAAGAAGGGCGACCGGGAAACGGAGTCACGCAAGATGCTGGAATGGGGCTTCAAGAGCTTTCGGCCATTCCGACTCTTCGATGATGGTCAGCAGGTGAGCGATGCCCTCGTATGGGGTGGCGAGAAACATTACGTGCCACTCGTTGGCGCAGGCGCGATCGACCTTCTTTTGCCGACGAGCGCGACGGGCACGGTTTCTGGCGAGATCGTCTACGAGGGACCGATCAAGGCACCGATCAAGAAGGGCGATCAAATCGCGACGTTGAAGGTGAAGGCGGCAGATCTTGCTGCGGTCAATAAAATTCCGCTTTACGCCGGCGAGGACATCAACAGCAGCAATTTCGCCATGCGCGGGATCGACTCGCTGCTTGTGCTGGCCTTCGGCTGGCTGCTCTAACCTTTCAATATGACACAGGGCGTCGAAATCGGCCGGTTCATCACTTTCGAAGGTGGAGAGGGCACGGGCAAGTCCACACAAGCGGGCATTCTTTCGGAACGCCTGGCTCGCTCTGGACGGTCGGTTTTTGCCACGCGCGAACCCGGCGGATCGCCTCGGGCTGAAGAAATCCGCGAGGTCCTGCTTTCAGGGCAAGCCGCCCCCTTGGGACCGCTCGCCGAGGCCGTCCTCTTCTCGGTCGCGCGGGCGGACCATGTCGATAACGCCATTCTTGGCGCGCTTCAGCAGGGTCAATGGGTTGTGTGCGACCGGTTCATGGATTCCACGCGCGCCTATCAGGGCGCGACGTCTGGTGTGCCGCGTCCGCTCATCAACGCGCTTGAACGGTTGGCCATCGGGGGGCTGACGCCGGACATCACGTTCATCCTCGACATCCCTGCCGAAGATGGTTTGGCCCGAGCAAAAAACCGTGCCGAAGGGGAAGAGCTCGATCGTTTCGAGAGCCAGGAGCTCATGATGCATGAACGCATTCGCCGTGCGTTTTTGGATATTGCGGAGGAGGACCCCGGCCGCTGTGTCGTGGTCGATGCTAGCCAGCCCGAGGCCATGGTCGCGGAGGATGTTTGGGAAACAGTCCTCCAGCGTCTGAACCCGTGACCGGAACCGTTGGGCCCACTCCGATGAGCCTCAAGCGATGAGCGCAGCCAAGAGAGTGCCCACATGAGCGCCGCGGCCAAGCGCACCCGCAGCGCGCCTGTTGAGCCCGACCGGCTGGAGCCGTTCTCAACTCCAAGACAGGTTGAGCGCGTGTTCGGCCACGACGAGGCGGCCGCCGAGTTCTTGTCCTCGCTTCACAGCGGCCGGCTGCAGCATGCCTGGCTGCTTGTCGGGCCGGAGGGCGTTGGCAAGGCGACGCTCTCCTATCGGCTCGCGCGAACGGTTCTTTCCCAAGAGTTTTCCCAAGAGAACACCCATGGCGGGACGCAAGACCATATCGCGGGGGGCTCCGAGGACGTGCCGCCGGATCATCCAGTATTTCGAAAGGTTGCCGGGCTTGCCCATCCGAACCTGCTTCTTATTCGCAGGTCGTGGATAGAGAAGTCTAAGCGCTACTCCCAATGGATCGGCGTGGACGAGGTGCGCAGGTTGCGTGCCTTTCTTGGCAGCACGGCGGGCGAGGGAGTGTGGCGTGTCGTCATTGTCGATCGCGCCGACCAGCTCAACCAGAATGCGGCGAACGCGCTGCTGAAAGCCCTGGAAGAACCACCGCCAAACACCGTGTTTCTGCTGGTCGCGAGCGCCGAGGGGCGGCTGCCGGTCACGATCCGATCGCGGACGCGCGTGCTGCGCCTGTCGGCGCTCAATGAAGACTCCTTGATGGGCGCCGTCCGCGCGGCGCTGGCGCGCGACGGCGTCGAGGCCGACGAGACGACCCTTGCTCTCGCGATTGCGCTGTCGGAGGGTAGCGTGCGCCGCGCGCTTGAACTGATCACCGGCGATGGCATCCAGCTATACGAGGACATCGTTGCGACCTTTGATGCGCTGCCCGGGATCGATGGCGCCAAGATTCAGCGCCAAGCCGAGAAACTTTCGGGCAACAATGAAACCGAGCGGCTTGAGCTTTATCTCGCGTTGCTTCTAGGCTTGGTGGAGCGTCTGGTTCGCTTCGGGGCCACCGGCGAGGGGCTTGTGGATTCTGAACAGACCTTCGCAACACGCTTCGTTTCAAATGAAAACCTTTCCGCCTGGGCGGATGCCTGGGAGGCCATTTCAAAGGCGCGGGCCGAGGTCTTTGCGCTCAATCTGGACCGGAGTATCCTCGTCCTCGATAGCTGGTTCCGTCTTCAGAAACTCGTCCAGGACCATGGGCACTAGGACGTCGATGGAGGTGCAGCTCGGCGCGTTCGATGTGCATGCTTGCTGAGGGTGGCCGTTGAGCGCTATGTCTTCGCCAAGGGAGACATGATGGCTGATCGGCAATCTTACTACATCACTACGGCGATTTCGTATCCGAACGATGCGCCGCATATTGGCCATGCCTATGAGGCGGTGGCCACGGATGCCTTTGCGCGCTTCCGGCGGCTACAAGGCAAGGACGTGTTCTTTCTAACGGGCACGGATGAGCATGGCATCAAGATGTTGCAGACCGCGCGCAAGCAAGGAATCTCACCGGCAGAACTTGCAGATCGCAATACGCCTAAGTTTCGCGAGATGGTCGAGGTCCTCGATTGCTCGCACGACGACTTCATCACGACGCGAGAGGGTCGCCACGAGCGGTCGGCGCAAGAGCTGTGGCGGCGGATGCAAGAGGCCGGCGACATCTATCTCGGCAAATATGCCGGTTGGTACTCCGTTCGCGATGAGGCCTATTATGACGAGAGCGAGCTGACTGAAGGCCAAGATAGTACGAAGCTTTCGCCACAAGGAACACCTGTCGAATGGGTGGAGGAAGACAGCTACTTCTTCCGACTATCCGCGTTTCAAGATCGCCTGCTTGCCCACTACGAGGCGAACCCGGACTTCATCGGCCCGTCGACCCGCGCCAACGAAGTCAAGAGCTTCGTGCGCGGCGGGCTCCAGGATCTTTCCGTCTCACGCACGACGTTCGATTGGGGCGTGCCGGTCCCGGGCGATCCCAAGCACATTATGTATGTCTGGGTCGATGCGCTGACGAACTACATCACCGGTGTGGGCTTTCCCGACGAGGCCTCGCCGAGCTTTCAGAAATTCTGGCCCGCTGACGTTCATATCATCGGCAAGGACATCATACGCTTCCACGCGGTCTATTGGCCGGCCTTTCTGATGTCGGCAGGTATCGCGCTACCCAAGCAAGTCTTCGGTCACGGCTTCCTCTATAACCGGGGGGAGAAGATGTCGAAGTCGGTTGGTAATGTGGTCGATCCGTTTGTGCTCACTCGAGATTATGGCGTCGACCAGATTCGCTATTTTCTCTTGCGTGACGTGCCCTTCGGCCAGGACGGCAATTACAGCCGCGACGGTATTGTTCAACGCATCAATGCGGACCTTGCCAACGATCTCGGTAATTTGGCGCAGCGCTCGCTCTCTATGATCGCCAAGAATTGCGACGGGATAATTCCCGCGCCCGGCGTGCTCACGGAGGCGGACGAGGCGATCCTCAGGGCTGCTGACACCCTGCTGCCGCGCGTGGAAGAGGCGATCGACGCGTTTGCGATCCATCGGGCCTTGGAGATTGTCTGGAGGCTGATCGCCGATGCGAACCGCTATTTTGCAGGCGAGGAGCCTTGGGCTCACAAGAAAACGAATCCGGAGCGCATGGGGACGATCCTTTACGTCGCGGCGGAAGTGGTTCGCCAAGCGGCGATTCTCGTCCAGGCGGTGATGCCATCGAGTGGGGCTAAGCTGCTCGATCTGCTGAGTGTGCCTGCCGACGCGCGCGACTTTTTGCAGTTAGGACCCGCCGAGCGTCTCAAGCCAGGCACGGAACTGCCAGCGCCTACGCCGGTCTTTCCACGTTATGTGGAGCCAGAGGGTGAGGCGTCGTAGACGGCATGAAGTGCCTTGCGCGCGGAGCTGCTGACTAAGGGTCAGCTGTTCTCCAAGCGTCAGCAGCTCTACGGGTCAACGCTGTCGAAAAATCCCGACAGCAAGATCGCCGCCACCAATGTGCCGAATAATGTGCAACCAAGGATCATGGAAGGGTAACCGCGAGACCGCCGTTTGGGTTCCCAACCCGGCAGAATAAGACGGCAAAAGACCTCTTTAGCGGCACAGCTGTTTGACCGCTGTGGGGTCGAGACCGCTGACGACCGAGCGGCCGATTAGTGTTCTGGGCACAGACAAATTGCCGAAGCGCGAGATCATGTTGGCTTGGACGCGCGGCGTCGTTGCGTCGAGCAGCGTGTAGCGGATGTTGTTGTGCTCAAGGAAGGTGCGCAGCTGCGTGCAGGTCTGGCGCCAGGAAGCGCTATAGACATAAACGCGCTGGCCTACAGCGCGCCTCCGCCGGACTGGGTGAGAGCAGCACGATGGCCGAGGCTAGAATTGCCATCACAAGGCTTGTGGTGAGGAGACTTGTGCCGAGGATGCCCGCGCCGCGATATTTCGCGCGCATTTGCGTCTTGAGAGATTGCCTCGAGCTTAAACGCCTTGGCATATGGTTCCTCGACCGAAGGCCATTCCGTCTCGAGCGTATCTCGCTTGTATCGCTTGCGAAGATGCTGCAAATAAAAGACGAATCGTACCTCGTGTCGCTAAAGCGTAGCAGATTGAAGACACTAGTAGTTTCAGGTTTCCGTGATGCTGATCGATAGCCACTGCCATCTCGATTTTCCCGAACTCAAATCGGACTTGCCGGCGCTGCTGTCCCGCGCGCGGGAGGCCGGCGTAGGCCTCATGGTGACTATCTCGACGAAGGTTGGAAAATTCTCCGACTTAAAGGAGATCGCGGAGGTGCATGCGCGCGTCTTTTGTTCGATCGGGACGCACCCGAACAATGCTGCCGAGGAGCCGGATGTCAGCACCGAAGAGCTGATCGAGATCGCCCGGCATCCCAAAGTCGTGGCGATTGGGGAGGCGGGGCTCGACTATCACTACGACTATGCTCCCCCTAACGTGCAGGAAAGAGGGTTCCGCGCCCATATCGCGGCCGCTCGCGAGACAGGCTTGCCGCTCGTCATTCATGCGCGCGAAGCTGATGAGGATGTAGCGCGCATCCTTGAGGAGGAAACGGAGAAGGGCGCGTTCCCCTTTGTCCTTCATTGCTTCACAAGCGGCCCGGATCTAGCTCGGCGAGGGCTCGCGCTCGGCGGTTACATCTCATTCTCGGGCGTCGTGACATTCAAAAAGGCCGATGCGCTGCGCGAGATCGCGGAAAGCGTTCCCTCGGATCGGATTCTGGTCGAGACAGATGCGCCATATCTCGCCCCGGAACCCTTTCGCGGCAAGACGAACGAGCCATCTTACGTGGCCAAGACAGCTGCCCGCGTCGCGTCCATCCGAGGGGTCAGCTTCGAGGAATTGGCGCAACAAACCACTGACAATTTTTTCAGTCTCTTCAGTAAGGTGCCGCGTGCAGCTCTGAAAGAACGTCCAGACGCCGCATGAGTGTGAAAGTCACCATCCTTGGCTGTGGCACGTCTGGCGGCGTGCCCAGGATCGGCAATGAGTGGGGGGCTTGCGACCCAAGCAATCCGAAGAACCGCCGCCGTCGCTGCTCCATCCTCGTTGAGCGCGAGGGAGCCGGTGGCGTGACCCGCGTTCTCGTCGATACGCCGCCGGATTTGCGCGAGCAGTTGAACGATGCCGATGTGGGGCTCTTGGATGCGGTGCTCTACACCCACGATCATGCGGATCATGTCCATGGCATCGATGACTTGCGCATGGTGGCCTATAACGGACGCCGCCGTATTGATGTGCACTATCTTAAAGAGACGGGTGATGTGCTGCGCCAGCGTTTCGACTATTGCTTCGAGGCACCGGTAGGCAGTTCGTATCCTCCGGTTTTGAAAGGCCATGAGGTCGTGCCGGGCCAACCGATCGCCATTGAAGGGCCGGGCGGCGTCATCGAGGCGACTCCATTTCTACAGAAGCACGGGTCCATCAACTCGCTGGGGTATCGCTTTGGCGGGCTCGCGTACTCGCCCGACGTCAACGACTTCCCGCCTGAGTCTCTGGCCCATCTTGAAGGGCTTGATGTCTGGATTTTGGATGCGCTCCGTTACACGAGCCATCCAACCCATCTGACCGTCGATGAAGGCCTATCGTGGATCGCGCGTATGAAGCCGAAGCGCGCCATCTTTACACATATGCATATGGATCTGGACTACGAGACCCTGAAGGGTCAATTGCCCGAAGGTGTCGAGCCAGCTTACGACCGCATGGTCATTTCCGCCGCTTAAGCGTTGTTTCGACGAGCGATTTACCTCAAGCAACGCCGACGATTTGTCCTGTTTCCGCCATGTCGGTGCGCGCGAGGCGGAGAATGACTTCAGCCACCTGTTCTGGCGTCCTGATGGTGCTCTGGTCCTCGCCCGGATAGGCCTCGGCCCGCATGAACGTGGCCGTTGCTCCGGGATCGACCATATTGACTTTCACCGGGCTGTCTGCCGTTTCATTGGCATAGGTTCTGGCGAGCGTCTCCAGGGCAGCCTTGGACACTGAGTAGGGTGCCCAATAAGCGGGGCCAAGGCCTGCGACCCGCGATGATGTGACGAAGACGACGCGCCCTGCATCGGCGCGGCGCAGCAGCGGGTCCAGCGTGCGGATTAGCCGCCAATTGGCCGTCAGATTAGTGGCAATGACTCGGTCCCAAAGGTCGGACGGAACATGGGTGAGGGGGCGAAGCCCGCCGAGTATGCCCGCATTGCCGATGAAAATGTCGAGGTGGCCGAAGCGCTCGTAGAGTGAAGGTCCGAGCGCATCGATCGTGGTGCCGTCTTCAAGATTGAGTGGAATGATCGAGGCGTTGCCGCCGGCGGCTTTGATGTCGTCGTCGACGGTCTCAAGGGTTTTCTGGTCGCGTCCAAGCAACAGGACATGGGCGCCTTCATTCGCGAAGCAGTGAGCGGTGGCAGCGCCGATCCCCCGTGAGGCCCCCGTGATCAGCGCGATGCGGTCTTTGAGAACCCGGCCGCTCAACCGACTTCAGCGAGGAAGGAAAGTTGCTTCTGCTGTGGCGGCCCCTCGCGATCGCGAAGGCGGGTCGGGTATTCGCCCGTGAAGCAATGGTCAGTGAATTGGGGATTGTCGTTGTCGCGGCCGTCAAAGCCCATGGCCCGGTAGATGCCGTCAACGGAAATAAAGGCCAGTGAGTCGGCGCCCATGAAGGTGCGCATTTCCTCGAGTGAGCGGTTCGCCGCCAGCAACTTGTCCTGGTCCGGCGTATCGATACCGTAGAAGTCCGGATGTGTGATTGGCGGACTGGAGATGCGCATATGCACTTCCTTGGCCCCCGCCTCGCGCATCATCTGTACGATCTTCACGGATGTCGTTCCGCGCACCACGCTGTCATCGATCAAAACGATACGTTTGCCCTTCACCTGAAGTTCGTTGGCGCTGTGCTTGAGCTTTACGCCAAGCTGGCGGATCTGCTGTTCCGGTTCGATGAAGGTCCGGCCCACATAATGGTTGCGGATGATGCCGTATTCGAAGGGAAGGCCGGATTCTTGCGCATAGCCGATGGCTGCGGGCACACCGCTATCGGGAATAGGAACCACCATGTCCACATCGGCGGGCGCCTCGAGCGCCAACTGACGGCCCATGGCCTTGCGGACGTCATAAACTGAGCGGCCCTCAATGATGGAGTCGGGGCGCGCGAAATAGATATATTCGAAGATGCAGAGGCGCGGTAGATGCTTGGGCACAAAGCGATGGCTTTCGATGCCATCCCGTGTCGCGACGATCACCTCGCCGTTCTCGACCTCGCGGACGAACTCCGCGCCGATGATATCGAGGGCACACGATTCTGAAGAGAGCACCCAAGCGTCGCCAAGGCGGCCAAGGACGAGCGGGCGAATGCCAAAGGGGTCGCGTGCTCCGACCAACTTCTTGTTGGTCATGCCCACCAGCGCGTAGGCGCCTTCGACCTGTAGCAACGCTTCGATGAAGCGTTCGACAAAGTTCCGCTTCTCGCTGCGCGCGACCAGATGGAGAATGACCTCCGTGTCGGTGGTCGATTGGCAGATGGCGCCTTTTTGGATCAGCGACTCGCGGAGCGACAGCGCGTTGGTCAGGTTTCCATTGTGACAGAGCGAGAAGCCGCCCGATTCGAGATCAACGAACAGCGGTTGTACGTTTCGCATGACCGCATCGCCGCACGTGGAGTAGCGGACATGCCCTACCGCCATATCGCCCTCGAGGCGGTCGATCACGGGACGGGAAGTGAAGTGGTCGCCCACGAGGCCTAGACGGCGCTCGGTGTGAAAGTGCTCGCCATCGAAACTGACGATGCCGGCGGCTTCTTGGCCGCGGTGCTGAAGCGCATGCAGGCCAAGGGCCGTCAGGGCTGCTGCGTCGGGATGATTGAATATCCCAAAGACACCACACTCTTCATGGAGCCGGTCTTCTTCAAGCCAGCGGAGAGCGGATTTCTGATCTTCCTGGTCTGTCACGGGCGGGCCTTTCCCTCATTAGATAGTCGCCCTAGCTAGGGCTTCAATGCCACGCAACTGGTTACCTTGACGCACGCGCCTAGAGCGGCTGGCTGGGCTGAGCAGGCGCACCTTCTGTTCCCGGCGTCCCTTCCGTGGCGTCGTCGTCCTTGCTCGGAAGGAATTGCTCGGGATTCGTTGGCAGCAGGGACTCAATCGCAACCTGCGTCCGTTGAAGAATGGGGTAGGACCGCGCATTCTGGACCCAATCTGGCTGGTCTCTGGCAAGCGCGGTGAAGAGAATGAAGACGATGGCGACCAGGAGGAAGCCACGGGCGAGGCCGAAGACGAAGCCAAGCGAGCGATCCAGCGCACCGACACGGCTATCGAGCACCTTATCCGAGATCCGGAAGGTGATGAGGCTCACGATAATCAGTGTGACGATGAAAACAACGGCGGCGAACGCGATCTGCGCGATGCTTGGGTTTTCGATATAGGGCGTCAGGACTTCAAAGTAGCGCGGTGTGAAATACAGCGCGGCAACGGCCGCCATGGCCCAGGAGAAGATCGACAGGACTTCCCGGGTAAAGCCACGCACCATCGCGAGGAAGCCCGAGATGAGCATGATGACAATCAAAATGATATCGAGCCAGGAGATTGGCATGAAGCAAGGTTCCCTCAGGCAGACGACAAGAAACTATCACGATTCCCGGCGATGAAGCACACTTGGGCCCGAAGGCGCAATGCCTTGGGGGTAACACTTATCGGAAATGTCGTGGCCGGTGCTAATCGGCGGGTAGTGCGAACCACGTGACGAGCTCCTCGAGCTGGGACACAGGGTTGAGCGCGATGCCCTTCACGTCTTGGTCTTTGGCACTTTTGCTTGGGGGCAGAACCGCCTGAATGAAGCCGAGCTTTGCCGCTTCCTTGAGGCGTTGGTCCGAGTGGCCGACGGCGCGCACGGTGCCCGTTAGGCTGACCTCACCGAAATAAACCGTGTCGTCCGGCGCCGCGCGCCCCGTGAAGGACGACAGAAGAGCAGCGGCGGCGGCAAGATCGGCGGCCGGCTCGGTGATACGCAAGCCTCCGGCTACATTTAGGTACACATCGTGGCCGCCCAGCCGTACCCCACAGCGCGCTTCCAAGACAGCAAGCAGCATCGACAGGCGGTTGGGGTCCCAGCCCACGACCGCGCGTCGCGGCGTTCCAAGCACGCTCTGGGCGACAAGGCCTTGAATTTCAACGAGTATGGGCCGCGTGCCTTCCATGCCGGCGAAGACAGACGTGCCGGGCGAGCCGCGATCGGAATCGTTGAGAAAGAGGGCGGATGGGTTCTCGACCTCGCGAAGGCCCTCAAGGCGCATCTCGAACACGCCGATCTCGTCGGTTGGCCCAAACCGGTTCTTGACGGCCCGCAAGATGCGGAACTGGTGACCGCTTAGGTCCTCGAAGTAGAGCACTGTGTCGACCATGTGTTCGATGACCTTGGGGCCGGCGATTTGTCCGTCCTTTGTGACGTGGCCAACCAAGACGAGCGTCGTGCCGCTTGCCTTGGCGTAGCTAATCAGCGCAGCGGAGCAGCCACGGAGCTGCGAGATAGTGCCGGGGGCCGATTCAATCCCCTCCGACCACAGGGTCTGCACCGAATCGATGACGACAAGGGCCGGGGGCGCACCACTGCTCAAGGTGGCAATGATATTGGCGACATTGGTCTCAGTGCCGAGCGCGACGGGGGCGTCCGCGATCCCGAGCCGCGCGGCCCGCATCCGGACCTGTGCGGTGGCCTCTTCGCCAGAGAGGTAGATAACGGGGGCACCTTGGCTTGCGAGCTCTGCTGCGGCCTGCAGCAGGAGCGTCGATTTGCCAATGCCAGGATCGCCTCCCACAAGCACAGCAGCACCTGGAACCAATCCACCCCCTAAGACTCGATCGAGTTCCTCGATCCCTGTTTTGAGACGGGGCGCATCGTCCGTCTTGGCGTTCAGCGTTTCGAACTGCGCTTGTCTGCCTTTGCCACCCTTGATCGCCACAAGAGCGGGCGCGTAGGTTGGCGTGGATGCTTCCTCGATCAGCGAGTTCCAGTCTCCGCAGGCGGCACATTTTCCCGACCAGCGGGCGGCGACCGCACCGCAGGACTGGCAGACATAGGCTTTGGATGGTTTTGCCATGGGGATCCGCCGTGCCTCTCCTAGCCACCGACATAGCGCCGCGTTGCACGCGTGCCGAGGCTTGTGAGGATCTCATAGTCAATCGTGCCGGCGTGAAGGGCCATGGCATGGGCGCTGACATTCGGCCCAAGCAGTTCGACCCAGGCGCCGCGGGTGGCGAGCGCTTCTGGAACGTCCGTGACGTCGATGCTGATCAGGTCCATGGAAACGCGGCCGAGAATTGGGACGGGGTGGGGGCCAAGATAGGCCGTTAGCCCGTGTTCCCCATCACCGGTGGAGAGCGCGCGGAACAGCCCATCGGCATAGCCAGCGGACACGACAGCAATGCGTGTTGGGCGGCTCAAGGTGCGTGTGGCACCATAACCCACCGTCTCGCCGGGCGAGGCCTCACGGATTTGCAAGATGCGGCCTGTCAGGTGGACCACCGGGTGGAAGGGATTATCGCCTTGCCGGCGCGGATGACCGCCATACATGGCAACCCCAGGGCGGACCACATCGTAGAGATAGTCAGGCCCAAGCAATATTCCGGCGGAATTTGCGAGGCTTGCTAGCGTTTGTGGAAGCTTTGCACGCAAGTGATCGAAGCGGGCGCGCTGGTCAGCATTTTTGGAATGAGCCTGGTCGTCGGCGCAGGCCAGGTGGCTCATGATGAGAGAGAGGGCGAGGGCGGGCCAAAGGTCGGCGGCCTCCCGCACGTCTTCGACGTCAGCGGCGGAGAGACCGAGCCGGTTCATGCCACTATCCACATGGATGGCGCAGGCCAGCGTCTCTCCTGCGGACGTGCAGTAAGCGGCCCATTCGCGAATCTCATCGGCGCTGTTGAGCACAGGGCGCAGGTGCCATTGGTGCAGCGTTTCCGCAGTCCCGGCGAGCAGGCCGTTCAACATATAGATGATGGCGTCGGGAAGAATGGTGCGTAAGTCTATCGCCTCCCGCAACGTGGCAACGAAAAACGTGCGGCAGCCGGCACGCCACAAGACCGGCGCAGCCTCCGCCATACCGAGACCGTAGGCATCGGCCTTGACTACTGCGGCACACTCGGCTGGCGCGGCGCGTTCTCGCAAGAGCAGGTAGTTGGCGGCCAGCGCGTCAAGATCGATGGTGAGAACCGCCGTCTCGTGCGCGGCGGTTTCGGGTACGCCCGATTGGTCCGGGCGCGAGGCCGAAGGCCTCACTCCATGCGCTCCGGCAGACGCTCCGAGGCTGCGAGGTTGGAGAAGCGGGTGAATTCCGGCGTGAACTGTAGCGTCACGCTCCCCGTCGGGCCGTGCCGCTGTTTGCCGACGATCACCTCGGCCTTGCCCATGACCGCTTCCATGTTCTGTTGCCACTGTCTGTGCTCTTCGGTGTTCTCGCGGGGCTGGCTGCGTTCCAAATAATATTCCTCGCGGAACACAAACATTACCACATCGGCATCCTGCTCAATGGAGCCCGATTCACGCAAATCCGCCAGCTGTGGCCGCTTGTCCTCGCGCTGCTCCACTTGCCGGGAAAGCTGGGACAGAGCCAGGACTGGCACATGAAGTTCTTTGGCCAGGGCTTTCAGCCCGGTCGTGATTTCGGAGACCTCCTGCACGCGCCCTTCCTGCGCCCGCCGCGAGGAACCACTTAAGAGCTGAAGGTAATCTACCACGATAAACCCTAGTCCTCGCTGCCTTTTTAGGCGGCGCGCTCGTGCGGCGAGTTGGGCCACTGTGATGCCGCCGGTCTGGTCAATGAAGAGCGGTAAATTCTGCAGCTCCTGGGAGATTTCGACGATCCGATCGAAATCGCCAGAATCGATGCGGCCACGCCGGATCTTTTCAGAGGAGATTTGCGATTGTTCGGAAATGATGCGGGTGGCGAGCTGTTCGGCCGACATTTCGAGCGAGAAGAAGCCCACGACCCCACCGTCGGTGACCTCGCGGCCATCCTGGCTCGCCGCATAGGCTTTTGCCACGTGATAGGCGATGTTCGTGGCCAGCGCCGTCTTTCCCATGGAGGGGCGTCCGGCGATGATGATCAAGTCGGAGGCTTGAAGGCCACCCATGCGCTGGTCGAGATCGGAAAAGCCTGTGGCAATACCGGACAGGCCGCCATCGCGCTGATAGGCATTCGCCGCCATATCGATGGCATCGGTGAGGGCGGAGGAAAAAGGCTCGAAGCCCGCGCCGTATTTTCCCGTCTCTGCGAGTTCGTAGAGCTGCTGTTCCGCATCCTCGATCTGCGCCGAAGGCTCCGCGTCAATGGGCGAATCGTAGGCCGTATTGACCATGCCCTCGCCGATATCGATGAGGTTCCGCCGGACCGCCAAATCGTAGACCGTACGGCCATAGTCCTCGGCGTTGATGATCGTGGTGGCGTTGGCTGCGAGCCTTCCAAGATATTGGGGGACGGTTAGATCGCCGGCGGGGGCGTCGGACTGAAAGAAGGTCTTGAGCGTGATGGGCGTGGCGCGCTTGCCCCCCATGATGAGTTTGGCCGCGCTCTCGAAGATGCGTCCGTGCAACGGATCAAAGAAATGATCCGGCTTGAGGAAACTGGACACCCGATCCAGGGCCTCGTTGTTCACGAGGATGGCGCCGAGGAGAGCCTGTTCGGCTTCCAGATTTTTGGGGGCCTCCCGGTACTCGGCTGTATCGGATGAGGGATTGTGAGCGGGCTCGTGCGGGGCCTGGCGAATCAATGCGGTCATGCACAAGAGTAGCCATTTGCCGATGGCCCACCAGGTGTCAGGTCTGTGAACATCGGGGATATCGTGGCGGCGCCCACGGGGAAGAGGCCCTGTTACCTCTTACGAGCGCCAACACCATGAAGAAGCTGGCCTGAGGCCCGCCTCTTCAATTTGGTTCAATCCTCACCCCGCGGAGGGGAAGAGCCGTGCGACAAAGCCTACTCTTTGTCGTCGTCTTCTTCTTAATTGGTCTCGATATCGTCATCAGCCGCCTCTTCGAACTCTGCGGCCTCGTCTTCGTCTTCGGCGCCTTCCTCAAAGAGGGCTTCGCCTGCGATACGTGCGGCTTCCGCGTCCTCTTCCTCGTCGGTGCGT
>Ga0316193_10001006_pt1 | contig 18488 bp, 14 predicted proteins | sample MerIslsedime2_MG_FD_207735 | JGI IMG/M metagenome (GOLD analysis project Ga0316193, IMG submission 207735) | Coastal sediment microbial communities from Maine, United States - Merrow Island sediment 2 | ecosystem: Environmental > Aquatic > Marine > Coastal > Sediment | place: USA: Maine... | reverse complement strand
GAGTCTTCCGGAATTTCGTAGACCGGGACGATCACCGCCTCGTTGGCGATGTAGAAGTTGCAGTAGCTGGCGGGCAGGGGTGCCCCGTCACGTGCCACGACCCTGCGAGGTGCCGGCAACTCGAGGACCGTGAAGCCGCTCGCACGCAGATCTCGCTCAATCGATTCGAGCACCTCCGCGTTTGGCGCTTCGGGGCTTGCCTTCATGCAGAAGACGGCGTCTGGCGCCGCAAAACGGGCGATCATATCGATATGCCCGTCGGTGTGATCGTGCTCCAAGCCGCGGTCCAGCCAGACTAGGCGCTCCATCGAAACCAATGCGCCCAGGGCCTCCTCGAAGGCCTCGCGGGTCAGGCCTGGATTTCGGTTCTCGTTGAGCGTGCAAGACGCGGTGGTCAGGAGGGTCCCGTGCCCGTCAGACTCGAGCGCGCCGCCTTCCAGAACCACGGGACACTCAAATCGTTTGGCCTCGAGCCGATTCGTGACCCACTCGCTGACTTTGTCATCGAAGGCCATCTCGTACTTGCCTCCCCAGCCATTGAAGTCGAAGCACAATCCACCGAGGGCGCCGTCCGAGGTGTGTCCCATGAGCGGCGCGGTGTCGCGCACCCAGCAGTCGCCGTACTCGGCTGTGACATACCGAACGTTGCGCGACTCCCCAATCAGAGAACGCGCGCACGCTTCGAGCTCCTCGTTCTTCACCAGAAGTTGCACCGTTTCGTTGCCAGCTTCAGCGATCGTGCGCGACAGCGTTGCCATGCAACTCTGCGCGGCGTGAAGATGGATCGGCCACTCTTCTTGCAAGTACGGAAAAGCGAGCCAGCAGCTCGTGTGCGGTTCCCACTCAGCCGGCAGCCGAAGTCGTTCGGTCACCGGCGGAACCTACCACGCGAATACCCGAGCCTCACCGAACCGGGCGACCATGGCATCCACGTGCTCGAGGACGGCGCGTCGACGTTGTGCAAGGCCGTCGAGCTGCTTCTCGTTGAGCACTGGAGCGAGGGAATCCCCTCGCAAACGGGCCGAAAAGCGCTCGATATCGAGGTTTCGTACCGCTTCGACGGTCGATCGCCGGAAGCGCTGGAGCGCCTTCAACCGAGCCTCCATCAGCCCTAGGCGCTGCTCCCCAAGCCAGAAGCCTGCCCCGTTGTCCATGTAGATCAACGGCCCGCCCGGTCCGCGGGATCGCACGTTGGTGAAGTCGCCGCCCCAGCGATCGACGTTCTGGGTGAGGTAATCGAAGATGATCAGGTCGGAGAGCTCGGCGGGTCGCTCGTCGGTGTCCGGTGCCTGGGCGATGGCCCGGCTCGGGTCTGTCGCTTCGCGAACACCGGGGCGGCGGTTGAGATCGGCTCGATAATCCACCGGCCGTTGATACGGCGTCACCGGGAGCGAAGTCTGGACCCGTACCCACCGCTCCCACTTGCGGCCCATTCGAACGCGCTTGAGGGGGTCCGGGATCCACCAAATGAACGCACCCTTTACCGTGCCGTCGGCCGCGATCCCGAGCTCAGACACCCGCTCGTCACTACCCGCTGCCTCTTTCAGCTCGCTCCATTGAAACCTGCGGCCCGTCGTCGGGGGCACTCGGTGCAGGCCGAGCTCGCGATCCAGATAGTAAGCCGCCACCTCGGAGTACCAATGGGCTGCAGAGAAGGTCTGCTTGGGTTTGAAATAGCCGCTCGTTCCGTCCGAGAGCTTGATCTTGAACGCAAGGCTTCGACCGCCCTTCCCCTTCGTTACTTCGGAGATCTCGGCCGTCCGCAGCGCCTGGATCCGGCCGCCATCGGGCTCGCCGAGGAACGCAGCCGCCTCTTCCTGCGAGGAGCTGGGGCGGGGCCAGAGCAGGGTCAGGAACAGCACGATCGGGACGACACGCGGCACTCGGCGGAGCCTACCGCTGGACCCCCGCAATCCCCACTTTTGCGCCAAATCAGGGCTCCGCGGGCGAGTCGACGCCGATCAGATCGACCTCTTGGCCGATCGATCGCGATCTGGCTACTTCGTAGATGGCCCGGGCCAGGGAGACGTCCTGGATGGCAAGGCCGGTCGAGTCGAACACGGTCGTCGTCTCGGGGTCCGGCGTGGGCTGCAGACCGGCGACGACCTCGCCCAAGGTGCCCGCGATTTGGTCCACGGTGAAGTCGCCTTCCGCCAGAGGCACGTTGATCTCGCCGCTTCCCGTCGCTTGGTGGATGTCATCGATGTACACCGCCGCTCCCTGGAGGATCGCCGTGTACAGTTCACGTTTCCCGGGCGCGTCGGCACCCATCGCGTTGATGTGCGCCCCAGGCTGGACCCAGTGCGCTTGAACGAAGGGCGCCCGGGATGGTGTGGCCGTGCAGACGATATCGGCACCTGCCGCCTCTTCCAAGCCCACGACGCGCGCGCCAACCTGCTCCGCAAAGCGTCGTGCGGTGGAGGCATTCCGGTCGTATGCGAGACTCTCGAACCCATCGAATACGACCTGGTGTGTGCCATGCAGCGTGTAGGCCTGTGTTCCACAACCAATGAAGCTGATCGTCCTCGGCGCCCGTTGCGCGAGATGCTTTGACGCGATCGCGCCTGCTGCGCCGGTGCGCAGTGCGGTGAGCAGCGTCCCGTCCATCACGGCGAGCGGGAAGCCGTTTGCAGGGTCGTTGAGCACGTAGACCGCCATCACTGTTGGCAGCCCATAACGCTTGCGATTCTGAGCGTGTACGTTGACCCACTTGACCCCCGCGGAGTCGCCCAGACGCGCAGGCATCGCCCGAAAGTCGCCGTCATGGTCTTCGATCGGGAGGTACACCTTGGGCGGCATGCTTGCTTCGCCGCGGCCGAATCCGGCGAACGCACGTTCCACTGCGGCCACCGCAAGCTCCATCGTCGCGACCTGCTCGACTTCGGATTGCGTCAAAACCAGTGTTTTCATGAGCTGACCCTCCTCCGAAATCCTTGTTCGCCGCTTGGCGCTTTCGGTATAGTCCGCCGAACCATGTCGACCCGACAACTCGCAGTACTCGGCGGTCATCCTACCGGACCAGCCGCCACGACCCGAAAAGATCGTTGGTGGGTTTCTCCATTGGCGACGCTGGCCGTCCTCACGCTCTTCTCCATCTACGTCACGTGGGCGGCGTTCCAAGGCGAGAACTACTACGCCAATCCATATCTCAGCCCGCTCTACTCGCCGGTCCTCTACGCCGATCCCTCCGTGCCGGGGGCGGCGCCGCTCGCGCACGCATGGTTGGGTGCATGGCCTAGCTGGTGGCCGAGCTTCCTGCCGGCGTCACCGGCGCTCCTCATTCTCTTCTTCCCAGGTGTCTTTCGGTTCACCTGCTACTACTACCGCAAGGCGTACTACCGAGCGTTCACCGGATCGCCTCCTGCGTGCGCCGTGAACCCGGTCACGAGTCGCAAGTATCGCGGTGAAACCGCCTGGCTCATTTTCCAGAATCTCCATCGCTACGCGCTCTACTTCGCCGTCGCGTATATCTTCGTCCTTTACTACGACGCCTTCATTTCGCTCTTCCGAAATGGAGAGTTTGGCATTGGCGTCGGCACCATCGTCCTCTTCCTCAACGCAACGTTTCTTGCGGGATACACGTTCGGATGCCATGCGCTCCGGCACCTCGTCGGTGGCGGCATGGACTGCATGTCTTGCGGCGAGAAGACCGTCCGATATGGCGCGTGGAAGCGGGTCAGCTGGCTCAATGCCCGGCATCCCAACTTCGCTTGGATGAGCCTCTTCTGGGTTGGGTTCACCGACGTGTACGTGAGATTGGTCTCGATGGGCGTGATCATCGACTTGAATACTTGGACGAATTAGCGATCGATGAACGTCAGCGAGATTCAAACATTCGAACACGACGTGCTCGTCATCGGTGCAGGCGGGGCAGGGCTTCGCGCCGCCATCGAGTGCAGTGCGCGCGGGCTCAACACAGGCGTCATCTCCAAGAGCCTGCTCGGAAAGGCGCATACGGTCATGGCCGAGGGCGGCATGGCTGCTTCGCTCGGCAACGTCGACCGGCGCGACAACTGGAAGATCCACTTCCGCGACACGATACGTGGCGGGAAGTTCTTGAATCAGTGGCGTATGGCAGAGCTCCATGCGAAGCAGGCTCCGGAACGGGTGCGCGAGCTCGAGGAGTGGGGTGCGGTGTTCGATCGCACCCCAGATGGGCTGATCAGTCAGCGCAACTTCGGAGGCCATCGTTACCCGCGGCTCGCGCACGTCGGCGACCGCACCGGCCTCGAGCTCATCCGCACGCTTCAGGATCATGGAGTCCACCAGGGCATCCACTTCCACATGGAATGCACGGCGCTCCGACTTCTCGTCGATGCGGGCCGGATCGCAGGAGTGGCAGGTTATTGGCGTGAAACAGGCAGATTTGTCCTGTTTCGGACCTCTGCTGTGATCATGGCGACAGGCGGCGGCGGTAAGGCCTGGAACGTCACCAGCAACTCCTGGGAGTACACCGGCGACGGCGCTGCGCTGGCGTACGAAGCGGGCGCGGAGCTGATGGATCTCGAGTTCACCCAGTTCCATCCGACCGGGATGGTCTGGCCACCCTCGGTTCGCGGGACGCTGGTCACCGAAGGGGTTCGCGGCGACGGCGGCATCTTGCTCAACAGCAAGGGCGAGCGCTTCATGTTCGACTACATCCCAAAGCGCTTTGCTTCGGAGACCGCCGACACGATCCTCGAGGCGGACAAGTGGCCGGACGACCCGAGCGCGCGACGTCCGCCAGAGCTTCTTACGCGCGATGTGGTTGCGCGCGCGATTCGAGCGGAGGTGCAGGCCGGACGTGGCTCACCGCACGGTGGCGCGTTTCTCGACATCGCCTCGCGACGACCCGCAGAGTCGATCAAGCGCAAGCTGCCGTCGATGTATCACCAGTTCAAAGAGCTAGCGGAAGTCGACATCACCACGACGCCGATGGAGGTGGGCCCGACCCTTCACTACTTCATGGGTGGGATTCGCGTCGACGCCGACACGCAGCAGACCAACGTGCCTGGGTTGTTCGCATGCGGGGAGTGTGCCGCGGGCTTGCATGGGGCGAACCGTCTCGGCGGAAACTCGCTCTCCGACCTCATCGTCTTCGGGCGGCTCGCGGGGGTTGGCGTCGCCGCATACTTGTCCGACGTCGGCTCCACACCGCGGGCTGACGACGGGCAGATCATGGCCGCATTCCGTGAGGCAACCGACATCTTGAACCGTGAATCCGGCGAAAATCCGTATCTCATGCATGAGGCGCTCCAAGAGGTGATGAGCCGCAATGTGGGCATCGTCCGGATCGGGGAGGAGCTCCAAACCGCCGTTGAGCAGCTCAACGCACTGAAGGTTCGTGCACAGAACCTCAAGGCTCCGGGGACGAGCCAGTACAATCCCGGGTGGCACGAGGCCTTGTCGGTGAAGTCGCTCTTGATCGTGGGTGAGGCCGTCGCGCGTGCTGCGTACATTCGCGAGGAAAGCCGCGGCGCACACACGCGTCTCGACTTCGAGGGTGAGCGCGAGGAGTGCGCGCGGTTCAATGTCGTTACGAAGAAGGGTCCGGATGGTGAGATGCAAGTCGAGAAAGTGCAGCGCCCCGATCCACCCCCGGAGCTCGCGGCGATCGCTCATGCGACCCTCGAAGAGCTCGAAGGAGGCCAAGTAGAATGAGCACACGCACGTTCAAGGTTTGGCGCGGCGACTCGCACGGCGGCGAGTTCAATCAATACGACGCGGAGGTCGACGAGGGTATGGTCGTCCTCGATGTTCTGCATCGCATTCAGGCCCTTCAGGCCAACGATCTGGCGATCCGATGGAACTGCAAGGCGGGGAAATGCGGCTCGTGCAGCATGGAAATCAACGGGCGCCCGAGCCTGGCTTGCATGACTCGGATGAACAGTTTCGGGCCGGACGAGGTCATCACCGTTCAGCCCCTCAAAGCGTTCCCGGTCATCAAAGATCTCACCTGCGACGTTTCCTGGAACTACGAGCAAAACAAGCGAATTGCGCCCTTCAAGCCCAAACCTCGCGGACGCGACGGCGAGCACCGGATGTACCAGCAAGACGTAGATCGGGTGCAGGAGTTTCGAAAGTGCATCGAGTGCTTCCTCTGCCAGGACGTGTGTCACGTCGTGCGCGACCGCGACCGCAAGGACGCTTTTGTCGGCCCGCGGTTCATGATTCGCCTCGCCAGCCTGGAGATGCATCCACTCGACGACGACGACCGCATACCGGAAATCAAGAAGGAGTACGGCTCGGGGATGTGCAACATCACCAAGTGCTGCACCGAAACATGCCCCGAGCACATCAACATCACCGACAACGGCATCATTCCCCTCAAGGAACGGGTCGTGGATCGATACTACGATCCGCTTGCGCGCTTGGCTCGGCTGTTTGCCGGGCGTAAGGTGCGAACGAAGACACATGCCGAGGAGCAGTCAAGATGACAGAACGCTTCGCTCTCAAACGGATTTCCCCTGACGCGATCGAGCACGCCGTCGAGCGAGCTGAGCACTACCGCCTGCTCAACGACCCTGAGCAGGCCGAGAGCATTTGCCTCGATATTCTGGCGGTGGATGGCGGAAACGAGTCGGCGCGCATCACGTTGATCTTATCGCTGACCGACCAGTTCCGTCGAGGTCTCGGCTCGCACGGAGTCCGTCGTGCAAAGGAGCACGTCGGCAAGCTTTCGGGTGAATACGAGCGCGCGTACTACGCGGGGCTCGTGGCCGAGCGCCAGGGCCGGGCGCACCTCCTGCATGGTGGGATGCAGCGCGCGTTTGCGTATGAGGGACTGCACGAGGCGATGCAGCACTACGAGCAGGCGGACGCGCTCAAACCGGCCGGAGTGGATGACGCGATTCTGAGATGGAACGCGTGCGTGCGAACCATCGAGCGCGAAAGTTTGCAGCCCCGGCATGACGAGCCGGAGCTGCCACTCGAGTAGCTCTCAACGAAACCAACCGGAGAACCAAGATGTCCCCATCCGCTCTTGCACTCGTCGGCTACGTAGCGTGGATTCTGCTATTGGCGATCACGATCCTGTTGTTTCGAACGGGCCTCGTGGTCGCGAAAAAGCACGCCGCGAACGAATTCGACCCCTCCGGTTCGGATGTTTCGGCGTTCTCTGGGAGGCTCTGCCGCGCGCACGCGAACTGCTACGAGAACCTTCCGATCTTTGCGGCTTTGATCTTGCTCGCGATCGTCACGGACAACGCGGGGATCACGGATTCGCTGGCTCGCTGGGTGTTGGTTGCGCGCGTGGCCCAGTCGGGCGTGCATTTAATCTCGAGCAGCGAAACGGCTGTGACCTTGCGCGCAACGTTGTGGACGGTGCAGTTGGCCATCGAGGCCTATTGGGTCGTTCAGCTCGGCCTCTTGGGCTTCAACTAGCCTTCTCAGTGGAAGTCGCGTGAGCGGTGGGTTTGTTCGGCAAGGCCGACGTCAGGCGCCCACAAAGACTTGGCGATCAGGTGAATGACGCCATCTGCTTTTTGAATCTCACCGGTCACGCCGAGCAGGGCCGCGGTCTTTGCGAGTGCTGCGTGGCGGTCGAACACTTGCTTCCACACGACGACATTGACGAAGCCGGTTTCGTCTTCGAGAGTGAAAAAGGTGACGCCGGATGCGGTGCCTGGACGCTGACGGCAGATCACCATGCCGACGTAGTCGAGCTCGTCTCCATGTGCACGGCCGCGAATGAGAGTCGCTTCGGGGATGCCTCGCGACCGCAACGCGTGACGAAGCCCTCGCATGGGGTGGCCGCGCGTGCTGTGATGACTCGAACGATAGTCCCAGATGACTTGGTCATCGCTCGCCAATGACGCAAATGAAATCTGACTCGATGCAGGTTCGAGCGGCAATGAATCCTGCGCGAAGCGCGACAGACTCCGAACCTGCCAGATCGCATCGCGGCGGTTCAGGCCGAAGCATTCGAACGCGCCCGCTTCGGCCAGTGCATGCAGCGCCTTCTTGTTGAGCCGTGTTTGCCGAACGAAGGTCGCGAGGTTCGGGTATGGGGGTTTTACGGACTCGAGCCGCTCCCGCTCGACGACCCCGAGCCCCTTCACGTACCGGAGCCCCATCCTGACACCGTGACCGGTGTCAGCGTCGGTTTGGTTACACCGCCCGCCCACCCCCACCCGTAGTCCTCCCTCCGCGCCCTGCGCTTCGCTTGGGCTTGGCGGCGCTGCGCGCCGGGCTTCGCCTTCGGCTCGCGCTACCGCGCATGGGTTGGGGGCAGCGTCAGCGCCAGCGATGACTTCTAGTGTACAGTCCCAGCTGCTTTTGTTGATGTCGATGGGGAGGACTTCTACGCCGTGGCGCTTGGCGTCTTCGACCAGAGTGGCCGGGGTGTAAAAGCCCATCGGCTGGGCGTTCAGGATCGCGCAGGTGAACGCCTCGTGGTGGTGGCATCGGAGCCATGCGGTGACGTACGCCAGCAATGCAAAGGAGGCTGCGTGACTCTCCGGGAAGCCGTACTCACCGAAACCACGGATCTGGGAGAACACGCGCTCGGCAAACTCTTCGGGAATGCCTTCGGCGAGCATGCGGGGGATCATGCGTGTTCGGTGCTTTTCGATTCGTCCGGACTTGCGCCACGCCGCCATGTCACGGCGTAACTGATCGGCTTCGCCAGGTGTGTACCCGGCGGCTTCGACAGCAAGCTTCATGACCTGTTCTTGAAAGATCGGAACGCCGAGCGTTTTGTTCAAGATGCGCTCGAGCTTGGGGTGCGGATAGAGGATCTCTTCTTCGCCCTTCCGTCGTCGCAAGTACGGGTGCACCATGTCGCCTTGAATTGGGCCTGGGCGTACGATCGCGACTTCGATCACCAGGTCATAAAACGTGCGCGGTCGAAGCCGTGGAAGCATCGCCATCTGTGCACGGCTTTCGATCTGAAACACACCGACCGTGTCGCCTCTCGACACCATGTCGTATGTCGCTTTGTCTTCGGCGGGTACGGTCGCGATCTCGAGCCGCTGCCCCTTGTGCTCGCGCAGTAGATCAAACGCATGGTGAATGCAGGTGAGCGCGCCGAGACCTAGAAGATCGACCTTGAACAACGCGAGGTTGTCGACATCGTACTTGTCCCACTGGATGACGGTGCGCGCCTCCATGGTGGCTGGCTCGATGGGAACGATCTCATCTACCGGACGGTGACCGAGCAGAAAGCCACCCGGGTGGATCGACAAATGCCGAGGAAAATCGGTTATTTGAGAGGCTAGAGACCAGAGATGATGCGTTGCAGGCGCGTCCTTTTCGAGGCCGGCTTCCCGGAGGAGCTCGGGGTTGAGCACGTCGTCACGATGCCTGAGAAGTCGAGTAGCGGTTTCCAGATCGGTTCGAGATAAGCCGAGCACCTTGCCTACGTCACGCACCGCAGAGCGAATGCGATAACGAATGATGTTCGCGACCATTGCGGCGTGCCGGCGCCCGTACTTTTCGTAGACGTGCTGGATGACTTCTTCACGGCGATCGTGCTCGATGTCGAGATCGATGTCAGGAGGCTCCGCACGTTCGACGCTCAAGAAGCGTTCGAACAAGAGATCCATCCGCACGGGATCGATGGCCGTGATGCCCAAACAGAAACACACCGCGCTGTTGGCGGCGCTACCACGGCCTTGACACAAGATCTCTTGCTCACGGCAGTACTGGACGATCTCGTGCATCGTCAGGAAGTAGCCTCCGTAGTCGAGCTTGCGGATGATCTGAAGCTCGCGTTCAAGCTGTGTGTAAACGTCAGCAGGCACCTTGCCTTGGTAACGTGTGCGCGCGCCTTGCAAGGTGAGCTCTCGCAACCAGCCCTGTTCGGTTCGCCCAGAAGGAAGATGCTCTTCCGGGTATCGATAACGAAGATCGTCGAGGCTAAACGCGCACTGCTCGGCAATGTCGATCGTGCGACGAAGACCTACGAGGTCGTCGGCAAAGAGATGCTCGATCTCACCGGTGGATTTGAGGTCGTGCTCGGCGTTTGCGCGGATCGTATGGCCAGCCTCCGCGAGGACTTTCCCCCGACGAATACAGGATAGAATGTCCTGAAGCGGGCGTCGGAGCTTATCGTGATAGAGAACTTCGTTGGCGCCCACCGTCTTTACGTCGAGCTCTCTCGCGACAGACCGCAAGACCCTTTCTTTCGGCTTCTCGCGGTCGATGAGATGACGCGCGCAAAGGGCAAACAACGACGATGGCCCGTGACTCGCATGCAACGTGCGTAAGGTCGCCGATGTTGCGCAGAGAAAGAATACGTCGCGTACCTGTTCGAGGTCTCCAGGATGGATGAGCGAAACACCCTTCTCACATCGAGCGTGCCCGACTGACAAGGCTCTGCACAGGTCGGCGTAGCCGCGCCGAGTCTTGGCGAGCGCAATGAGGTGATGCGCATCCCCTTCGATCTCGACCGTGAGTTGTGCTCCGATTACGATGCGGATACCGAGCTCTTTGGCTCGCATATGCGCGCGCACCACGCCGTAGACTCCGTCACGATCTGTGATGGCCACGGCGGGAAGACCAAGCGCGTGTGCACGCTCGACCAACTCTTCGGGAAAGGAGGCGCCTTCCAAAAAGCTGTGATTGCTCTTGACCCACAACGGAACGTAAGCGCCCATTCAATCGAGCACTCCGTGCAAGAACCAACGCTTCCGGGGGCGGTCGTAGAAGAGCCAGAGCAAGTCACCGTGATCGGTTTCGGCGTAGTAGTAGTCGCGTTCCACGAGGCGCTTCCACCAACCACCGCTCACGCGGTACGGCCCGTACATGTGCTCGATCGCGTGGTCCTTCGCGAGCGTAGGACCGGCCTCTGGTTCCTTGGGCTTACGGGGAGGGAGGGGCTTTGGGCGCGCGTAAACACGCCGAATCATGGAAGAAATGGGAGCTGCATCGTTCTGCTCACCGACCCCGGCGTGTTGGATGGGCTCCCAGCGGAAGCAAGCCTCGGGCAAATGGGCCTCGCGCATGCGAGCCTTCGTGACCGAGTGCTCGCCGTACGCAGCGCGGATTCGGTCGAGCGCTCGATGTGCAGCGCTCATGTCGCGACGAGGTTGATGGCCAGGGAGCGCAACCTGCTCTGCGCGTGCGCGCACTGTGTTGGCAAGAAGCTCTACTTCCTCGACCGCACCTTGCAAACGCATCTCGCCCAGACCAGCCAGGCGAAGACGAATGAGCTCGAGCAGCAACATCAAATCCAACGTTGGTGAAGCTGACTCGATGTGCTCTTGGTGAAGAGGTGCGCGTTCCAAATGAAGTGAAAGCTGAAGAGACTGAATGGCTTCACCGCGCGCGCGGACTTGATGAAGCAACGAATGCAGGGCGCCCTTGATCGCGAAGAGCAAACGGTTTTGATCTTCGTCGGGCGGGTCGACCTGAAAAGAGATGCGAGCTGGTTCGTCGAAGGCATGCGGCTGAATGGGGAGCTGCATGTCGTCGGCAAACGAGTCGTGGAGCGCGCTTGCTTTGGCGCCAAAGCGGCTGTGAAGCTCGCTCGCAGGTAAGATGAGAAACTCGCCCAATGTTTCGATGCCCAATGCGCCCAAGCTTTCGCAAAGCTCGCCTGGCAAATCAAACTCGCGAAGGGGTGTTTGGTCCGACTGTCGACGCTCTTCGTCGGCGCTTTCCGGGATGGTGACCCCGCTGTGCGTCATCGCGATCGCGATCGCTCGATGGCGATGAAAGCCCACCGTCACCGCGTTGTGCCAATGTCGAGCCCGCAAATAGCGGTGAATCGACGTCGCCCAGTTGCAATAGCCACCATAGAGGCGCCGGAGGCCTTCCGGGTCGACGTGGAACGCGCCGGCGTGATCGATCGCTTCGACCCGGGGTGAGAAGGTTTGAAGAGAAGTGACCAGCTCGCGGCCGACATCCGAGGTTTCTTCGGTCGACACGACGGCGGTGTGCAGGTTCGGGAGAAGATCACGCGCGACGGTTTGACGCATGCCAATGCGGAGACGGCTCTTTTTTGCGAGCGCATTGAGATGCGTGATCCGGCCATTGGGACCTTCATCGTCGACTACGGCAACGGGTGCGCCAGTCCAGTGTGGCTTGTTGCGCAACAGGATCTGCAACGGAAGCATCGGTAACAGAACGCAACTCACCCGCTTCATGACGCACCTCGCAAACCTGCCGGAGCGATGGGCTTCGTCGATGAAAGCTCGGTCGGGATGCCGACCTTGTCTTTGAGAACAGCTGTGTGAACTTCGAAGCGATCGGCATGAAGAGGGCCACGTCGAGCTTCGACACGCAAGCCTACCAACGGTCCGGAAGAAGGATCGTCGTAGGCGTTCGAGGTGAGCAAGAGAATGCGTCCGTCGTATTGACGCAACAGACCTTGAAGACGGCCTTGCCAGTTCACTGAAGAACCAGGCGGCAGCGCGTCGGTGAGATCGATGACCGTCAACTCGAAGGCGCCGGAACGGGCAAGCCACTCGGCGGCGCGAACCAATGCGAACGGACCTGCATGACGTGGCACCTGAATCGCAATGAACGAATCGAGATCGACCCCTGCTGCATCGAGGTCGGGAGGAAACAACGCGCCGTCTTTTGGCTGCACCCAAGCGACGAGCTCCCCACGCGCCTGCGCGTGGATCACGCACGACACAGCCGTCGTCGTCCGCGCACAAGCATGACGCCCTGAAACCTCGACCAAGCGCCCCCGAGGCAACAACTCCGAAAGCGGCAAAGCCGGACGGGTTGGGGCTAAGCCCCCCTCGATCTCAACAACAGTCCCAACAGCCATGGAACCACCCAATATACTGAACAAACAACCAGTTACAAGGGGACACTCTCCACCCCCCTAACCCACGGAAAACAAAAGAGAATTAAGAGAAAGATCGCAGCGTCAAATCCTTGAGGAAATTGCGGTGTCCACTTGAAACAAGCGAAACAAAGCGCTGCGATCTTTGGCTGGGGAGGGGTGTGATTTCGGGGGGTTAGGGGGGTGGAGAGTGTCCCCGATCGTATAGGTGGAGGATGCCGGCGGCTATGCTTTTTAGGAGGGACATGGCCATGGTGAAGTGGTCTTCTAGGACTTCGAGGAGGAACTCCTGATCGATGCGGAAGGCGACTAGGTCTTCGGCGACTTCGGCTCGGAACCAGCGCCGTTCGTCGGCCATGGCATCGACGGCGCCTACAGAGTCGCTCGGGCCCAGCTGGAAGTGTTGATCTGGATCGGTGGCTCGGCAGTCCACGACACCACGGAGAGGGAGCAGGAAGTACGTGCTTCGATCGCCGACGTTCCAGAGGACTTCACCTTTGGGAAGGTGAACCTCTTGAACGTCGCGCGCGAGGTCCGCGATCGCGTCGATCTCGCTGTCGCCGAACGAAAATGTCTTTCGAAGGAATGCCATTCGCTCGACGAGATCGAAAGGTCGATCAGGAAAAGTAAACGGCTCCGACACGGGACCGAAGCCGGCGCTCTCTCCGAGCTTGCGTCTTGTGTCGAGCACCTCGCGGCTGGTTCCTCGGAGCACGCGCTTGAGCAGCACGAAATGGTCTTCGAAAATCTCCTGCGAGTCTTCGACGGCTATCGCGAGCGTGACCATGTCTTCGAGTGCTACGCAGTCGTAACCGAGCTCTTCACCTGCGAGTGCGCTCACGCCGCCAACCACGCTGCGCGACCCCAAGCGGCGCACTGCTCTGCCATTGCGAATGATCTCGCACTCACCACTCACCACGTATTGAATCTCGAGCGCCGGGACCCCGGCTCGGTAGAGGTATTCGCCCTTCGGAAATGATCGCTCGCGCGTGTTTGCCGCGATGACCTGGGAGACTTCCGGCGGCACCTCGGCGAGCCCCGGCATGGTTCGCAGGAACAAGAAACGCTGGAAACGGTCCATTTGAGGCGGTTTTTGAGCTTTTTCAGGCAATGGTCTGAACCTCCTGCGCCGTGTCCTGCGCCGACCTCTGGCCGAGCTCGGCCGTGTGGTGAGTCGCGATCCCGCGCACGACCTCGCTCCGGTCCTGCATCATTTGCCCGACCGCTTCTTCGTGGGACATCTGGCGTGCGCTTGCGCCAAGCGCTGCCGCCGCAATGCGTGCACGGCGCGCGGGCGGTTCTCCGTCATCGATGATCGCCAGCACGGCTTCACGGAATGACCCGGGCAATGTTGCTTCCAACACCTCGTTACCCGCAGCTTGTAGCCGTGTGTTGTCACTCGTCACTCCCCGCCAGACCAAGATGAAGTTCTCCTCGGGATACATGAGGCTCATCAGCCCAAAGGCACGCTCGAGGGCTGCTCGCTCTTTGTCCCGGAGCGCCATACGCAGGAGCTCGGCGTCCGATGTTTCGGGCGTGCCGTTGCTTTCAATGGCAGCGCGCCATTGGAGCAGCTGGACGACACGCAACAAGCTTTCCCGAAGCTGCTCTTGCAAGAGTGCGTCGTCGAGCACCATCGATGGTTGGGTCGTCCGTAGGCGACCTAGCGCCCGCAAGATCTTCAATCGCACACCGCCTTCGCGCTCCCGCTCCAAATGCTGAAGCAGAATGTCGGCAGCTTCCTGTGACTCGAACATGATGATCGTGTGAGGAATGCGCCTGCGCACCTTCCGAGGCGTCGATGGGTCGGCAAGGGCGTCGTCGAGCGCGACCAGGGCCTGGGGCCCAATGGCCACGACGGCCTTGCGCGCTGCCGCACGCAGATCGGAGCTTCCCAACAGTGGCAGGAGATGCGGCAGGTAGCGTGCGTCCGGGCTCCCCTCCATCGCTCGCAGCGTCTCGAGCCGAACGGAGGCATCGTCGCTCGCGATGAGCTTGATCAGCGTTTCGTGAAAGACAGGCCCGCCCTCGTGCCGAATTGCGCGCGCGAGAGACGATTGGGTTTGCGGGTTTTCGGAGCCCGTCCACTCGTCTAACTTCGAGACCGACACGGCGCCTCCGTTTCCCGTCTCGTGGTTCAACGACAGGAGACCTACCAATGCCGTGGCCCGAACGATCGAGGCCTCGAGGTCGAGCTTCTCTTCGAGCAGCTCCCGGCTTGGAACGACTGCCGTCAAGGCTCGAAGCGCGGCCGCGCGAACATCCGGGTCGTCGTCCGAGAGCATGCGACGCGCGACTGGAATGAAGCGGCGATCGGTTGCTTCTGCGAAAGCCTCCAACGCCCGGCTCCGGACATCGGTCGACGGATGATAGAGAACCAGGACTGGGATCAGGTCGGCTCTCCCGTGCCGATCGAAGATGTCGATTGCAGCGATCACTTCGGCATCCTGGTCACTGCTCAGCGCATTGAGCAAAACGTCGAGCGAGTGACGGTCCAGCTCCTCCAGCTCGAGCTGGGTGTCGATCATGCCCTGCCGGAGTCGGGCACGAAACTGATCCACGTACTGGCGCCGCGTCGACATGATCGCCACGACCCACGCAACCACTAGGAACAGCAACACCACACCCAGTTGCTGTGTCGTCAGGCCCACACCGACCGCCGCGATGATCAACAACGACGCGACTGCTTGCCCGACACGGTGTCCAAACACTTCGATGAGGCCCTTGGCGCGCTCTCGCCGCCTGCTGTCGAGCGGCAGGTAGAGCACCTCGACGGCACTACGGTAGAGGGTGTGTCGAAGGCTTCCGTCGACCGCTTTGAGCGCTACGGCAAATGGAAGGACCGGCCCCACTGCGAGGCCGATGGAGCCGCCGAAAACCAAGAGTGGCAGAAGCGCGGAGGTCCGGTGCGCGCCGAATGCGCGTAGGAGCCAGCCCGCACCTACCACCTGAACGAGCAAGGCCACGGTGTTCAGACCCAGGTAGAAGCGCGCGAAGAATGGACCGAGCCCCTCCGCCGGGATTTGATCCGCGACGGTGCTCTTGAAGACGAAGTCCACGACCGTGAGCGCGATTGTTCCCATCAAGACCAGCGTTAGAACACGAGACAGATAGCTATCCCGAAGGAGCCAGCCGAGCGGACGCCTAGGGTCCGACGAAGGCTGATCCGTCGCCGCGACGCTTCGTATCTTCCAGAGAAACGGCGTCGCCGAAGCGAGCGCCAAAATCACCGTGGCCGCAAACACGAGCGCGCTGGGGGAAGCCACTCGTAGCAGACCCTCCGAGAGCAACGAACCCAAGGTAGCGCCTGTGACCCCGCCCGCCGCTATCACGGGAAAGATGCGTTTCGCTTGGGTCACGGTCACCGCGTCGTCCAGCAATAACCAGAACTCGATCAGGACGACGGTGATCAGAAGCCCGGTCCACACGTAGAAGCCGAACGGTGCCCACGCGCCCATTTCATCGAGCAACCCCCAAAAACCCAGCGTCACGAGCGACCCAAAGACAAGTGACGCAGCCAACAGCGTTCGGCGGTCGCGTACGTGACGGAGCACCCGCTCATGGACCTTGAGCTCGAGAATCGCGAGCAGGGCGATCGCTAGATACGCACGCGGCAGATGTGTTGCTGGCAGGCTCGTCAGAAACAGGGTGTCCCGCGCGGTCTCCATGACCGAATGGGCCGTCATGATCGCCAGCAAGCCGACGAACCCCACGGCGAGGTTCCTACGATCCTCTCGGCGAATGGAAAAACGCATGTGTCAGACGCAACGTACCGTCAAAATCGAGACAAGCACATTTCTAGTTCGCCCGACGCGCCCTCCGAGGCAGCTAACCACGACGCAGGGACTCGAGCTCTTCGAGGGACCGCGGCCAGTCTCCCCTGAGCAGCCTCGAAAGAGCGCGATCGGCGAGTAGCTTTCCACCGGTTTGGCAGGTCGCGCAATAGTTCGTTTCACGATCCGTGAAGACGATTCGTTGGATGGGATCGCCACATGCCGGGCATGGCTCGCCGTACTTCCCGTGCGCCGCCATTTCGGGGCGAAACGCGGTGACCTTCTCCGGAAAGTCATCGCCATGTTGTTCGCGCAATCGCGCCACCCATTCCGAAAGCACCTCCTGGGTCGCGCCGTGCAGGCGCCGAATCTGCTCCTCGGTCAGCCGCTGGGTCCAGATCAGGGGGGAGAGCTTTGCGCGGAGGAGGATCTCGTCGGAGTACGCATTGCCAATCCCACTGAAGATCCGCGGATCGGTTAACGCGCGCTTCACCGTGTGGTTGCGCTCGACCAGGGCACCTCGAAAGCTGGCCTCGTCGATCTCCAACGGTTCGATTCCACCGGGGTCGTGCTCGAGGAGGGCATCTTCGCCCCGGCACACGTGCAGGGCGGCGCGCTTCTTCTTGCTCGCCTCGGTCAGCAGTAGCGTCCCATTGTCGAAGTCGTACGCACACAGGCCCACGCGGCTAGGGATCTTGTGTCCTGGCGACCTCCAGCGAAGCCGGCCGGCGATCATCAAGTGCAGCACGAGGTACAGGTCTTCTTCGAGGACGAACACGAGCCGTTTGCCGAGCCGGCGCACGTCGAGCACTCGTTTACCCTCCACTGCAGCGATCGATGGGTCCACGCTCCTGAGGAGGAATGGTGACGCCAGGCGAACGCGCTCGAGCACGCGGTCGACCACGCGGGAGCGGAGCGCGTGACGGTAGAGCTCGACGTCGGGAAGCTCAGGCATGGCTATCGAAGGCGAGGGTCGAGCCGGTCTCGCAACCAGTCGCCGGTGAGATTGAAGCCCAGCACGGTCAGCGCGATCGCGCCGCCCGAGAACAGCGCCACATGCGGGAAACGCAGCAGCACGCTCGTGCCCTGATCGAGGAGGGCGCCCCAGGACACGGCTTTGCCGGGGCCAAGGCCGAGAAATGAAAGCGTCGATTCCGCCAGGATCACCACGCCCAAGCCGGTGGTCGCCTGAATGACGAGCGGACCGAGTAGGTTGGGAATCACGTGGCGCCGCAGGACCTCGTGGGTGGGCACGCCGAGCGCGCGTGCCGCTTCGACGAACTCACGCTCTCGCAAGGTTAGCGTTTCGGCGCGCGCGAGGCGCGCGTACAGGACCCAGCCGTTGACGGCGAGCGCAACGATCAAATGCATGAGACCCGGCCGCGCGACCAGGGCAAGGACGGCGATGTTCAGCACGATCGCCGGAAAAGCCTGTACCAAGTCGGCGATGCCCGTGATCACATGGTCGGCGAACCGTCCCGCGTAACCCGCCCAGGTACCGAGCAAGGTGCCCAACACGACGGACACCCCGACGACGACGATTCCAACGATCGCTGCGAGCCGCGCGCCGTGGAGCAAGGCGCTCAAAATATCGATCCCGTTGTCTCCGGTACCGAGGAGGTGCGTCCACGATGGCGGCTCGTACTCGTGAAGGAGGTCGATCGCGAGTGGATCATAGGGGGCCACCCATGGACCAATGACTCCCAACACGAAGAAGCCGACCACGATCGCCAAGCCGATCGGGGTTTTCCGAAGGCGTGCACGGACCCGCTTCATGACAGCCTCACACGTGGATCCACGAGCCCGTACGCCAAGTCCACCGCTAGGTTCACTACGACGTAGATCACCGCGATGATGAGCACGCAGCCCTGAACCACCGGGATGTCACGCGCGAAGAACGCGTCGAGAAAGAGAGTCCCGAGCCCCTGGCGTTCGAAGATTTTCTCCGTAACCACGGTGCCGGAGAGAAGGGCCCCGAGTTGAGCAGCGCCGATCGT
>Ga0316193_10001005_pt1 | contig 18488 bp, 18 predicted proteins | sample MerIslsedime2_MG_FD_207735 | JGI IMG/M metagenome (GOLD analysis project Ga0316193, IMG submission 207735) | Coastal sediment microbial communities from Maine, United States - Merrow Island sediment 2 | ecosystem: Environmental > Aquatic > Marine > Coastal > Sediment | place: USA: Maine... | reverse complement strand
AGCGTTTGGAGAAATTGTCCTCCAAATAACGGGGCTCGTCCGAAAACCCGTTCAACAAGAAATCAAAGGCCGCTGGGCGGCCTTCTTGCGGCCAGGGATTCTCTGCTAGGCAGCTGCGGCGGTCGCAGGTTGATGCTGGTGCAAAGCCGTTAGGTCCGCCTTCACGAATGCGCGCGTTCGCTCTGTGTCGGCCAGAAGGTGGATATGCACCTCGTTTGCGCCGATGTTCGCGCCTTCATGACGAAGGTGCGCGAGATTCAGCGTCATGGCATCGTCCTTGGTGTCGCCGAACACCAGCGCTTCGCGCGTCCCGTTCTCGTGGCGCCGGACCAAGATATAATTGGCCTGCGGCAGGGCCGGGCAGCCAACAAGCGTATAGACGCTGTGCAGGTAACGGCGGGCTGAGGCGCCACGCCAATAATGGAACGCCTGATCAAACGCCGCCTCGGCACAAACCAGCGCCGGCTCATCGACCGGGCCCAAATCAGCTGCGCCTGAAGAGGCAATCCCAGAAGCGTCTGAATGGCTCGTCCACATAAAAGCTCGTCCCGTTAACCTTGGTGACTTCACTTGAAATAGGTTGACCGATGACAATTTCAAGGCGTCGCCGTTCAGGTAATTTTGATAGAACAAAATATGAACTTAGGCGAATGACACGTCAAGCTTTTAAGTGTTAACAAGGGGTTAACGGTTTCCGGCCTCTTCGTTCGCCTCAGCCACAAGCCGGTCCGAGGCAGTTTCGATGGCCGTTTGCAGACGGGTCATGAACTCCGCCTTGGGAAGCCCTGGGGGAATAGGGTCGAGGATTTCGACGATTATGGTGCCCGGCTTCCGGTACCAGGTGCGTCGCGGCCAAAACAACCCGGAATTCAATGCGACAGGGACGCAAGGGACGCCAAGGGAATTGTAGAGCAGCACGATGCCGGTCTTGTAGGCGGGCGGGGCCCCTGGCGGCCGCCGTGTGCCTTCCGGGAAAATAATGATCTCGCGACCGGCCTCAACGCGAGACTTTGCGTGGCGCAGCATGGTCCGCAGGGCCGTAGGCCCCTTATCGCGGTCCACGGGGATCATCTGAAACTTGTTTGAGAACCAGCCGTGTAACGGGATCCAGAACAGCTCGCGCTTCATCAAGAGAGCGGGGTCGCGAAACACCGGGATGAGTGCGAAGGTCTCCCACGCGGACTGGTGTTTCGAGGCGACGAGCATTGGCGTGTCCGGCAGCCTCTCAAGGCCGCGCACCTCGAAATTCAGACCAACGATATGCTTCAGAAGCCAAAGTTCGGTCCGCGCATGGGCTTTCAACGCCTCCAGCGCCCATTTGCGCGGGGCTAGCAGCAACGGGCTGCCGAGGATCAAAAACAGCACGGTCGTGACGTAGAATAGGATTCCGAAAACGATCGAGCGGACCATCGTGGCTTATGGCTCCGGTTCGTCTGCGGGCGGCACGGAGGTGCCCTGCAACGTCATGCGCGCGAGATTGGTGGCCCAGAGCCGCCCGAGCGCAGGCAGATATTTCAGATATTCAGACAGGAGCAGCCGCGTGGTGCCTGGATATTCCCACCAGCGTTTTACCTGGACGTTGTTGTCCACGACAGGATAGGGCACGAGATCGATACCGGGCATGGCGCGCTCTAGTTCGGCGAGCGCGCGCGGCATGTGATAGTTGGAGGTCACGACAATCACCGACCTGTAACCATTGAGTGTGGCCCATCGTGCCGTTTCGGTGGCGTTGTCGATAGTGTTCAGCGCTGCCTTATCGATGTCGACGCAGCAGTCGAAATATCGCTGGCCTTCGGTGGTGAGCGTCTTCAATTGCTCAAGTGTCGTGCCGCGATTGACCCCAGTGATCAGGACCCGCTTTGCTTGGTTGTTGGCCATCAACTTCATGGCATCGTCTATGCGCGAAACGCCGCCGGTGAGCACAGTAATGCCGTCGGTCGCGTGGGCCGGATAGTCCGGTTCGCGGGCCATGCCATTGGCGAACACGATGAAGCCGATGATCAGCATAACGAGCAGCAGGATCGCCGCGTCGAAGAAAAGGCGGACAAAACCCACCGCTCCCCGAAAGCGATGGAAGTGCTCCGGGCGCTCATCCACGTCCTCGTCTCGGCCGATTTCGATGTCCTTTCTCAACAGGCACTCCGAAGGCGTCTGGCGCTGTGTAGAATCAATGTGCTGCGCAGAATAAGCCCATTCTGGGGCGTGCGGCATCGGCTTCAATAGCCTGCCTCATACACGCTTACGCATAGGTTTTCAGGACTCGAAAGACGCCGAGGCGCGATGTGATCATGCACAGCGCCGCGACAATGGCGACAATGATCACCAGAAGGAAATAGCCGCCGAGGTCCAGTTCCCCATTGCCAAGCAGGCGCCGCGCCTCAGCTTCCGTGACGGCGCCGCCGCCCAGCAGATGCAGCAGGAGTGGCAGCGCCAAGAACGTGATGGCTGCCGCAACCAAGCCGGCAAACCCCGCCCGCACCCCAAGTCCGAGGAAGTGACGTTCGAATTCGCTGGAGATGAAGCGCTCATTGGCGCCCACGAAATGCAGAACTTCGATGATCTCGCGGTTCGTGGTCATGGCGCTGCGTGTCGCGGACACAATCACTGCGATGGTGGCTGCGGCCACCAGTCCCAGCACAGCGATCCCGCCAAGTGCCGCCGAGCGCGTGATCAGTTTGATTTCCGATTGCCAGCGGCGGTGGTCGTCCAGCGTCACCCCTTCGAAATTCTGGCTGAGAGAATTCTTGATCGTGTCAATGTCGGGCGGGTTGGAGCGATCCAGTTCCACGGCGATCAGCCGCGGGATGGGCAGCGCCGAAAGTGCGGCAGTCGAGCCAAGCCACGGCTCGAGCAATTTTGCCGAATCGTCGGCGCTCAAGGGTTTCACCCGGGTGATGCCAGGCTGTTTGGCCATGAACAGAGCAACCAGGGTTATCTTCTTTTCGATATCCGCTGCGTTGATCGGATTGAGCTCGACGGTCACTTCGCTGGCAATATCGTCAACCCAAGCGCTGGCGGACTGGTAGACCATGTAGACGCTGCCAGCGGTCAGGCAGGCAAGAAATGTCATGATCGCGATCACGAGGGTCAGCGCCCGTCCCGCGACCGAGGCTGGCGGAACGATCTGAGAAGATGGCGCTTGAAAGCGCTGGGGGAGCCGCGCCGCGAGCATTCCGGGCATGATGCCGGCGAGCAGGCTTGTCCACGGATAGTTCTTGATATTGTTGAGGAACGTCACGGAGTGCTTCCCTAGGGGCCAACGAGTTGCGGCGTGCTGACCTTGAGCTGGCCCTCATAGAGCATGAGGCGTGGTGCTTCGAGCTGTTCCATCAGCGCATAGTCGTGAGTGGCGATGATGACCGACGTGCCGAGCCGGTTCAACTCGACGAACAGGCGGAGCAGGCGGTTGCCGATGGCAGGGTCTACATTGCCCGTGGGCTCGTCAGCCAGCAGCAGCTCGGGTCGTCCAATGACCGCTCTGGCGATCGCGGCGCGCTGTTTTTCGCCTCCAGACAAAGTTTCTGGATAGGCATGAATACGATTTCCAAGGCCGACCCAGTGTAGCAAATCTGTCACATCGTCGGCATAATCGCTCTCTCTGCGGCCCATTACACGCAAGGGTAAGGCGACATTTTCCCAGGTCGTGAGGTGGTCGAGCAGCCGAAAATCCTGGAACACGATGCCGATTCGGCGCCTCAGGGCTGCACGTCCGCTAGGGGGTAAATCGGCTAAATTCTCACCAAAAACGAAGATTAGGCCCCTGCTTGGGCGGATCGACATGAACAGCAGGCGCAGGAGCGATGTCTTTCCGGCTCCAGAGGGTCCTGTCAAAAAGTGAAAGGAGCCCGGATGTACGTGAAAGGCGACATCGCGCAAGATCTCCGGACCTGAGCCATAGCGTAGCCCGACATTGTCAAAGCGAATCACCCGACGTCCTTGCGCCTCTTAACATTGCCGAATACGGGTACTTTATGCTGAACTCTCCGTCCGGTATCAATGGTATAGGGTAACCGAACGGGGCGTCCCGCATATTCATGGTGTAGTGGGCGATTGCGGCAATCAAAATGGCAACACTAATTATTTGTCCAGCGTGCGGTACTCGGTACCAAATTAAGGCGGCATTTCCGCCGGAGGGCCGCAAGGTCCGTTGCGCAAAATGTAGTCACGTGTGGCAGGCAATGCCGGCAGAGCCCGATACGGCTTCGCCGCCGCCAGCCGCCCCGCCGCAGCCGGCCGCTGCGCCAAGGCCGGCTGCTGCGCCGCCGCCTGGTGCCGTGCCACCGCCTGCGGTCGAGCCACCGCCTGGGGCTGCGCCAGCGCCGAAGGCGCCGCCGTCTGTGATGCCGGCACCACCGCAAGCAACGCCGGCCCCACCGCGACCTCAGGCTCAGGCCCCGTTGACGCCTGAGATGCCGTCGATGCCTGCGGCGGATACAGATTTCGGAGCAGCCGGTCCTGCGGCGTCTGCGGCCGCAGCGGAGGTTGCTGTGCCACCGACCCCACCGGAGGCCGAAGAGGCGTCCAAGGGCGGCCTGTTCGGCAAGCTCATGGGGAGGACAAAGTCAGAGCCTGCCGCGCCTCCACCTGAGATAGCGCCGCCTGCGGATGTCGCGCGACCTCCGGCCGGAATGGCTGCGCCAGCCGATGCGCCGGGTGCATATGGTGATGCCTCGTTCGATGCAGGTTTCCCCGACGCAGGGTTCCCCGATACTGGCGAGGGGACAGACGCCGCGCTCGCGGACCCAGATCTGGTCGCCGCCGCCTTCGGTGAATCCGCCCAAAAGGCGAAAGCTCCCCGCAAGAAGCCGCCAGTTCTCGCCATCGGCTGGGGTCTCCTGGCGCTGATTATTGTGAGCGTGTTAGGTCTTTTCTTCCTCGCGCCCCAGACCACGGTGTCGATCCTGCCGGGGGCATCGAGCCTTTACTCAATGCTCGGCATGCCGGTTGGCGCGCAAGGGCTCGAGTTCCAAGGCGTGCGGTATGGTTGGACCAATAGTGAGGGTCAGACCGTGCTCGAGGTTCAGGGCAATGTGCGCAATACGGGTTCGTCCGCGATGAGTGTGCCCACGGTGATCATTGTTCTGCGCGATGAGAATGGCGAGGAGATTTCCGAGTGGAAGACAGAGGTCGGCGCGGCCGAGCTCGCCGCTGGCGAGGACGCACCGTTCCTGCGTCAGATCCCATCGCCGCCGAGCAATGTCAGAAGCTTGAAAGTGCGTTTTGCCAAAGCGGGCTAGAGGGCGTGTCGAGTTGGGGCGCTGACTGCGTGGCCGAACGGTTTCCGCAACGCGGGTTGGTACACGCACGCCACACCGGCCAGATTGGGTGAGGCAGGGCAAGCGAAGCATGGCGAACCCGTCCGCGGCAGTCCGCATCGCAACGCTATATTCCACTAAGACGATCGCTGTGCGCGTCGATGCCTTGGCAGACAGCATTGCCGCTTGCGATTTGCACGCACCGCTTGTCGTCGCCGTGCTGAAGGGAAGCTTCATCTTTGCCGCCGATTTGATTCGGGCGCTGCATAGCCGCGGTCTTATGCCGGAAATCGACTTTATTTTCCTTGCGAGCTATGGGACGGGCACGCGCGGCGGTGCGGTCGAAATCTTGCGCGATCTTGAAAGCGACATCGAAGGCCGTGACGTCGTCATCGTCGACGACATTCTCGATTCGGGCCGCACGTTGCTCTTCGCCAAGGAACGACTGATTGAGCGAGGCGCGCGGTCCGTGCGCAGTTGTGTTCTGCTCGACAAGAAGGCAGGCCGCACAGAGAAGGTGACAGCGGACTTTGTGGGGTTCGAATGTCCGAACCAGTTCGTTGTCGGCTACGGCATGGACTTGGCAAACCGCTACCGCGAACTGCCGTTCATCGGCATCGCCGAAATGGACGTTTAGCGGTCCAGCACCAGCCGGATTTCCACCAGATTCGAGCGCACTCTCAAGACGTAGAAGCCGAGAGTCGCCAGATGCGAGGGCATGATCCAACCCGCCTCAGCGCCGTTGGAAATGATGGCAGGCTGAATATTGAGAGAGGCCTTTAGCTGGTCTTCCAATTCATCCCAGATCGCCTCCAGGCTGCGATCCTTGATCACATTGGCAAAGTCTGTGCGCGTGGCGGTCAGAATGCCGTAATAGGCATAGAGCTGACCGTAGGCGAACCAAAAGCGGTCATCGGCCCGGGTGTCGAACCAGCCGCTACTATAATTCTCCGACCTCTCGCGCAGGACTGCCGACGTGCCACCGATATCCTTGGCGATCCGGTCCAGGAACTGAAGCAGATTGTCGGCGCGGGCATCGAACAGCGCGTCGCATTTTTCTAGCCTGTCGTTGAATCTGCGCAAGTCTTTGATTGACGAGCGGTAGAAACTCGGGCTCGGCGTCGTAAGTCCGAAGGGGCTAAAGGAAAAATACCAGGTCACTTCATTGAACTGAATGTCGCCGCGCGCCTTCTCCAGGTTCTTATCAGCCTGCGAGGTGCCGCGGACCCGCCCGAGATTATCGACGAGTTCTACCGACGTGCGTTGGACGGCTTGGTGGACGCCGCGCTGAAACGCCGCCTTGTTGTCGAAATATGGCGTTCTGTCCCAAGCGAGCCCGAACAGACCAAGCTTGTAGAGCAGCATGGACGAAATCCAGGCGTTCTGGTTGACGTTGAAATCCACAAGGTTGGCAGTCGCATCGACCAGTCTTGACCGTCGGCACGTCTTTTCCGCAGCGGCACTGCTTTGTGCGTCCTTGGCATCCTTCTCGCCGCTGACGATGTCCCCGCTGGGTTCCGGGACATCGCCCGCCGTTGGCGTTGCTTCCGCGTACGCCTCCGCATAGTTGGTGTTGAAGCCATTCCAGACCTGCGTCGTCCAGAAGAAATAGGCATAGAGGCCAAGCAGGACGATCAGGCCGACGCCGACTGCCGCCTTCAGGATGAAGCCGAGCCGGGTAAAGGCCTCGCCGAGCCAGACAAAGGGTTTGAGCACGAAGGCCACCGCCTGGCCAAGCCCGTGCCCGATCGCTGTAAAAATATTTGTGATGGTTTCGACGATGGAGTTCAGCATCTCAGCCTGCCGTCTTTGAATCGCAAAAGCTCTTGGGTCGTAACGTCTCGGGTCGCAAAACTTACGGACCTCGAAGGTCTCTTCGACACACATATGGGCGTCGAATGTGACGTGTCCGAGGGCTTATGACTATTGTTGGGGCGTCGAAAAGCTTTTCGGGATTGCCGCCGGCTTTAGAACGAGCGGATGAGCCGCTCCAAGTAATCCAGTTCCAGCGTCGGGCGGGTTGGATCGCCGATCCGCCGGCGCAATTCGTCCAGGACCTCGCGCGCTTTTTGAATATCGATCTCATCGGGCACTTGCACAGAGAGGCCGAGATCGGGCCGGTTTGAGTGATCGGGGCGGCCCAGGGGATCGCGGCCGTTGGATCCAGGACCTTGGCCCGCCTGCATCTCGCCGTTCTCCATCATCTCCTGTGCCATGGATTGCGCGCCCTCGCGCATGCGTTCGAGCGCCAGGCTCTGACTCTGGGTCGCCAGATCGTAATTGGGCTCGCCCATCGCGTCCTCAGCTTGCTGCATGGCCTCTTCTGCGCCTTCGAACTGCTCCGGCGCATTGCCGCCTTCTTTCTGCATGCGCTCGATGAGTTTTTGCAGCTTCTGGCGCAGGGCCTGCTGGCGCTCCTGAAGGCTGCCCTGCTGGCCTTGCTGTTGTTGCTGCTGGCCAAGTTGGGGCTTTCCACCGCCCGGTGCATCGCCCTGCCGGCCTGATTGGCCTTGCGCCTTTGCACCGCTCTGTCCGCTCTGGGGGATCTGATCCATCATTGGCGACATGCTGTTGCCAAGGCCCATGGGCGAGCCAGGCGGGCTCACGTCGAACTGCTTGTTCTGTCCGCCGGCTTTTCCCTGACGCTGCTTGCGCTTTTCGGCGAACGTCTCGTCCATCAGCTTCTGCTGGTCGGAGACCATGTCGTCGACGTCTTTCATCATTTGCTCGGCGCGCTGCTGGTTGGCGCTTTCCGGAGCATTGTTCGTTTGCAAGCGGTCGAGGATGTCGTTCAGCTCGGACAGCATGCGCTCGGCCATATCCTTGGAGCCGGCCTCCGCCAGGTCCTTGATGTCCTCGAGCATCTTGTCGAGATCCTGCCCGGAGACGAGTTCGTCGCCATCCTGCGGGCTTTCTCCCGCCATATTGCCTTTGTCTTGTTGCTGCGCGGCGAGGGCCTGCATGTAGCGGGAGAGCGCTTGGCGCAATTCCGCAATCCGGCGCTGGATTTCCTCGGCCGGCGCATTTTCCTGCAGCGCTTTCATCAGCGCGTCTTGGGCGGTCTTCAGGTCGCGCTCGGCATCAGGCAAATCGCCTTCTTCAATCCGCAAGGCCGTGGCCCACAATTGATCGACCACACTCTTCACAGCGTCGCGCGAATTGTCATTGACGAGACGCCAATAAGAGTTGCGCAGCGATAAATAAACGAGGCGGTCGTCGATGACCTTCTCGTCGCCGATCGTCAGCGCTTCCACCGCCCGTGCAACACGGGCGGTCTGGCTGGGATCGAGGACAAGGGTCTGGCGCTGTTCGATTACAGCCTTGGCAAGGGGCACTGAGAAGACCCGCGCCGGCATTACGATTTGATACGTCTCGCTCTTGCCCTCCTGCTCGGCCTGATCGCGCGCGGAGAGCGTCATGCGGACCTTGAGCCCAGCCCAGGGATGTGCGGTGAGGTCCTGTGTCGCGCGGCCCTCGACTTTCTTGGCGTTGGCACGCGGGAGCTGCAATTTCATGAGCGGCGGGCCGAACAAGGGCTCGACTTCCGTAAGGTCGCCGTCTTCGATCACTCTGCGGCGCATCGGGATGCGGGCCTCTTCCTGCGCGAGTGCGAACTGCGCCTTGGCACTGGCGACGCCATAATCGTCGAGCGCGCTGTATTCGAGCCGCAAGCCTCCCCGGGGCGTGGAGGTCGGGGCGCTGCGCAAGCTGACGCGTGGTGCTGCGTCCTCGATCATCGAAAATTGCCACTGGGCCACGGTGTTCCCGGCAATGCGCAAATCCGCCGTGACGGGTGCGATCAGCCCTGCATTGAATTCCACCAAGCCTGCGGCGCCACCCGTCTTGGGGTCGATCGTTTTGGGCTCGCCGTCTTCGCCCTCCGTTAAGGTCAGCGTCACACGCTCGCCGTCCGGCGCATGAGTCCGGACAATTAATTGGCTGCGCTCGGGTACGGACATGGCGCGGAAGGATTCCGCACCTTGGCCGACCGTCTCGGTGCCATCGGCCAGAACGATGGGCGCCATGCCGGTATAGACGGGCGGGGTGACCCAGGCATCAAGGCGGACAAGCTGTGTGGTGACCGCCGTGCCTGGTGAAAATGCCGCGATAATGCGGGAGCCGGTGTCGTTTCCTGCAGCGAAGAACGAGGCGATCAGCGTCAGCACGAGCGCCGCCCGGATGGCATAAGGGTCGTTGCGGTCCGCGCGCGGCGCTGGCCAAGACGGTTTGAGCTTGGCGATTAGCCGTCCAAGTCGCTTGCGATGCAGGAACCACAGATGCGCCGTATCGGTCTGTGGCTCTGCATCTAGCGTATCTTCGTAAGAAGAGGCGGGGCGATGCTCTAGTCCTGAGTCGCGCTCAAGCCGCCGCAGAGCTTCGCCGCGCGATGGAATGGCAATGCGCGACAGCGGTACAAGCGAAATGAGGAGCGCGATCGCGAAGAGGCCAAGCAAAACACGATGGGCCAGCGGCGGCAGCAGGCTCCAGCCACCCAGCAGTGAGAAGACCAGGAAGGCGCAGACCACCACGAAGGGCCATAACAGCGCTTCCAGGGCGCGTTCGGTCAGAAGCGCGAGCCAGCTCAAGCGGACGCGGCGGTCAAAGCGCTTTTGCAGCTTATCGGGCGCCGGGGCTGTTTGCGCGGCGGGTTTGGAGCGGGGTGGTCTCGCCATGATCACGATTATCTAGCACAGGCGGGCGCTGAGCCCAGATTACATCACGTTAATTTTAGAGGCCCAAACCAGGCGAAATAGAGGTCTTTGACGGAGGCAGCTTGTTAGAGCCAAGCCGGCAAGTGCTCGGCCTCCAGCATCGCGTCATAGGTCGGCCGGGGCCGGGTCACGCAATAATCGGTCCCTGAGACCAGAACCTCGGGCACGAGCATCCGGCTGTTATATTGCGAGGCTTGGACCGCACCATAGGCCCCGGCGGTCATCACGGCGATCAGATCATCTGTCTTCAGTTCCGGCAGCGGCCGGCTCTGCGCCAGATAATCGCCTGTCTCGCAGACAGGCCCGACCACATCGGTGATACGTGTTGCATCCTCGGCGCTTCTCTCCACCACTGGCAAGATCTGGTGATAAGCCTCGTAGAGCGTGGGCCGGATCAAATCGTTCATAGCCGCATCGACAATCGTGAAGGTCTTCTCGGGCGCCGTCTTCACGTAGAGCACCCGCGAGACCAGAATCCCGGCATTCCCGGCGATCATGCGGCCAGGCTCGAACAGAAGGCGCACGCCGAGATCGCCCATCTCATCGTTGACCAGCCGCGCATAGTCCGCCGGCAGCGGCGGGGCGGGCTCATCGCTCCGGTAAGGGATGCCGAGACCGCCACCTAGATTGACGAACCCGATGTCGAATCCGGCCCCGCGCAACGTGCCCACCAGTTCCTTGAGCAGGGCGAAAGCGTTGCGGAACGGCGTCAAATCCGTGATCTGACTTCCGATATGCATATGAATTCCGGCCGGCGCAATGCCGGGCGCTTGCGCGGCTTGACGGTAGAGCGACAGGGCCTGCTCAAAAGGAACGCCGAACTTGTTTTCTGCCCTGCCGGTGGAGATCTTGTGGTGCGTCTTTGCATCGACGTCCGGGTTCACGCGAAAGGCGATGCGCGCAGTTGCACCGCGGGCCTGAGCCACCTCGCTCAAGGCATGGAGTTCGGGCTCGGACTCCACGTTAAAGGCGAAGATGCCGGCACCCAGCGCGAATGCCATCTCTTCCTTCGTCTTACCGACGCCGGAAAAAGCGATGCGCTCACCGGGTACGCCGACGGCAAGCGCGCGCCGAAGCTCTCCCTCGGAGACGACGTCCATCCCGGCGCCGAGCTTGGCAAGCGTTGCCAGCACGCCGAGATTGGAGTTGGCCTTGATCGAGTAGCAGACCAGCGTATCGGGACGAGCAGCGAAGGCTTCGGCGAACACGGCGTAGTGCCGCTCGAAGGTGGCTGTGGAATAGCAATAGAAGGGCGTTCCGACGTCAGCGGCCAGCGCACAGAGGTCGACATCCTCGGCGTGGAGCACACTGGCCTTTGACACGCCGCGCCGGTAGGCGAAGTGGTGCATGGGAGCGTTACGCGTCTATTGAATTATCTGGTCAAGAATCGGCAAGCGGCGATCGGGCGCTTTCGATTGCTTGGTGGAGGGGTCCGCAGCGACTTCTGGATAGTTCGCCTTTGGCCGTTCCAAAGAGCCGCGCCGCCCGCAAGCCGAAAGGCCTACAGCCAAAACAAGCACCAACGATAAGAGAATGCGCCACGCGCTTCCCATGGATCTCTTCCTGTCGTGCGATGCCCCGGTTGAGCCGAACTCATTTGGCCAGGGCCGCTCTTGGCCCTTTCAACCCTTTTATCGCGAGAGGCCGTCCTTCTCCAAACGCTTTATCCAGCGTTTCGCCTGCCGGCGCACATTGGATGGGGCCGTCCCGCCAAGGCTCTTGCGGCTGGCCGCGGAGCTCGCCGGGTCCAAAACGCCGAAAACATCGTCCGTGATCCTGGGCTCCACACTCTGAAGGTCTGAAAGCGGTACCTGCTTGAGATCGATAGCTTTTTTCTCCGCAAGCGCCACGATCGTTCCGGTGATGTGGTGCGCCTCCCGAAAGGGGATGTTCAAGGTTTGCACCAGCCAATCGGCAAGATCGGTCGCCGTCGAAAACTCAGCGCCGGCCGCCTTTTTCATGGTGTTCGGATCGATCACGAGGTCAGAGACCATCCCTGCCAGCGCCGAAATGCCGAGCGTCAAGGCATCGAGCGCGTCAAACACGGGCTCTTTGTCTTCCTGCATATCCTTGGCATAGGCGAGCGGCAGCCCCTTCATGACCATCAGCAAGGCCTGAAAGGCACCAGCAATTCGGCCCGTCTTGGCCCGCACCAATTCGGCCGCGTCCGGATTGCGCTTTTGCGGCATGATCGAGGAGCCGGTCGAGAAGGCATCGGATAGCCGCGCGAAACCGAACTGGGGCGAGGTCCACAGGACGATCTCTTCGGCAAGCCGGGATAGGTGCATGCCGGCGATCGATGCGGCAGCCAGCGTCTCCAGCGCAAAGTCCCGATCGGAGACCGAATCGAGCGAGTTCGCCGTTGGTCGGTCGAAGTGAAGCGCTTTGGCGGTGTGGTGCCGATCGATGAGGAAGCTGGTTCCGGCTAGCGCTGCGGCGCCGAGCGGACACTCGTTGAGCCGCTTGGCCGCGTCCATGAAGCGGCCACGGTCTCGGGCGAACATCTCCACATAGGCGAGACAATGATGGCCGAATGTGACCGGCTGGGCCGTCTGCAAATGGGTAAAGCCCGGCATGATGGTCGCCGCCTCTTCGAGCGCGCGGGCTGCCAGCGCAAATTGGAGCTGGGCGAGGCCTGCATCGATCCCGCCGATTTCGTCGCGGACATAGAGCTTGAAGTCGGTCGCGACCTGGTCGTTCCGCGAGCGTGCCGTATGCAGCTTGCCGGCAACCGGGCCGATCAATTCCTTCAGCCGGTTCTCAACATTGAGATGGATGTCCTCCAGCGCTCGCGAGAATTTGAACGCGCCAGACTCGATCTCGGCACGAATTTGGTCGAGACCTTTTGAGATCTTGGCGGCTTCTTTGGTCGTGATGATGCCTGTGGCGGCCAGCATCGCGACATGCGCCTTCGAAGCTTCAATGTCGTGCCGCCAAAGCCGCTTGTCGAAGTCGATGGAGGCATTAATGTCCTCCATTATGTCCGAGGGGCTTGCGGCGAAGCGTCCGCCCCACATGGTGTTGGTCATGATCGTCTGGTCCAGGCCTGTGCCAGTTATAAAGAACTCAAGCGCGAAGAGAGTGACGTGAACGGTTCCAAAAAACGCGAGCACACGCCATCACCGGCTCGGTACGCGATTGCCGCGGCTATCGCGGTACTGGCTGGGATTGGCACGGTATATTGGTTTTTCACCCCATCTGACAATGACTTGGGGTCGAGATCGGGTACGCAAGCGCCTGCGGCGGCCGACACGGCTGGCGCGGACGTGGCGCCCAGCCCGCTCAAGGGCCTGAATAAGGGCGCCATGGCGGCCTTCATTGTCCGTCCCAAGCCGCTTCAAATTGGGGATTTTAGTTTTGAAAATGCCAGCGGCAAAGAGCTGCCCGCGGCGGATTTGAAGGGCAAGGTTGTCCTTTTGAACATCTGGGCAACCTGGTGTGTGCCCTGCCGCGAGGAGATGCCCCAGCTCAACGCGCTTCAAGCCGAGCTCGGCGGGGACAATTTCGAAGTGGTGGCGATCAATATCGATAAGGGTGGCCCGGAAAAGGCCGAGACGTTTCTCGAAGAGACCGGTGCCTCGGACCTTGCGTTCTATTTCGATCCGACGGGCAAGCTTTTTGCCACCCTGAAGGCCGTGGGCATGCCGACGACGCTGCTCCTGGACCCCGAGGGCAAGGAGATAGGCCGGCTTGTGGGCCCTGCCGATTGGGCCTCGCCTGAGGCCAAGACGATTGTCGAGACAGCGATCGACACCGCAAAAAGCAGCGCACCTTGAGGCTCGGCCAGCCGGCGGAGGTGATCGCGTTCTGGTTCGATGCGCTCTCGCCGGGAGATTGGTACGGGGCGCCTCCGAGGGTCGATGCAGAGATAACGGCGCGTTTTGCGGAGACCTATGGGGCGCTGAAAGAAGCCGTTTCAGAGGACTGGCGCATGTCAGCCCAGAGCCTGCTCGCTGCCATCCTCGTTCTCGACCAGTTTCCCCGCAACATGTTCCGGGGCATGCCGCAGGCCTTCGCGACCGACGAACAGGCGTTGGCATTGGCGAAAGAGGCCATTGCGCGCAGGCTCGACTATGCGTTGCCGCAAGCACAGCGGGCATTTCTATACATGCCGTTCCAGCATTGTGAGGATTTGGCTGATCAGACCCGGTCGGTTGGGTTCTATGAAGCGCTGGGCAACCCGGGCAATCTCGGCCTCGCCATCCGGCATCGCGACATCGTTGCGCGTTTCGGGCGCTTTCCCTATCGCAACGCCATTCTTGGACGGACCTCGACCGATGAGGAGATTGCGTTCCTCGAAGAGCCGGGATCGTCGTTCTGAGGACCTAGCGCACTGGCGTCAGCGCGTCCTTGTCGAGGCGGTAATTGTACGCGCAGATCTCTTCGGCCGGCTTGTTGCACGGGATGCCGGAGGTTGTGACGTGCATGATGCGCGCCTCGCCGCTGGACGAGAATTTGTAGCCCTTGACGAAATCCTCGAAGACCTTGTCCCAGTCATCGCCGCTCCAATAGTACAATTGAAGCAGGCATCCGTTCGGGTTGCAGGCCGGATTGGCGCCATTCTTACAGCCGAGCTTTGCATAGTCGGCGATCCAGTCCGGGCGGCCATCGCCATTGAGATCATCGCTGCGCAGAACAGTCGCGCTCTCAGGCTTGCCGCCTTGTGTGCGGCAGACTTCGGCCGCCTCTGCAATCGTTTCCGCCATTTCTTCCGGTGCCTCTTCGGCGTACGCAGGGGCAGGCCAAGCCGCGAGCGCCATCAAGGCGATGGACAGGGCTGCCAGAAAGGCGGGGCGAAATATGAGGCTGCGGACCAAGGGCGTCAGTTGACGGGGTGCGACGGCACCGGCAGGTCCGCCAACGCTGTGACCGGCGTCTCAAGCCGGAACAAATCCGGTGTGATCTCGGATTTGCGTGTGCGGCGTTTTGGGCGCGGGCCACATATGACCGCACGCAGATGCGCAGGTTGCTCGTTGAGTTTGGCTGGAACGGCGAGCCCATTCAGGCTGGTTCCGAAAAGCGACTTCCAGAAATAGCGCTTAAAGCCATTCTCCAGGAGCTGGGCGGCGCGCGCATTGCGGACCCGGGTTGAGGGCTCACCGAGCACCACAGCCACGAGCTTGCGGCCATTGCGCGTTGCGCTCACCACGATGTTGAAACCGGAATCGCAGATGAAGCCCGTCTTCATTCCATCTGCCCCGGAGAAGGTTCGCAGGAGGCCGTTATGGGTCCGCAGCTGCCTCTTCCCGACACTGACGGACTTCATGGCGAAGATTTCCGCATATTCGGGAAACTCGATAATAAGCGCACGCGCAAGGCGGGCGAGATCGCGGGCGGTTGTATATTGCTGCTCGTTCGGCAGGCCATGGGGGTTTGCAAACTGCGTGTTCGTCATGCCGAGGCGTTTGGCGGCCTCATTCATCCGCTCAATGAACGCTTCCTCGCTGCCCCCGACCGTCTCGGCCACCATGACAGCCACATCGTTGGCCGACTTCACGATGATGACGCGGATCGCGGTCTCCAGCGGGATCGATGTGCCAACAGGTAGGCCGAGCTTGGTGGGCGGCTGTTTGAGAGCGTTCTTGGTCACGATGGCAAGCGTATCCGGCTTCACCTCGCCGTTTCGAAGCGCGTGGAACGCAACATATGCCGTCATCATTTTGGTGAGCGAGGCGGGGAACCACAGCGCATCTGGGTCCTCGGCATAAAACACCGTGCCATTATAAGGCTCGAAGACGAGAGCAGGGCTGGCTTTAGCGGCAATCGGGGCAAGGGACGCGATGCAGGCCAAAAAACCAAGAACGGCACGCCTCAGCATGAAACCCTGTCCCTCTCCACGTTGTCCGTTGCGCCGGTCTGGCGATAGTCAGCCCCGAAATTGCGCGTCTTCGGCCGGGCGATAACCGCCCATTTGCTATTGCCGCGCGCAACGCAGCTCAAGTGCTCTTGAAGGGCCCTACTTCACACGCAAATTCGACTGTTCCGTGACGGGCAACCCCCACAATCACCCTCCGAGAGGTGTTTGCATTGCCCGGCGCCACACTAGCGCGCTCGCTTGGTTTCGCAACCCGCCTCGCGCCTTTGTTCGAAAATCCAATCAGCGGCCTCCCGGATGTCGGCCAAAACTGCCGTCGGATGCGGTGTAAAGCGCGTTTCATCGCCATCGCGATATTTTCCGGTGCGGACGAGCAGCGCGCGGGCGACCCCCGCGTTGAGTGCGCCACCGACATCTGACTCTGCGTCGTCCCCGACCATGACAGCGTCCTGGCGCGCACATCCCATGCTTGCAAGTGCTGCTGTAAAGAAGTCGGGGGATGGCTTGCCAAGGACAATGGCGCGCTTGCCACTCGAATATTCGAGTGCGGCGACGAATGCGCCCGCATCGAGGCTGAGTTTGCCGTCATCGTCCTTAAAGGTGCGGTTCTTGGCAAGGGCGAGAAGGTCCGCGCCCTCCATGAGCGCACGGAACGCATTGTTCATGTGTTCATAGGTGAAGGCCTTGCCTGCATCGCCGACGACGACCGCGCGGCCCTCGCCTTCCGGAAGGTCCACGAATTCTTCCCTTAAGTTGGGATGGACCAACAGAAGCGGGGCGCCGTCGTGCTCGGCAAGCCAGCGCTGTGCTGCCTGGCCGGGCGTGAACAGTTCCTCATCGGTGATCTCAAGTCCGAGCGCGGTGAGCCGGGACAAGAGCGCCTGTTTCGTCTTGGTCGTGGTGTTGGTGATGAAGCGGATCGGAAGCCCAGCGTCATGGAGCCGCGCGACAGCGTCCATGGCGCCCGGCAACACATGGTCGCCCTCGTAGATGACGCCCGCGAGATCGAGAAGTACGCCGCGGATCATGCCCGCTAGCCTTGCGCGCGGGCGCCCCCTGATCAAGCCTTTCTCAGCATCTGCCGGTCAGCTGCGGCGTTTCGACAAGTTTCGACAGGTTTCGAACTGGGCGCGGGCGGAAGGTGCCGCTTTTAGAGGCGCTCAAGAGCCCCTTTTAGGAGGATCCCTATCTCAGCGTGGCCGATGGAGCTACTCTTTGGCTCGATTTTCATCTTTCACGGACATATCGGTTGCCTTTATGAGCGCCCTTTTCGAAGAGCTTGATTATTGCCCAACGCCAATCGGGGCGCTCACCTTGCGCCGCCGCCGCGACCTCAAACTTGGCATGGACGTTTTCGAGATCAAGCTCGGCGATGAGTCGTTGATGACGAGTGCATTCACGGCGTCCGAGATCGCGCTGGCGCGGACGGGGCTCGCAGACTTCACTGAGGACAGGCCCCTTGATGTGGTCGTCGGCGGACTTGGTCTTGGCTACACAGCGAAGGCGGTGCTTGAGAACGCATCGATTGCTTCGCTGATTGTTGTTGAAGCGCTCGCCCCTGTCATCGCCTGGCACGAGGAGGAATTGCTGCCGCTCGGGGGCGAGCTGAAACGAGACCCGCGCTGCCGGTTCGTTCAGGGCGACTTCTTCGCCTTGTCGGCCTCGAGCGATGGGTTCGATCCGGACAGGCCAGGGCGCCAGTTTGACGCCATCCTCGTCGATATCGACCATTCGCCCGAGGCATTGCTGAATGCGGGGAGCGAATCCTTCTATCGGCCGCAAGGTCTGCGCAGGCTTGCCGCGCACTTGCGCCCCGGCGGTGTCTTCGGGTTGTGGTCCGATGCGCGTGAAGACGGGAATTTCACAGAGCGTCTGCGGAGCGTCTTTTCAAGCGCGCGTGCCGAACCGGTGACATTCCACAATCCGCTGCAGGACCGGCCCTTCACGCAGACGGTGTATCTGGCGCAAAAGGAAAGAGGCCCCCGGCCATGAGCGATACTTCGCCCGATTTAGCTTTGCTGCGGGCAGCGCTCGTCGCCCGCCTGGATTTTTTGCGTGCTGCCAGCAAAACCACGGCGGATAATCGCCGGCCTGTGGAACTCGACCAGACATCCGTCGGGCGACTTTCGCGCATGGATGCCATGCAAGGTCAGGCCATGGCGCTTGCCACGGAACGGCGCCGCAAAGACGAGGCGCGGCGAGTGGAAGCCGCGATCCGCCGCATTGATGAGGGCGAATATGGCTATTGCATCTCCTGCGGCGAGGGGATCGCTCCGAAGCGTTTGGCGGTCGATCCCACCATCCCGACCTGCATTCGCTGTGCGGCCTAGCGTTTCTCGATATAGATGCAGCGCAAATCGTTGACGTTGGTCATGGTCGGGCCGGTCTCCAGCAGATCGCCGATCCCTTTGAAGAAGGTATAGGGGTCGTTGTCGGCGAGCATGGCTTTGGCGCTAATGCCGACCGCCTCGGCGCGCTTCAGCGTATCGGGATAGATCAGCGCTCCGGCATTGTCTTCGGAGCCATCCACGCCATCTGTATCGCCCGCAAGCGCATAAATGTTCGGCGCACCATCGAGCGCGATGGCAAGCGATAGCAGGAACTCGGTGTTGGGGCCGCCCTTGCCCTGACCTTTGAGTGTGATGGTGGTTTCGCCGCCGGAGATGAGCACGCATGGGGGCTCTGCGGGCTGGCCACGCAGCGCGC
>Ga0316193_10001004_pt1 | contig 18491 bp, 19 predicted proteins | sample MerIslsedime2_MG_FD_207735 | JGI IMG/M metagenome (GOLD analysis project Ga0316193, IMG submission 207735) | Coastal sediment microbial communities from Maine, United States - Merrow Island sediment 2 | ecosystem: Environmental > Aquatic > Marine > Coastal > Sediment | place: USA: Maine... | reverse complement strand
GCCCGGATGAAAAGCTATCAGCTTTACATTAGCCGCGCGTCTCGCATATTCTATGGCTGCGGTCTTTAACAGCATATTAAGCGCTGCTTTTGATGCGCGGTAGCTGTACCAGCCACCGCTGCGGTTGTCATCAATACTGCCAATTCTTGCGCTGAAGACGGAGATAATGCAGTCATGTTTGCTTTTAACCAGTGGCAGCAATGCTTTCACCCAAAGAATTGGCGTAATACTATTGATGGTGAAGACTTCTTTAAGGGCGTCAATATTCAGTTCTTCAATACGTTTTTCAGGCCAGAGGTGTTCGTTGTGCAAAATTCCGTTGCATATACACACACGGCTGATCGAACTGGTCAGTGTTCTGATTTTATCGCAGGTCTGCATGATAGATGCTTCATCATATGAAGTCCGGATGAAGTGTACATTGTTTCTTTGTCCTGCCTTATTCTCAGGAAAACGCTTTCTGCTGATCGCAATGACATTATCAATTGCGTCATCCTTTAGCCATTTATCAAGTAGTGCAGTCCCGATTCTGCTGCCGGCCCCGATGATTACTGCGCTTGATCTGGTTCTCATGATTTAATAACGCCGATAGCCGTTTATTCTTTGTACAATTTCACAGATGCGACGCACAGGTCAGCCTGAAAATCTCTTCCGATACCGACCAGGCCAATTCGCATCAATTTATGCTGCTGGAAGCGCTTGTTCGTTTTATACGGTTTTATTTCTGCAAACGGAAAGCGCAGTGTTTTCCACTCTGTCGTGGCCAGAAATGTAAAGCGATAGGATTGCCAGGGAAACCAGAGGCCTGATGTTCGAATGTGAATGTTATACGCTTCGTTGTTGCCGGCGACCTCAAGCTCAACACCACTATAGTCATTAGCATCGAAGTCATCCTGTTCAGACAGCGGCAGTACTATTTGTACAAAACCGCCATTGTTTTCAGTAGTGACATCACCGCGCATTCGCAGACAGTTCCTGCTTTTATAGTTATCAAGTGTTAATTCACCCTTCGATATACCGCCCATGACCCGGTCCGTAATCAGTTGCCATTCGGTACCCAGGTTGGAGCGATATTTGTTACTGGTTCGATCATCAATAATCAAGTCACTTGCTGACACGGCATTAAGCACTCCTGGAATAATAAGCAGGCTGATGAGGCTGGTGATTTTTATGTGTAAATTATTGTTCACAATAACCATAGCGCTCAAAGCTGGATATTGTCCACCTCGATTACTTTCTTCAGCGCTGTTTCCAGCAGGAAGCGTGCACGAGATGCTGTTTCATTTAAATAACTGTGCAGTGCGGCATCTCTCGCGTTTCGACTTTCGCACTCGCTGCTGTAAGTCTCGAATGTACTCAGGCTGCTGATGAGTTCTGAAAGATGCACCGGGCACTCACATTTCACCGTGGTAGAGATGTTAGCGAGTTGTGCCAGGGTTTCGTCATCAAACTGTCTCACTGGAACAGCGCCGCTGATTACAGCTGTCAGCTCTTCGATGTCAGTAAATGACTCTGGCTGGATTGCCGCATGGCGGACACACTGGCTTTGTATTGTAGAGGGTCGCACAGGTGCGCGAAGTGTGATGCATTTTGCTGCGGGTAGTCGATCTAATGCATCCCTGGCTGCAAAGCGGTAGACAATGATTGCGGTGTGAACGCCTGTCTGGTTTATCCAGTCGTTGATCTGGATGGCATTATCAACATGCAGGGTGGGCTGTTCGATCACCAGAACATCGGCTTTGATTTTGTCTGACTGCGCCTGAAAGCTTGCCGTGGTTTTGAAGGTCTGTGTGAGCGATATCTGTGTAAGCGAGTCGCGCTCGGCAAGCATGGAGGTCACCAGTGATTCACCGACAACGACGACATTGCAGGGCTGTTCAGGTACAGGCGCAGGTTCTGGCTGGGTGACTGACAGGCGCTGTTGCAGCTCATCCTGATCCAGTGTGGCTACGGAGCTGATACTGTCGCCAGCATCGACCAGCCTCTTGATTAATTTGAGCCTGGATACGTCTTCAGATGAATAGAAGCGATCGCCGCTATCGGTGCGAGCCGGGGTAACCGTCTGGTAACGACGTTCCCAAACACGCAGATTATCAGTGGATATGCCGGTAAGGCGCGAAACCGCGCCAATGCGATAACCCTCGGATTTTTTTTTGTTTTTTGTACTCATGTCACTGTACCGGTTAAAAAATAGTATTTGTATTATACAAAACCTTGACATAGTGTCAAATTATAGATATTGTATTGGACAAGGCCGAATAAACGGCTGATCGCACACAGGAGGCATAGCCATGACAGATACAAAATTAGTAACGATAAACAAAGAAGATCGGCTTATAAGCCGTTCACTACTGGGATTTTTAACGGCTCCGCTGGGTTTATTACTTGGCATGGGCCTTATAATCTCCCTGTGATCCGACAGATTCACTTGATCTCAAGACTGAACAATACCTGGACAAGGACGTCGCGTCTGTCGAAGTTGGCACGCCCACAGCAGAAATCAACAACATGCCGTGGTTGAAACGACAATGCCTGACTAGCAGCTAACGTAAACCGATCTTTACTGCCATGCACAATGAATATCTTCATACTTGATACTCATATTGAAACCTGCGCCCAATACCACTGCGACAAGCACGTGGTAAAGATGATACTGGAAAGTGTTCAGATTTTATGCACTGCCCTGAACAAGAAAGGTTTTGTCACGCCATACAAATCGACACACCATAAACATCCCTGTGTACTCTGGGTTGAAGAGTCGTACGACAATTTTTGCTGGCTGAAAAACCTGACCCTGGCGTTAAACGATGAGTACAGGTTTCGGTTTGAGCGGCATAATGATCACAAATCCATCAGTGTGCTTTCGGCAATAGACCACTATGACTTCGAACCGAAGGGATTAACGGAATTTGCTCAGGCCATGCCTGACAAGTACAAAGTACCAGCCTCGGCGGTGGAAGCCTACCGTAATTTTTATCGCGGTGAAAAGATGCACTTTGCCCGATGGTCGAAAAGAAGTGTGCCAGATTGGGTACGCGGCAAGCAGGGTGAAAATAATATTTAAGCCTGATGCAGAGGATCAAATTGATGACGAAAAAAGACCGGCTTATTTTTTGTGTGTCATTAGAGTCCGGCTCCATGTTAAAAACTGGTATTAGCAGCTGAATAACGATAGTGTTTCGAATAATGATAAAAATAATTAAATTACTCAGCTTTTTCGCTTTGTTCGCCGGGTTTACACCCGTACTGGCCGATGATTTCAATTGGCGGCTGGGAGTGGAAGCTGGCCCGGTGTGGCAAAGCCGCAATGATGTACAAGTTCCCGGCGATACCGGTACGCGTTTTTCATTGACTGATCTTGTCGGTACCGGGCCGTTTCCATATGTGCGGGTCGAACTTGCCTATCAGATCAATGACAAACATAGCCTGCGGTTTCTGCTGGCCCCGCTGGGGTATACCGAAACAGGCGTGCTGGACAAAAACGTATCTTTTGCTGGCCAGTCTTTCAGTGCCGGGCAGGCAACCGAAGTGAAATACCAGTTCAATTCGTACCGTGCCACCTATCGCTACCGTTTCTTTAGCAATGACAGCTGGCAATGGGATATCGGTGGGACATTGAAAGTGCGCGATGCTGAAATCAGGCTGAGCCAGGGCAATGTAAGCGCGAGTGATTCAGACACCGGTGTCGTTCCGCTGCTGAGTTTATATGGTGAATACCGTCTGACGAATGCGTGGACCTTTATTTTTGATATGGATGGCCTGGCCAGCCCTCAAGGGCGTGCCCTTGATCTGGGTCTGCTTGCACGTTATAACCTCAATGACGCCTGGTACCTGGCAGGCGGCTACCGAACACTGGAAGGCGGTGCGGATAACGACTCTGTTTATAATTTTGCCTGGTTTAACTATGCTGTTTTATCCGCTGGTTACCGCTTCTGATAAAGGCTTTTTTATGCATACAAGAATCAACAGATATTTACCTGTATGGGTATTGGTGTTGCTGCTTGCCGGCTGTACGGGCAAGCCCGATGGTGTTATACCGGTGGAAGACTTCGATCTCGACCGTTACCTGGGCACCTGGTACGAGATAGCGCGACTCGATCACTCTTTTGAACGTGGTCTTACCGATATTTCTGCTCACTACTCGCTGCGCGATGACGGCGGTGTACGCGTACTCAATCGAGGCTTTTCTGCGAAAGAAGGCGAGTGGGAAGAAGCCGAAGGCAAAGCCTTTTTTGTCGGGCCGTCCGACCAGGGCTATCTAAAAGTCTCTTTCTTTGGTCCGTTTTACGGGTCGTATATTGTTTTTGAGCTGGATGATAATTATCAGTACGCATTTGTCAGTGGTCCGGATACATCCTATCTATGGCTGCTTTCGAGAACACCGAAAGTTGATCAGGCTGTGATTGATCAATTTATTGATCGAGCCTCTTCACTCGGTTTTGAAACAGACAAGCTCATCTACGTTGATCATGATACCAGCGCTTCGCGTCGTTAATATGGGTTCTGGTGCATCCAGTGATGAATTTTTTTCGCCGATCGCCATGAATAATCCTTTCCTGCTCAACATGGACTTCAGCAAGGTGGTCACTGTGCTTGCCAGTGAGCGAGCATGGTTAACAAGTCCGGCAGACGGTGTATCTCGTGTCCATCTGGAGCGTGAAGCCGAGGAGTCCGGACATACCACCAGTTTTGTCCGGTTTGCGCCGGATTCGTTATTTCCCGAGCACACTCACCCGCAAGGCGAAGAATTGTATGTGCTCAACGGCGTGTTCTCTGACGAGAACGGTGACTACCCGGCCGGAACATATATCCGAAATCCACCGGGTTCAAAACATAGACCTTTTACCCGGGAAGGCTGTGAGTTATTCGTGAAGCTGGAGCAGTTTCATGAAGCGGATACAGCACAGGTTGTGATTCGTTCTGAAGACCAGCAATGGCAGCCCGGTATCGGTAATTTACGCGTCTGTCCATTACACAGTTTTGAGGGCGAAAACACCGCACTGGTGTTGTGGCCGGATAAAGAGGTGTTCCAGTTGCACACACACTGGGGCGGTGAGGAGATTGTCGTAATTAATGGGCGATTTATTGATGAATACGGTGAATATCCGGCGGGCAGTTGGCTGCGCAATCCACATATGAGCAAGCATTATCCCAGGGTCGAAGAAGACACATTGATACTGGTGAAAGTAGGGCATTTGCCCGTGGTGGACTAACGTTAATCCCGGGTTTCACTTCGGAATCGACTGGCGGAAATGAGTGGGGGCAGAGCACAGTTTTCGCTAATTCTAGAGACAATTGTGATCTGATCCCACTTACTACGGTTTTGACAGCACTTATGTCACTAACGATGCGTCGTCAACGGTTCGCTAGTGCTCATCTTCACAGCACTCACCTGACGTTTTTTCAACGCTTTTTCTCCAGTCGCTCACTACCGACGCTGTTTAGGTTAGCAGCACTGGATGGTTTGACGCCGCCCCCCTGCAGGCAGACGTCGAGAGGCATACTCTCATCTTTATTACAGTGCCACAGAAAAAAATCTTTCCTGTGTTCGTGGCACACACCCCCCCCTGCACCTTTTTCTATCGACCGGAACCGGTGTCCCCACGAGGCGCTGCTGGAGGTGAGCTTGTAGCTGCACCGTGCCCAACGATCGGATTGTTATCCTGACAGAGCTGTTACAGATGCAGTAACGAAAATATTGAGATCAGTCTCTACTATGGACAGCTATTCGGTTCTTGCAGACACCGCGTTGATCAGCTTGATAACACCGTCTGTATCGTAGCGTGCGAGTAGATTTTCCAATTCAGCTGCCAGGGGCTGCGCACCAGGCCCGAGTCCTTTCAGCTCGACAATCAAGGTCTCTATTTCCGTCAGGGCGTTAATCCTGGCTGCGGAAAGCAGGCGTTCGCGCAAATCGTCGGGAATATCGATTTCATCAGGTGCATCGACACACGGCACGGTCCCCGCGATCATCTCGGCGGCAGGTTGGTGCTCGAACTCAACGTTCAGGTGTCTGACTATGCAATCGCAAACCTTGTCAAACAAGAAGGGTTTGCCGATAAAATCGTCAAACCCTGCATCCAGGTAATAGGAACGCTGGCGCAGCAGACCGGATGCCGTGATCGCGACACAGACAATCGCCTCGGCTGGCCAGCGTTCACGCAGCTGCCGCACGGCGGTGAGCCCATCCATCCCGGGCATGCGCACATCCATAAACACGATGTCGGGGATATGTTCAGCGATGCACTGCAGCGCCTCGCCCCCGCTGTTCGCCATGGTCACCTCGACGCCGGCCCGCTCCAGGAGCCCGCTGAGAACTTCGCGATTATCCTCGACATCATCGACGACCAGGGCGCGGACCCGGTGTGGCTCGGCCAGTCGGCACAGCCGGCCAGTATGTCCACGCTTCGATATCAAGTCGCCCTTGGCAGGTGGCAATTCCAGCTCAAAGCTAAAATAGCTGCCCTCGCCCGGGGTCGACTCCAGGCTCAATGAGCCACCCATGAGTTCGATATGGCGCCTGGTGATTGCCAGTCCCAGGCCAGTCCCACCCTTGGCCTCGCCCTCTTCGGCCTGCTGGAAGGGTTCGAAAATACGTTGTTGCGCGTCTTGTGTTACGCCGGGGCCGGTGTCCGAGACGCTGAATGTGTAGCGTCGACCGCTCTGTTCTACCGTGAGACCAACCTGCCCCCGATCGGTGAATTTAACCGAATTGCCCAACAGATTGATCAGTATCTGGCGCAGCTTTCGGTCATCGGCATGGACCGCACGCTCCCCGATTCGTACGTCCGCCTGCCAAAGCAGCCCCTTCTGCTCGCAGCGTATCGCGAACATCTCGGAAATATCCTCAATCAGGTCATCGAGATCAAAATCGATGGTATCCAGTTCCATGGCGCCTGCCTCGATTTTGGACAGATCGAGGACCTCGTCGATGAGACTGATCAGGTGGTTGCCCGCCGAGTGGATTGCCTTCAGCGGGCGGCGGTAATTCTCAGGTAATTCCGGATCGTTCTCGATCAGCTGGGTGTAGCCCAGCACCGCATTCATCGGGGTGCGGATTTCATGAGACATGTTTGCCAGAAACTGCGACTTTGCGTGGCTCGCGCTCTCGGCCTGCTCCTTCGCGATCCGCAAGGACTTCTCCGCGGATTTGCGCGCAGTAATGTCGCGGATAATGCCAACAAAGACCTGCTGCCCACCAGGGCGTGCCTCGCCAACGGACAGCTCCATCGGAAAGGTCGAGCCATCCTTGCGTCTGCCTTCCACTTCACGGCCGATACCGATAATGCGTTTGTTACCTGTGGTGCGGTAACGATGCAGATACTCATCGTGTTCCTCTCGGTAGGGAGGAGGCATCAGCATCTTGACGTTCTGGTCTACAACCTCGTTGGCCCTGTAGCCAAACAACTGTTCGCAGGCTGGATTGTATTCCTGTACGGTACCGTTGGCATCGATGATCATGACACCATCTACTGCAGTGCCGATCAACGCCCGCAGGCGCTGTTCGCGATCTTCCAGCGAGCGCGAAGATGCCCGATATCGCAATACCAGGTAAGCAGTCACCCACAACACGGCTGCTTCAAGACTGATATTGAGCAACAGGGCAGTTGTATCGACGCGCACGGTCGAGTAGAGGTAGCCCACCACAATGAGCAGCGTACCCACCGCGGCCAGCACCACCGGCGCACGCCGCCAGGGTAACCAGTAACTGACGGAGATAAGTACCACATAGGGTGTGCCATGAATAACTCCGGCGGGCAGGTTGAGATCCAGAACCAGGATAATCAGCAGCACTGCAGCGATCAGCAGCAACATGAAAAACTTGTGCATCCTACTCATCCGTAACCTCCGGATTCGATCATTTGTCAATGCGGGCTAGCGACCCCATGGAGTATATCGCCGTTATCTTAAACCACCCACACTGCAGCGATACAGGGTTTAATAACGGCAGCGCGGTGATCGAATGCGCTAGCTTCTCTCGATGACTTCAGTTTGCTAAGCTGTTGTTGTCACATAACAAGCGGTCGTTTACCAGAGAAAAGGGGACCAATACCATGCCCAATGATACCGAAGCGAGCCAGGCAAAACTCCTGATCGTGGATGACAAAGCCGCTAACCTTGACCTGTTGCGGGAGATGCTGACACCGCTCGGTCACCAGATCTTCTTCGCCACCAGCGGGGAAAAAGCCCTGGAGATCGCAACATCCGCTCAGCCAGACCTGGTGCTGCTGGACGTGATGATGCCCGAGATGGATGGTTTCGAGACGTGCAGCCGATTCAAACAGGACGGGGCACTGGTGAAGATCCCGATCATCTTCGTTACCGCCAGGACCGATATCGAGGACCTGGCCCGGGGATTCGACGCCGGTGCCGTTGACTACATCACCAAACCTGTCAAACAGCCTGAGGTGCACGCGCGTGTTGCGACACACCTGCGCATACAGAGACTCATCGCCCAGCAACGCGAGCACCTCGCGGCGTTGGAGCAGGCACGTGGTGAGCTGGAGGCACTCAATGATGCCAAGGACAAGTTTCTCTCGAATCTGGGCCGGGAAGTCAGCACTTCCCTGGCGCAGATCGCAGATACCAGCGCCTCCATCAGGGAATCGGCGAAGACTCCGTGCGCACCCGGGAGCGGCATTGACCAGAAGCTAGCAGACGTAAACAGGTCTGCTCAGGACGTGCTACAACTGCTGGGAACGATACTCGAATGGCCGCGCCTGCAAACCGGTCAGAAACTGGACCTGCTCTCGACCCAGATTAGCGACCAGGAACTTGGAAATCTACTCTCTAGCCTGAATGATCTGCGTTTCCTCTCACTGGCGGAGACCCGGGTTGGTGATGCGGGACTGACCCATCTGCAATCCCTGACCAAGCTGCAGGAACTGCATCTCGATCATTCGGATATCACCGATGAGGGCCTGAAGCTGCTGACCGCCCTCCCAAACCTGGAAGTCCTCGATCTCAAGGGCACGCGCATCTCCGACGCCGGACTTGTCGAGGTCGGTCGCCTGACACAACTCAAAAGCCTCTACCTTACGCGCACCGGGATCACTGATGCTGGTCTGGAACACTTGCGGAGTCTGAACAATCTCGAAACGCTTATTCTCTGGGATACCGCTGTAGGGGATGCCGGCCTGGAACACCTCAAGCCAATGAGTCACCTCAGGGAGGTCATACTCTGGAACACCCGTGTGACCCAACAAGGTGCACAGTCACTGCAAGCCATCTTACCTGAATGTGATGTGAGTACGACCATGTTTGAGTAACGCCCTTTAATTGGAAACCCGAGCTGAAAAAGCGCAAATATGGAAGATATAGACCCCACCCTTTCTAACCGAGACGAGGTCTATCACTCAGAATGGATGTATTGGATGGTAGATGTAATTAATAATGGACTTATATGTCCGCAATCGTTCTCTGATCAACAAGCTTTGATTTGACAAACGGGAGGTATCCCTACCAAAAACCCTATCCGCTGTGGAAAGCTTTTCTGAAAAATCATGTCAGGGACTTGGTGGCTATCGATTTTTTTGTGGTGCCGACGGTGAAATTCAAGGTGCTGTTCGTTCTAGTGGTGCTCGCGCACCATCGTCGTCGGGTTGTGTTTTTCAACGTGACAGAGCATCCCACGGCACGGTGGGCCGGGCAGCAGACCATTGAAGCTTTCCCATGGGATACATCACCACAGTATTTACTGCGGGATAGAGATAGTATCTATGGGTGCAGGTTCCAGAAGCGGTTAAAAAGTATGGGCATCGAAGAGGTCCTCACAGCACCGCGAAGCCCCTGGCAGAACGCGTACGTGGAACGCGTGATTGGCAGCATCCGGCGAGACTGCCTCGACCATGTCATCGTGCTGAACGAGCGTCATTTGAAACGAATCTTGACCAGCTATTTGGACTATTATCATCGTTGGCGCACGCACCTGTCCTTGGAGATGGATAGTCCCGAATCGCGATTGGTGCAACCGCCTGCGCTTGGAAAGGTCATGGAATTTCCAGAAGTCGGTGGCTTACATCATCATTATGAACGGTTGGCGGCATGACACAGTGTGCTATGAGTTTTCGGGAACTACAACTGGCCAGCAATCCTGACTTGGTCGAGCGCATCGTCCGCGGTGAGCTGTTTACCCTTGGCCGTAATTATGTCGCCGCATCAGCAATGATAGAAATCACACCATTGTGGCTGCTAACGCCCAATGCGTTCATCAATGCCAGTGATGGCTTTATGCTGGCGCAACTGGTGAGTTCATATGATTTCAAACAGGACTGGCTGTTACTGGTAGCGCTGGCTGCTCCGATAGGACCGCCAGGGACAGAGTTCGGCGGCATTGATTCTGCTGTGCCCGGTAAAACTTACAGCACCGGTCTCAACCTGTTTGCACAGCTGGCCTGGTATTTCTAGTGAGGACAGAGGTGCGCATCATTGACAATTTGATTGTGCTGATCATGTTTGAATAGGAGATTACGGTGGATTGGTATCTGACCCTGTAAATTTGACTTCAATACTTGTGCCAAGTCCGGGAGTGCTCTTAATCGTTATTGGCCAGTTAAACCGATCAGACAAGCGTTTAACAATCGTCATGCCAACGCCATGGCCGGGCGTGTTGTTATTGTTGCCGCGATAATAAGGCTTGAATAAGTCATTGATTTGCTGTGGGGGGATGCCTTTACCGCTGTCCTTGATAATTACACTGTTGCTTGTGATCGTGATATCAACATTTCCCTGGTCTGTATACAAGATTGCATTGCGGATCAGGTTTCCCAGCATAACTGACACTACCTTGTCAGAGGCTAGCACGTATAGCCTGTTTTCAGGAGAAAACCTGAGTGTCAGATCTTTATCCTTAATCAATAGTTGTGCACGATTAATTTCTTCTTGTAGAACATCACTGATGCAAACCTTATCTTTTAACAACGCCTGGTCTGATTCCCTGGCTAGCAAAAGGAAAGCCTCGGTGAGTTCCTCCATATCTGCAGCGGCTCGCTTGATGCGAAGAATAGTTTTACGTGCAGGCGCGGACAGTTCATGTTCTGATAACAGTATATCTGCTGCAATATTGATTACCGTGAGCGGGCTGCGTAATTCATGGCTTGCATCTCGGGTGAAGTTGCGTTCTCGCGCAATAAAGGACCCCAGTCTTTGACCAAAATGCTTTATCGCATCATAAAGTACCCGAATATCATCATCAGATGCTAACGACAACTGCTCATCATGAAGAAGAGAAAAATTTTCTGAAGAAAAATTTTGCGCTGAAAAATCTATTTCGTTGACCTGTTTCGCCAGTTTGCTAATTGGTGAAACCGTGCGACGGCTCAGCTCGTATGTAAACCACAACGAGAGATAAAGTATTATTAATACCAGTGCAAGAGGGAATAGACCGTAATAGGCTGCGAGCGTATCGACCTGGCCGCGGTTATATATCAGGTAAAGTCTACGCTGGTTGTATTCTGACAGATAAACAACAAACCTGTTCGTATCGTCCTCGAATTCATGGAAGCCTGATTGATCAGGCGGTTGCACACGCACGACTTCAGGTAATTCATTTATATTCAGATAACCGGTCAGGTTGAGCGTGTCGGGAAGAGAAAAACCGCTGTCTTTGCTGTAATTCTGCCAGAAATACTCCGCTTCTTCTCTAATAGCTTGCTTAATAAGGACTTCTTCGAGAACTATCTTGGCAAAAAAAACGCTGAGCATTGCCGCAACACTAATTAACAGGGCCTGCAGAATAAAGGCCCGGTTGATCTTACTGATCAGGCCGTTACGTTTCTTCATCGGGGTCAACGATTTTATATCCACTGCCTTGAATTGTTTGCAGCAGCTGTTTTTGGAATGGCTTGTCGATCACTTTCCTGAGGTTGTAGAGATGGCTGCGAAGCGTATCGCTGTCAGGTAGTATGTCTCCCCAGACCAGGCGCTCAACTTCACGTCGACTGACGACTGTGGGTGAGGCACGCATCAAAACAGTAAGTATCTTGAGTCCGGTTGGTGTCATATTCAGTTCCTTGCCGGCACGTTTCACACTTAATGTTGCAGTATCCACTGACAGATCAGCAATGGTGAATATGTCTTTTGCAATATCCCCCTTGTGGCGACGAATTAAAGATCTTACTCGCGCCTCGAGTTCCTGGATGTCAAAGGGTTTGATAAGGTAATCATCAGCACCGGTTTCCAGGCCTGTAATCTTGTCGTCTAGCGTATCTCTCGCAGTGAGCATGATAACCGGTGTGTCGCGACACGCTTCTGTGCGCAATTTGTGACATACAGCGATACCATCCATGCCTGGTAACATAAGATCAAGGATTATCGCATCGTAACTGTTGCTGACTGCGAGGTGGAGCCCGGTTACACCGTCAGCCGCATAATCGACTTCAAAACCACGGTTCTCGAGGTAGGCAGTGACCATTTCAGCGATGTCATTGTTATCCTCGATCAGCAGAACCATCGATGTCGATTCAACAGGCATGGCGAATGGAAACCTTGTATATAAACAGGGATTTATTGTCTGGCATGAAGGTGTTAGCTCCCTTAGAAAATATGAAATTCAATTCTGAATGTAACATTATGATATAGCGTAATGCTTGCGTGCTAATTCATCAACAACGGCAAGGTAAATAATATGCACGCCCCACGGGTTGCAACATACCCGTGGGGCGTTTTCAACATTAGTTAGTCAGTACAATGATTCCGAAATCTGTTGGTTCATCGTCCGGCAATGCGTTCGGATCGTTCGGCTGGCGAGCGATCACGGTAGCAACAACGCCTTCTGGCAGTGATGCGCCTTCAACATTGATCGCGGCAACGCCAAGTGACAACGGGACGACTCGGATATCATAGTCACCCGGTGGCACAGCGACATAATCGGTGATTTCGCCGAATTCAAAGTTCTCCAGTAGTGGTGTTCCGGCAAGACCGTTTTCAACATCATCTTTACTGAACTGGCCAGCGGGCGTCACATATACATTAACCGTACCAGCTGCTGGTGCACCATGTACAACCTTGACACTGGCCTGTGTAATGATTGAGCGGTTGTTATCTACTGTGGCCAGAAGCCCAAATGCTGGATCTGCAGTAACCAGGCCTGCTGCAATCACTGTGTACTCCGAGCCCTGGGCGAGTGCTACTTCACCTGAGGTATAGACGATGGCACCTTCATCGACAGCAACGTCAAATATAAAGTCATCTGCAGGAGGTACGAGCACGAATGAGCCGTCGGTTGTAAGTGGCAGCGGAGGGTTGCCGACCGGAGGTGCAACCTGTGTATATCTGAAGGAGTCAATCAACTCCAGACCATTCACTCCAAGCGATACGCTGTTGGCAAGGACTTCAACCGGTCCGCCCGCAGCGGTATCTGCATCCGGTGACGCGTGAACCACGCGGGTGCCGGCATTGGTGTCTTCATCCAGCAATACCAGATGCGCATCATCGGTTGCAACCAGCAGCTTGATGGGAGATGCGGCAATATTGGTAGCAGTGGTTGTACTGATTGCTACCAGCAGCAATTTCTTGCCGGCGAATGGTGAAAGGTCGACATTACTGATGTTGTAGGCAACGGTTTTAGTACCTGTTGAAGTGACCGTGATGTCGTATGTGCCAGCCGGGAGGGCTCCAGCATCAACAGCCGGGTCTTTATAGTCAAAGGTGAAATTTGGTTGCAGGTTTACATCACTAACGTCTGTGCCGGGTGCGGTAACATAAACATCGACTGCACTGGCGGCCGGAGATGCATGGACAACAGCAATGGCAACTTCATCAGTTGCTGGGCTGGATGTGGATTCATCAGCAACATAAGCTGCTATTGTTGCCGTCTCATTGACAGCGATAATGGTATAGCGACCATCTTTTTGTAGAGGAAAATCAGGCACAGAGATTACATCTGTATTGCCTCCTGGAATGATAGCCTCAACCGTTATATCTCTGTTACCTGCGTTTACTCTGGTGAATCCGCTGCTCACTGCATAATCCAGATCAGTGATCCTGGTCGTTGAGTCAAGGGATACATTAACTGCCGGTGCATCGGGGGAGGCATGTATCACTCTTAGACTGGCTTGATCAGCTGGATCAGTATCGCACCCTGTAACTGCAGCTGTAGCGACGAATGCGAATGCCAGTAAGCTAATTTTTGAAATAGTGTATTTGTTCTTCATGTGCTGTCTCCTCAGAGAGTTTTAGAATTTACAGGCAAAAGGATACGGGCAGGTGTGTGAAATATCTGTCAAGCCGGTGTGAAGATTTCGTCAAATTACAACAATGTCACACATTTATTTAAAAAAAATGGTATCAGTCATGTGTATCTCTTTTACAGGGTCACTTAAGCGGGGCTATAACTTAAATCTGATATAGCAATCATGCTAATTCAGTCGTTATGTATATCAAGACTGAAGAAATTGGTTTTACATTATGTAGCTATTGAGTGGGATTGGATTTGTCTAAACGATGACTTATCATCAAACGTAGTAGCTCTCTGATTTCACTTTCGCAATCAAAAAATCCGGAGCGGTCGGCTAAACCGCTCCGGTGACCCAGGATTCATCACTCTGCATGATGAATGCATTGTGAGAGATTGAGTGATGGCGGGACCGAATGGGAAACTTAGCCCTCATCAATACCGCTATCGATAGGATTATTGATGACTTCATGCAGTCGGCTGCCGGGAACGACAGAAGACAGAATCTCTATCTCTTCCAGTTCAGCGGCATGCATGGCTTCATCGTAATATTTAGCGGTTGCTTGAATCTGCAGTTCGTAATCGCTCATGGCATATCTCCAGTTATTCGTTAGAAACGTAAATGAGCCTATCAGCAAGCTCATGGTTTTATTATGCACAAAAAATATTATTTGTCTAGGACAAATGATGCTATTATATATCCATAGATATTGAGGTGATTTTCAATGATTGGAAATAATGAGCTTTACTCCATAGGCGTGGTTGAGCGCGATACCGGTATTGGCCGCGATACGCTGCGTGTCTGGGAGCGCCGCTATGGCTTTCCGGAGCCTGTGCGCAGTGAGAAAGGTGAACGCAAGTACTCCGAAAAACAGTTAAGACAATTGCAGCGTATTCGGCGTCTGCTCGACCAGGGCATGCGCCCGGGCAAGCTGCTCCCACTCGGAGAAGAAGGTCTTGATGAACTGGAAGCAAGCCTGCAGTCTGAGCAACCCGTGCAGCTGGAGCAAACGGTCAGTGAGCTTATCGAAGCGATTCATTCTACGGATGCTGAACAGCTCGAGTCACTGTTACAGAGACAGTACCAGCAGCAGGGAATGCAGGGATTCATTTTAGAGACAGTCGTGCCGCTACTGAATACGGTGGGTGAATTCTGGGCACGCGGCAAGTTGCAGATATTCCAGGAACACTTTTTGTCGCAGCAATTGATCCGGTTTCTCAATACAGAAATTGCCAAACTGCAGAGATACGCCAGAAAACCCCGGGTGCTGTTAGCCACTCTGCCCGGAGAGGAGCATACGCTGGGCCTGTTAATGGTGGCGGCAATGCTGTCATCCCATGGCGTTTCAACCATTAACATTGGCGCCGAAGTGCCGATGGATCAGATTGGCCATGCGGTTGAGCAGTTTAACGTGGATATTGTCGGTATCACATTCAGCGGCGCTTACCAGTACAAGAATATTCGCCCGCATTTGATCGAGTTGCGTGAGTTGATAGCTGACGATATTGAAATCTGGACGGGCGGGGAGGGTGTACGGCGCCTGCGCAAGTTGCCAGTCGGCATTACCAAGTTCAGTACACTGGAAAAACTACCCTTGTGATTTCGCTCAGCGTCAATCAGTAAGTAATGAGGAAATAATGCGATGAAAAAAATATTTGTATTTATGTTTTTACTGATCAATGCTGAGGCATCAGCAAAAGAATGTTCTCCGTTGCTGGATTTTGATGTGCGTTCACTCAATGACAAGACGATTGTCAATCTATGTGAGGCCTACCAGGGCAAGGTCATACTGATTGTGAACACCGCCAGCAAGTGTGCCTACACTGATCAATATGACTCTCTTGAAAAGCTCTATCAGAAATACAGGGATGATGGATTTGTTGTACTTGGCTTTCCTTCCAACGATTTCGGCCAGCAGGAGCCGGGCAATGAATACCAGATTAAAAACTTTTGCAGAATGACCTATGGCGTCAAGTTTCCGATGTTTGAGAAAACGCGTGTTTCCGAACGTCATGCGAGTCCGTTTTATACCGAGCTGGCACGCACTGCCGGAACCTGGCCAAAATGGAATTTTCACAAGTACCTGATCGACCGCAATGGTCAGCTTGTAGCGGACTACCAGAGTGCAATCGATCCGCTGGACAAAAAAGTGATCGGGGAAATAAACAGGCAGATCAAGAAATTCTAGAAGGGATTACCTTTTGCCGCAAAACACGCAAAATACGCGAAGATAACAAAAGTTTATTGTCCCAAACCATTAGTAAAACGGCTCTTCCCCAAATCGAGTGGATGAATATTTCCATAGAACCTGCAAACACCCCGCGAAACGTCATACCTGCGGAGGCAGGTATCCAGTCGCTGGATCCCGGGTCAAAAAGCATGCCGGGATGACAGGTATATGGATAGTATATATCTTGCCCTGAAACGACTTTCAGTCCATAGGCGTTGAGTTTTTAACGTAATAATCTCTTTGCGCCTTTGGCGTGTTTTGCGGCAAAATCATCTGCTATTTCCTGGCTATACTCTAATCTCACTTGCGTTCGCTGCGCCTTTGTAAGAGTAATCTATGATTTCAGTCACCCTGCATTCATTAATTCAAGATGTTCCGGGTTGACGCAGAGCCGATTGCCGCAGCTCTGTTTGACCAGGTGCCCGTCGGGGACATCTCCGATAAACGCATGGTAACTGGCTGTCTGAGCACTGACCATCTTCGTTCTGCGGTCATCCTGTACTTCCATGACGCGGCCATAACCGCTGTTTGATATCTGCCCTTTCCATATCCAGCATCCGCTATCGTCTTGCTGGTAAGTCATATCATGAAGTTTTTGCTGTCTGCCTGTCATCGCTGGGAAACCTCCGCTGCTAGATCGTATTTCTAAGCATAAGTTCTTCGGGATAAGGTGCCATGTAATACTGGTTGCTGATGTATTCATCCGGGTATCTGCGCAGATGATGCTTCATCAGCGTAATCGGAACGATCAATGGCACCTTGCCATGCCGGTAGTTATCCATGATCTCGATCATTTCCTGCTTATCATCGCTGCTTATCTTGTTCTTGAGATAACCCATGACATGCATCAGTACATTGGTATGACGCTTTCTGGATGCTCTTGCTTTCAGGCATGTCATCATGCGCAGCAGGTATTCATCAGCCGCCTGATCGAGATTTTTCTTATTGATATTTGCAATCAATGGCCCCAGCTTGCGGAATTCTTCTTCATCATGAGCGAGCAGAATAAACTTGTGCCGCTGGTGGAAATCCATAAGCGCTGAAACAGACAAGCCGTCCTGTAGCATCCGTTGCCAGCGATAGTAAATAAATACGCGCTCGATAAAATTTTCCCGCAGCATCGAATCGTTGAGCCTGCCTTCTTCCTCTACCGGAAGCCAGGGCATGGCTTTCATCAAAGCAGTCGCGAACAGTCCGGTACCATTTTTTGCAGGTACACCGTTGCCGTCATAGACGCGCACACGCTCCATACCGCAGGAAGGGGAGTTGTTCTTCAAAATAAAACCCGACAGGTCATGCATTCCGGCAATTGCGCCTTCAGACCAGGTGTTCATGTCATCGGTAGCGTCCAGGTCGGGGTTGTCTGAACCGGTAAGGTGTATCCTGTCTGCAGACCTGGTCAGCCTTATGGTCGGACGGGGTACACCAAGACCGATGGCCATTTCCGGACAATAAGATCGAAAACTGAAATACTCGGACAGCGTCGATAGAACGTAGACATTACGCTTGTGCCCGCCATCGTGCCTTACTTCGTTACCCAGCAGGCAGCTGCTGATGCCTAGTGTGATGTCTGTCATATCAACTCCCCTGGTAATCAACCTGGTGATTACACGATTTCGTGAATTTACGCCAAATCTTCACAATATATTCACCTGGCATTCACCCTGTTTTCACAGGCATAAAATTACCATAGAGCCATCGAAATAACAGGTTTGCTGTTATGTGGCTATCATAGCGATTCAGCTACCGATATATTGTACATATATTGTATAATAAATTGTACAATATTAATAAGGAAAAACAGCGCATAAGTATATGAAATTTAAAATATGAAGAATTATTATAAAAAAACCTGTACAAATAAATAAACAAGTGTACAATATTTGTATAAGTTATTAGATTGGCAGAATACGATCATGCAAGAAAGAGTTGGCGATAATTTTCCAATACGAACGGTTTCAGAAATAACCGGTGTCAATTCCGTCACCCTGCGTGCATGGGAGCGACGGTACGGCTTAATAAAACCACTGCGTACACCCAAAGGGCACAGGCTCTATAGCCAGCAGGATATCCAGCTTATTCAGGAC
>Ga0316193_10001003_pt1 | contig 18494 bp, 19 predicted proteins | sample MerIslsedime2_MG_FD_207735 | JGI IMG/M metagenome (GOLD analysis project Ga0316193, IMG submission 207735) | Coastal sediment microbial communities from Maine, United States - Merrow Island sediment 2 | ecosystem: Environmental > Aquatic > Marine > Coastal > Sediment | place: USA: Maine... | reverse complement strand
TGCAGCGGCATTATCCGCCGCCTCTTGTTCCGCCGCCGCGGCGACAGAAGCGGCTTCCTCGCGCGCTGTCTCCCGTTCATGACGACTCTCGACCCGTTTATCTACAGCGCTGCTGTTCGTCGCTTGGTACGTGATATCAAGGCGCTCTTCGGTCCTGGCGCCGCTCGGACGGTCTTCGTAATAAACGTTACCGTCCTCATCCGTCCACTTATAGATTTCATTGGCAGCAGCTCCGCCAGCGACGGTCATCGCCATTACCGCAAATGAGAGCACAATCCGTTTGCCTTTCATCGTATTCCTTCCTGGCACCAGGTGCCTGACATAAGGTTTTGAACAACAGTGATATTAGACCATGACAGGCCCGAAGATGGTGTGAACGTGATCACAGCAAAGTTCGGACCTTTGCACGATCGCACAAAAAAAGCGGGCCGTATGGCCCGCTAAGTCTTTGCTTCTTGGGGAATTTTTTCTCCCCCTCGGGAAGTCGGCGCGGTACCGAACCGCCATTATGGCAAGTCCGGCACCGCGCCGGGGGGGAACTACTCTGCCGAGGTGAACTCCGGGTAGGCCTCGAGGCCGCACTCACCGATATCCACGCCTTCGTATTCTTCTTCCTCGGAAACCCGGATGCCGACGGTCTTCTTGAGGATGAACCATACGGCGAGGCTTGCCCCGAATGCCCAGGCGAAGATGCTGGCCACGCCGACAATCTGGCCGACAGCGGTAGCGTCCCCGTTCGTAAACAGAACGGCCAGTACGCCCCAGATGCCCACGACACCGTGCACGGAGATTGCACCGACCGGATCATCGATCTTGATCTTGTCAAACGAGACGATCGAAGCGACGACGATAAGGCCACCAACAGCACCAATCAGTGTTGCGGCAAGCGGCGACGGAGACAGGGGATCTGCCGTGATCGCCACCAGGCCAGCCAGCGCGCCGTTCAAAGCCATCGTCAGGTCGGCTTTGCCGAACCAGAAGCGGGACAGCAGCAAGGCGAACACGAGACCGCCAGCCGCGGCCATGTTGGTATTCACAAAGACCAGCGCGACGGAGTTGGCTTCACCGACATCGGAGACTTTGAGCTCGGAGCCGCCGTTAAAGCCGAACCAGCCCAGCCACAGGATCAGGGTACCGAGTGCGGCAAGCGGCAGGTTGCAGCCCGGAATGGCATTGACCTGGCCACCGGGCCCGTACTTGCCCTTGCGTGGTCCCAGAACCAGCACGCCGGCCAGGGCAGCTGCAGCACCGCAAAGGTGAACCGTGCCAGAGCCCGCAAAGTCGAAGTAGCCAAAGCTCTCGGTGAGGAAGCCACCACCCCAGTTCCAGAAGCCCTGTACCGGATAGATGACTGCGGTTAGTACAACCGCGAAGGCCAGGAACGACCAGAGCTTCATGCGCTCCGCCACAGCGCCCGATACGATCGACATAGCGGTAGCGACGAAAACGACCTGGAAGAAGAAGTCGGAGAGATTGGAGTAGTAGGTCTCGCCACCACTCGCAATGACGTCCGCCGCCGCATTGTCGCTGGTGGTAAGGAGGCCAGTGCCCATGGTTGACAGGCTTTGAAAGACTCCGCCTTCGAATGCTCCGGGGTACATGATCGCGTACCCGCAAAGCATGTACATGATGCACGCGATCGAATAGAGGCCGACGTTCTTGGTCAGAATCTCAGCCGTGTTCTTGGCACGGACAAGACCGGCTTCGAGCATGGTGAAGCCCGCGGCCATCCACATGACCAGCGCGCCCATGACCAAGAAGTAGAATGTGTCCAGCGCGTAGGCCAGCTCGGTGACCTGTGCTGCTACTTGAGTTGTATCCACGATATTGCTCCCAGTCCGTTAAACGGCTTTCTCACCGGTTTCACCGGTGCGAATGCGAATGGCCCCGACGAGGTCGGTGACGAAAATTTTGCCGTCGCCGATCTTGCCGGTACGTGCGGACTCGGCGATTGCGTCGACAACCTGCTCCATGATCTCGTCAGCTACAGCGAGCTCGATCTTGGCCTTGGGCAGGAAGTCGACGACATACTCGGCGCCGCGGTACAGCTCGGTGTGACCGCGCTGGCGTCCGAAGCCTTTAACCTCGGTTACCGTGATTCCCTGGATGCCGATGTCGGCAACCGCCTCACGGACGTCGTCCAGTTTGAACGGCTTGATAATTGCCGTGATCATTTTCATTGCTTTCCCCTTAAGTAATTCCTAGAGATCAAAGGTCTTGCCGACCGTGAAGATCAGCGCCTGCTCTTCTTCGCCCACCGCGTTATCGTCGGTGAGCAACAGGCTGAAGCCGAAGTCGAACTCGACGAGCGAGAAGTCGTAACCGAACTGCACGTAGTCGCCCGAGAACGTGTCCTGGAAGGTGCCGTACTGGCCCCAGAAGCCGTTGTGCGCCAGCGTCGCCGAGTAGAACTGGTAATCAACACTGGAACCACTCTCCGCGTCGTCATACTGGCCGACAGCGGCATCGACAGTAAGCCAGCCATACCCGGCACTCAGGTTGATTTCCTGGTAGGTGTCGTCGAAATCGCCCGTGTAGTAGTAGCCGGTAAAGCCGATACCGAGATTGACCTCACCGAGATCAAAGCCGTAGCCGAAGTACCCGTCGACCTCCAGCCCGTCACCGGCAATGTCGCCACCGACGTCTGCGGCCCAGACGCCCGCGTAGAAACCGCCCGACTCGAAATCCACACCGCCATTGGCGGAGGACTTCGCCTGAAAGATGCCGCGGAAGTAGTAATCGCTGGCGACGCCGAGGTTTGCCGAAAAGTCAGCGCTTGCAGTGCTCGCCAACAGAAACAGGAGGATTCCTGGTGATAGTGCTTTCATGGTGTTGCTCCTAGTAGATTTAGGGTTGTTTGCTGCGTTACCGCTATAGAGCAGGTTCTGTGCCAAAAACAGGATCTGTTTGTTTTTCAAACGCTTGGGAAAATACCCCGACCGGCAACGCACAGTGCTGGTGCACTTAAATGGCGCCGTGCCCCGTTATGGACACCGGCTTTTCATCGAAAGCGTCGGTAAATGCAGCTGGTCTTTTTCTGGTGGCTCAGGTATCAAATCGTCATGACGACTGAATCCATTGAAAACATCGCCCGCAAACTGGCCGAGTCTGTACCCGGGGGGCTGAAGTCTGTGCGAGAGGACCTTGAAGGGAACTTCCGTTCAGTGCTGCAGACTTCGCTGGCAAAGCTCGACCTGGTGACACGCGAAGAATTTGAGGTCCAGGAGGCCGTTCTGGCAAAGACTCGAAGCAAGCTCGACGCGCTGGAAGCGCGGCTCAAGGAAATCGAAGAATCGTAGGAGCGGCCATTGGCCGCGATTTGGTTCGCGGCCAATGGCCGCTCCTAACTAAGGCCACGGAGGGCCGATGAATCTCGCGATACTGTGCTGCCGTGCCCAGTACGGTACGGAGGCAACCCCGGTCACAATCGAGGTATTCCTTTCGGGGGGATTGCCGGCTTTCACCATAGTCGGTATGCCCGAAACCGCCGTACGCGAGAGTAAAGACCGGGTGCGTGGTGCGCTGCTGAGTTCGGGCTTCGAGTTTCCGCAGCAGCGGATCACGGTAAGCCTTGGTCCGGCCGAAATGCGAAAGACGGGTGGGCGTTACGATCTCGCCATCGCGCTCGGAATCCTCGCCGCACGCAAACAGTTTCCGGTCACAGCGCTGCGTGGTGTCGAATGCTATGGCGAACTCGCCCTTAGCGGTGAGCTTCGCTCCGTGCCCGGACTGCTTCCGTCAGTTATCAAAGCGCACGAAGTTTCTCACCAGGTAATCGTGCCCCGGGAAGATGCGCCGGAGGCCGCGCTTGCGGGCGCCAACGTCGTCGGGGCATCGACGTTGACAGAAGTTGTGGCCCATCTGGCTGGTCGCGATCCACTGCCGCTGGAACACGCCGTCGTTATTCCCGAGGTGACGAGGGCCGGGGCCGACCTGGCCGACGTCAAAGGCCAGCAATACGCCAAGCGCGCGCTCGAGATCGCTGCGGCCGGCAACCACAACCTGATCTTTGTCGGCCCACCGGGAACGGGCAAAAGCATGCTGGCCCGCCGCTTGCCCGGACTACTGCCGAAACTGTCGGAAAACGAGGCGCTCGAAACGGCGGCGGTGCGCTCGATCGCCGGCAGCAAGCTGATTGCAGAAGAGTGGCGAATGAGGCCGTTTCGTGCCCCGCATCACACGGCGTCGGCCGCGGCCATGGTGGGTGGCGGTCGCCGCCTGGGTCCCGGGGAAATTTCGCGGGCACACAATGGCGTTCTTTTCCTGGACGAGCTGCCGGAATTCAATCGGACGGTTCTGGAGGGATTGCGCGAGCCGCTGGAAACGGGATCCATCGCGATTGCACGCGCCGGGCAATACGCTGAATTTCCGGCGCGCTTCCAGTTGATCGCGGCGATGAATCCCTGTCCCTGCGGATACCTGGGCGACAGCCAATCCGACTGCCGCTGCAGCGGCGATCGGGTTACAACGTACCGCAACAAGGTATCCGGGCCATTGCTCGACCGAATCGACCTGCATGTCGAGGTGTTAAGACCACCGACCGAGGTGCTTCGGGGAACTGGCGCCGATGCAGAAAGCTCCGAGTCCGTTGCGAGCCGTGTGGCCGATGCCTGGGATATTCAGATGCAGCGCTCGGGCACGGCAAATTCAAGACTGGATGGCGCGCTGCTCAAGTCGGCGTGCATCCTGGATAATGACTGCTGGTCGCTCCTCGAAGCAGCGGCGGATCGCTTCAACCTGTCGGCGCGTGCGCACCAGCGGGTGCTCCGCGTATCCCGGACGATCGCCGACCTGGCCCACGCAAAAAAAATAGCGCCACCGCATGTCGCGGAAGCGCTATCTCTGAGATGCCTGGATCGACGGACGTAAAAGTCCGCCGGCCTCCTAGGACGATTCGCCGACCATGTAGTCGACGGCGACGGCTACTTCTTCATCCGACAAATCGATGCGGCCACCTTTGGCCGGCATGAACCCGGCGCTGCCAGTGAAGCCTTCGATTGCATGCTGCTTCAGGAGGTCCATGCCCTGTGCGATACGGTCCGTCCACTGGGCAGCATCACCAACGACCGGTGCGCCACCGACGCCGGTGCTATGGCAGGCAATACACGCGGTGTTGTAGACCTGCGGACCCGACAGCGCGGCTGCGACCGGCTCGGGTTCGGCAGCGGCGCGGACAATCGGGGCCGAAGACTCTTGCTCTTCACCGGGCAGGTAGACCTCGCCAACCGGGGCAATGCGTTCGGCAACCGCGGCCTGGTATTCGACCGCATCGCGTGTGTAAACGCCCTGCGTCAGATCGGACATTTTCATCGCCAGCACGAGAATCGCCAATGCGATCGCGGCAAGCACGCCGATAACGAGGGAATACATGTCAAAAAATTTCTGATCCCGACTCAACTTACTGCTCCGGAGCTCGAATTAAAGAGAGTCAGCCGGACTGAGCGTCCGGCTGAGGCGGGCGATTATATAACAAGAGTTCGGTGAAAATCCGATCCATAAGGCCGTGAATCTAGAGCGTTAGTGTCACCTCGACCCCGATTATGCGGCCCCTGGCGAGCGGCGAAAACGTTCCGCCCAGCGGCACCGGACCAAGGGTCGGGGGCAATTGCGTGTCGCCGCCCCATTTGACGTTGTTCGTCAGGTTCTTGCCGTAGAGGGCGAAAACCCACCTGCCGTCGTTGGATGAGAATGACAGACCGGCATCGACAATATCCTGCTCCGGGACGTATCCGAGGTTGTTTTCGGTCCACGCCGATAGGTCACGATGCGCATAACTCGCTCGAGCCGTCATGAAACCCCAGCTACCGAGCTCAACGTCCCAGTTGACGCCCGCGCTGTACGTCAATTCGGGTGCGCGTTTCAGATCGAGGGCCAAGTCAGCCTCGTCAATAACGCCGTCACCATTCAGGTCATACAGGACCTTTGTGTATTCTGCGTTAATCGCGCCAATCGATGCGGTTGCCACTAAGTTGTCAGTAAGGCTGAAGACGCCGTCAAGCTCGATGCCGAGGATCTCCGCATCGGCGGTGTTCTTGATGACTTGTACGACGCCGGACACAGGATCGGGGAAGTTGATGTCGGCCTGGAGGTCCTGGATGCTGTTAAAGAAGACGGCGCCATTGAACCGCCCGCCATTGAAATCGTACTTCCAGCCAAATTCGATGTTATCGACTGTTTCCTCGTCAAATGGGCCGGGTGGATTGCTTGGCAGGACGCTCGTATTTCGCAGGTTGTAACCGCCGGAACGGAAGCCCCGCGCCCAGTGGGCATAGACCATGGCGCTGTCCGATACGGACATGGTTGCGCCAATTTTCGGCGACACATTGGTCCAGGTCTTTGAGTCGACAAAGTCATAGGCGCAGGTGCCCTCGATTACGTTACACGGCGCATTGGTGTTGAATGGCAGCGTCGCGATCTGTGCGTCCTTCTCCTCTCGCGTGTAGCGCAGGCCGGCGCTCAAGGTCCACCTATCGGAAACGTCATAGTCGATGGCCGTAAACGCCGCGGTGGTTTCCACGCCGTACAAACCGCCACCATCCTGCGTTAGCGCACCACCGAGCAGGAGACGACCCTCTGCATACGCCAGGTCGTTATTGAAGTAATAAACGCCCGCCGTCAGATTGGTACGATCGCCGATCATGCCGTTGTAGCGCAGCTCATTACTAATCTGCTCCGCCTCAATGCCTGTCGTGGCGTGGAACCAAGGGGCTGGCTGCGCATCGATATCGGAGAGGGCGGAACTATCGGAGTCACGCCACCCAAAAATGTTGGTGATGGTACCGGAGTCACTGACACTCCACGCGATCTCGGCAGAGAAGAGATTGGTCTCGGTGAATTGGTATCCTGGCTCGTCAATCGAAAAGTCGAAGCTGTCGGGATTATTGTTGACCGGGGTGCCATCAATGCCCGAGCCATTCGTGTGGCTTTGCGATGAAGGGCCATCACCACTAATGTCGCTGTACTCGTAGCGTGCGGTGATCTCGAGGTTATCAGTCGGTGTCCACACGATCACGGGGCGGACCATTACTTGTTTGATTGCACCGTGGTCCTCTCCGGTCGCCAGGTTCTTGAACCAACCGTCGTCCTCGTTGTAGTAAGCGGATAGCTTTGCTGCAAAATTGTCGGACACGGGTCCGCCAACTGAAGCCATCAAATATTGGCTCGTGCCACCGTCGCCGCCAGCATCGGCAGCCGCACGGATTCTGGCCTCGAACTCATCGCCAGGTTTCTTCGTGTTCACCAGGATCGCGCCGCCGGTTACGTTGCGACCGAATAGGATCCCTTGGGGACCACGCAGCACTTCTATACTTTCAAGGTCGAACATGTCGAAGATGATGCCATTGTTGATGCCCATGTAGACGCCGTCAACGAAGACACCCACGGTCGGGTCGATTGATGGTATCGAAGCTGTGATGCCGAGTCCGCGAATCGAGAAGTTGGCGACACCTCGTATTGTGCCAACATCATCAAGTGATACGTTTGGCAAACCGGTCGCCAGGCCCGTCAGGTCACGAATCCGCAGGGCTTCGATCTGTTCCGCGCTGAGCACCGATACGGACAGTGGCGCGTCCTGCATGCTCTCCTGGCGTTTTCGCGCCGTTACGAGGATTTCCTCGAGGAAAGCGCTCGCGCCGCCGCGGCGTTCTGCATCGTCCTGTGCCACGGCCGGTAGTGCGGTTGCCATGAGAGCCGTCGCGGCCAGCACGGCCAGAGCCCTTGATTTTGGAAAACTCATTTCATACCCCCCTGTAGAAAGGAAACACCCCGTAAGTCTTATACACCCGGAGCGTTCCACGATTCCAGCGGCCGTGACATAACTAAAGCAAACACTAAATTATAGACTTCTAATATAATATTCATTACTATGAGGGTCTGAATGAACGCTAAATCCAATTACACGTACCCGGCCAGCGACATGCAGCTGCATGCCTCGGATGCCGCCGGCCTGATGAAGGCGCTGGGTAACGAAAGTCGCCTGATGATTCTCTGCGTGCTGGCCGAAGGCGAACGCTCAGTCAGCGACCTCAATACAATCGTGCCCCTGAGCCAATCGGCATTATCCCAACAATTGGCGCGCTTACGGCAGCAGGGCCTCGTCAAGACGCGTCGAGAATCGCAGACTATTTTTTATTCACTTGCAGATGGACCGGCAGACCGGATTATCACGCTGTTACACGATATCTATTGTGGGTCCGATGATTGCACCACCAAGGATTGATTCCCAGGGACAGAAACAATGAGTTCAGAGTTTGGATTCGGCAAGGTTGTCGAGGAGTCGTTTGACGACGCTATTGAGAAAGTGACTGCCGAGTTGGAGAAAGAAGGCTTCGGCGTACTGTCGGATATCGACGTTGCGGCGAAGATGAAAGCAAAGCTCGACAAGGACATGCCGCGCTACAGAATTCTCGGCGCCTGCAACCCGGCGCTTGCCTACCAGGCAATATCGGCGGTTGAGGATATCGGCTTGCTATTGCCGTGCAACGTCGTCGTCCGTGAAGACGCCGAAGACAACGTCCACGTCGATTTCATGGATCCGCAAAGCGTTCTATCGCTCGTCGATCATCCGGGCGTTGAGCCCCTGGCCGTTGAAGTCAAGGGTCGCCTCCAGCGCGTAATGGCCGCGCTCTAGGCGCAGCTACCAGCAGTCGTCCGAAGCGCCGGTCTTTCCCTTGGTGCCCGCCTGCGTAATCGTCAGGCTGCCACAATAAGTATCGCGAGAAAGCTGCCCATGCAATGGTGCCGCCGTGACGGTCCAGGTGGTCGCGCTCACGTTCGAAAGTGACAGGGAGTAGGCTGCTTCGGTGTCAGCTGCAACGGTCGGTGCGCCGTCGTCACCGACGACGTACGGGTTGGCACCAAAACCAAGGTCCGTCAGGTCCGCCGCGAATTGCTTGTTGTCCATGAAGAACTGCTGTTGCCGGTCGGCGACCTGCAGCAATGCATTCTGCGCCACGGAACGTTTCGCCTTGATTACATAGCGCTGGTATGACGGATAGGCGAACGCCGAGATGATCGCGACAATTGCGACGACTATCATCAGCTCAATCAGCGAGAAGCCGAACTGGCCACGTTTGTTTCCTGTGCGTGAATTATTCATTGTTCTTACAAGTCCTCATCTTCGGCCAGGTACCAGAAGGTACGCCAGCGAGTGGTTGCGTCTACGCTGTCAATTTGCAGATCGGGGCGCAGAATCTTGTTCGGTGGCACCGACACGACTTCGGCCGGGATACCCAGTGACGACAGCTCAACACTGCGGTCGCTCTTGGAGGTTGCCTCATCCGGGTTGTTCGGATCGTCATCGCTCGTATCGTAGTTGATCACCGACTTGGCATCCTGCAAGCCGACCGCGTACAGGCGACCCGCACCTTCGCTGGGCGCGCATGCCGTAGCGCCGCCTCCAGCCTGCGGCAGGTAGGTCGTAAAGAACGTCCGGCCAACCATCGTCAGCGCCGTTGCCAGGACTTTCTCGCCAGGCTCCTCGAGCATCAGGCGCCAGCCTTTACTCAGGTCGACCGAGCAGGGACTGTCGGATTGCAGGCAGTTACTCGTAACGTCGCCGAGCTGCAAGAGCTGGATGTTCTCGTCGACACCACTGCCCGGCGCCGTGTGGCGGTCCTTGAGCATGAATGCGAAGTTCACGGTAGTGCCGCCCTTGTCGAGCGGGTTGGCGCGGTTGCCTGAGCCGATCACAACCGCGTCGAACATGCCGTTGCCATCTTTGCTCGGAACGAGATCGGGTCGGTGGAAGAAACGTCGATCTGAGACGATGCCCATGGCACCGGTCGTGTGTCGCCCGAGTGCTGCCAGCAGCGTCAGTTTCCACTTCGACGTATCCGGGCCCTGCAGGTCGGCGCGCCAGACGTTGCCGCCCGTATCGCCGACAAGCAGTCGATCGGTAAGACTGTCACCGTCAGTATCGGCCGCAGCGAGCGTGGATGGGATGCTGTCAACAAGTTTTGGGTGCTCAAAGACATTACCGGATCCGCTGGAGCCACCACGGGCTTTCCAGACGAGTTGCCCGGTTTCCGCGTCAACAACGTATATGGCGTTGCCTTCTGAATCGTCGGTGCCAACAACACCCCGTGTATCCTTGTTCAGATCGTAGCCGCCTGCGAACATCACGACGGGCTTCGGTCCACCGGCCGAATCGACCAGTCCGACACGTGGATTCGAGAATGTGTAACCGAGCTCAGAGAAGTCACCACCTTTCTCGATTGTCCACATCAGATCGGGATTTTCGGGGTCAGTTATATCGAAAGCGTAGTAAGCCTTGCCGCCGCGACGCATACCAACATAGAGATAGACCTTGTCGCCATCGCTGGAAATGATCGAGCCATCGCGATTTCGGTCCTCCATGTACGCAACCGGCGCGCCGTCAACCGTATACGGATGAGTCGTTCCAGTGCCGTTTGCGCGCAGCATCTTCTGTGCTTCCATCGCTTTGCGAGGCATGAATGCCCAGACCTCTTCACCGCTCTCGGCGCCGCCTCCGGTCGTGTTTCGTATCATTCGCAGCATGCCGTCATTTGAAGCAACGGCCAGGTAAATAGCGGGGTTGCCCGGATCGGAGTAGCTGCCGATCGAACCGTAGTTGACCGGTAACGGACGAGAATGCAGTGCGTCGCCGAAGATCCACTCGCGAGCCTCGTCCTTCTCACCATTGCCATCCAGGTCATCGATGTCGAGTCCGCGTGCAAAGGCGATAAGCTCCGCCGCCTCGCCAACCGTGGACACATCAAAATCTGACTGCAGGTTGGCTGCAATAGTGGCGTCAACATTCAGGTTGGCCAATGTTGAGGACGTCCGGTCGTAGTAGATCGTGCGGCCGCCAAGGCCGTTTGCCTCCTGCGGGCTGCCGGACAGGAACCCCGGAATTTTCTGACCCGCGCCGCCGCGAGCAACCACTCGACCATCCCGGCCGGCAACTTCGCCAGCATCCAGATCAGGTGCGGGGAGTGAGCCGGGAACGGTCCAGCTTGTAAGCGCGTCGAAGCGAATACGCCCGTCGGCAGCGATAGCCGGTACGTTGTTGGCGTCGACCAATGCCGCGTTCGCCGTCGAATCGTTCGCACCCGTCAATTTAAGTTTTTTGACGTTGCCGACCCACGAAGGACGGGCTTGTCCGTCAACCTGGAAGAGCGCGATGTAGACGTTATCCGTAATCTCGGCGCGGTTGAAGACGTTGACCGGAACCGAGGCGGCGACAAACGTGGTGCTGACGCTCAGGATCTGCTTGAAGATCTCCTGAAGCGTCGCAACGAGCTCGTCAGGGTTCTCCGACAACGCCAGCGGAACACCGGTGCCGCCGGCACGCGCATAGCCCTTGGTCGTCGTGTTGATTTTCGTTCCATCGACGATGAAATAGGACACGACGTTTTGTTTATCGTCGATGTCGGCAACCGAGCCGTAGTTTCCGTTCGCCAGGTCGGCATCGTTCAAGTACTGAACAACGTCCGGGAACTCGCGTTGTGACGAGCCAAAGCCACCGGATGAAACAGACTCTTCTATCGCGTCATCGGAATCGTCTTCCTGGTTGGAGACCTGGAACATGAAGTTCACGGTATAGATTTTCGAGCACGCTCCGGCCGGGTCAATCGGGCTGACATAGTTCGGCTTGGTCTTCGGGCCTTGTTCGATGTTCGGATCCCACGAAATGGCCGGGTAGTCATCGTCGAGATTGTATTGGTTGCCAGTACCGTAGTCGGTCCAGCCGTTGTGTGCGTTGTAGACGCTCTGGCCAGTCAGGTAGCGGAAGAACTCGAAGAACAGTTCCTTGCCCTGGTAAGAGTGGCTCACATTGCCTTGCGGTGTCGGCATCGAGTCGACGATGCTGTGAAAGCGTGCTTTTGCACCGTTGGTATCGCCATTGACGAACGACTCGAAACCCATCGCAATGTAACCACCGTTACTGCACTTGGTACGTCCAAAACCTTCACAGTTGTTATTGTTGTTGTGGTTGATCATCAGGCCGACGCGGACGCCTTCCAACGGGTCAAATACCTTGCGCAATGCTCCTTTCAGTACATCGAAAAACGTGTACGACCCTTGCACAGGCATATAGCCTTCATTAATGAGCGTGTCACAGGTATTGCCGTTACACGCCGTCGAACCGAGGTTTGACCGGTAGTCCAGCGAGAACATGACCATGGGCTCACTGCCAGCCGGCAAGCCGGCGCCAGGATTCATGTAGACATCCGTGTCGTCAGCGTGGGCGGAGCCGATCGTCAGGATCAGCGATGCCAGTGCTGTCGTAATGGAAGCTTTCAGGAATTTGGAATTCATACCGGTCTCTCTAATTGATGTTCGTTTGAATTACTGCTTTGGCACGAGCACAAGGACGCCTTCGACGATCTGCTCGTGACCGAGGCCTTCGTCAATGCGGTCAAACGTCGTCACCACTCGGAATGACGCGCTTGTAAATTTATCGATGCTGGTTTCCACTACACGAGGTGGCGGCCGGAATACCGTTCCGGTCCGTTCAACGCGAGCCTGGATGTGGTCGTTAGCGATAGCGTCTGCGAGCACGGGGTCAGTTACAGGTAGGTCATTCCGATTACAGCCGGTCTCGCCGGGCGTGCAGGCGGTGTAACCCGGCGAACCAACAACAGGCGTTGATGCGGGGCTCGCGACAATGGCGTCTGCCAGTGCCTGGGCTGCCTGTTCGGCCGCCACTCGGGACTCTTCATTTTGCGCCATGAACAAACCGATGTTGCTCGAACGCATAGAGGAGATCGTGAACAAAGTGATGGCCACAAGGAACATCAGTGCGACGACGAGAATCGCACCGCGTTGACTCTGTTTTGATGCTGCGAATTTTTTCATGCTAAAAGCCCATCATGTTCATAGTGCGGATGTTCTGGATCGATACGCTGGTCGAAAAGACTCGACGGTGAAAGCTGTCGTTGGGGACGAGATCCGGCGCGTTGCTGATCGAATACGTCTTCGTGTTCGTGTAGCGCGTATCGATTTCGGTCGTGCGCGCGATCAGAAAGATACGAGCACTAACGACACTTTGCATTTGCGCGAGAGAAGGGTTAGAGAGCCACACATTGGGCTGTCCGTTCTGGGAGGTGTCGACGCCGTACTCGATCTGCAGGTTCTCTATTCCGGTGGCAAGACACTCGGTTGTCACGCTCGGTCCGGCGCCACCAAGTACCTTGCGGCAGAGCGTTGGAATATTGTCACCAGGCGTATTGGCAAATTGCCGTATGTAGTAAATTCTCGGTCGGAACGCCCAGTCTGCGCGGGGCAGGGCGACCGCAACTGGCGGTGCGGTGGGAGCCACACCACTGAAGAGAACGCCAACCGTTCCATTGGTACGCAGGTACGCTCCGTTCACCGATAGTGCAGTGGCCTCGGCACCGGCGACACGTTTGATCGAAACAACGTCCGTTCCATCCCGCAGTTCGCCGCCCACAAAGCATGAATGCGCTGCCGATACGCTTGAGTTTGTCGCGTTATCGATTGCAATCAGCGATAGGCTGTTGCCAGTACCGGCTTCTGTTGCACGGTACATCCAGTTCGCCTCGCCGGTGGGGCCACAGTCCTGTCCAATCGTGAGGTCGCCGTCGTATGAAACCGTGCTGGGAACATGCAGGTCGGCATAATGCCCGGCCATGCTGAGATCAAACGCGACTTCACGAAGAGCATGGCGCGCGTCGTCCTGCATGCGCCCAATGTTCTCATCTTGCTGAAAGCTGTAGCTGTTATTCACGAACACCGAAATAATCCCGCCCGCCAGCGCCATTGACAGCAGCATGGCGATCATCAGTTCTACAACGGAGAAACCAGCCTGGAGTTTTTTCTGTGGATTCATTATCAACGTCGCACTCAGATAGTCGGATCAATGTAGGTTGGGACTTGCATGATGCGGCGGAACTCGTTTCCTGCGCCGTAGTTGCCGCCGGCCGTACCGCAGGCGCTGGCGTTGCCGTTAGTCATCGATGCCGTACCTCGCCATGCGATCGTGATGGTGTAGATGCCGGCACCGCCACCAACGGGCCCGGTGACGCACAACGTGGGTAGTACGAGTCCACCGGCGCCGGCGTTGCCATTCATTTCCAGGTTGCCGTCGGCCATCTGCTCCCAGAACCAAAGGTCGTGGGCTGCTTTCTGTGCCGAAGTGCACTCTGACCCGCTGGAGCAACTCGGGGCGGGTTCGCCGCCTCGCGCGCCACCGCCCATTTCGCCCGCGGCGAGATAGACATCCATGGCGTCTCCATTGACGCGCATATCCTCGAGGAGACCGTAGGCGATCTGAGATGCTGCCGTTCGCTGCAGCGCCTCAAAGTTCGCTTGCTTCGATACGGTCTGCAGGCCGGCAACGGCGAGCAGGCCGACGCTGAACACGATCAAAGCGATCAGCAATTCAATGAGAGAGAAACCGTGCTGTAAGTCGCGGGTCGTCATAGCAGGTTCCTAGGAGCAATTCGGCGCGCTGCCGTCGGCAAGCGTCTTGCTTTGCCGTGGGCGGCCGGAAAGATCGATGAGCATGACTTTCGCGTAACTGGCACCGCGATCGTCGCAAATGGTGAACGCGCCCGAACTGCCGTTAAGCGAGGCGTTCATGACCCTGCCGTTCGGTCGATACATGAGGAATGTGCCGAACTCAGCGGACTGAACGGCTAAACCATCAACCGCGCCTGACGATGCAATGATCGTTTCATCGTTGTCGACATTACGGTCGCTGTCAGGATCCGAGAACACGATCCAGCCTGAGTTCCAGCCGGTCACTTCGCAATTGGTGCCGCCTGCGCTCGGGCATATCGTCACGCGGGTATTGGTTGTTACTGCCGTGCTGCGTGCCTGGTGAATCGAGGAAACGAAATCATTAATCGCACCGGTTTGACGAGCGTTGGATACGAAGATGTCGAGCGCAGGCACAGCCATTGACAGCAACAGGCCGGTCAGGCCTACCGCTATCATGAGCTCGATTAACGTAAATCCCTTTTCTCGCTGCATTACATAATCCCTGTCTGGCTCTGCCGCGTTTCGCGATTCTTGGGTGTCACTGATTCCCGACAGCCACGACGCTATCCTAATGAGTATGCGGTCTGACGGATGAGACACAGGTCGGGTTTGGCACAATTTGATGCCGCTCTACGCTCATTTTTGTGAACTGTGCACACTCTTATGTTGGCTAAAGAGCCAAATCATCAAGTGCCGGGAATGTATGCAGGTCCGGCTCAGTTTTGTGACTTCAGTCAAGGGATTTCCTGCGAAATACAACCATACTGCGACATCACAGGAGCGCTACATGAAGAAGTTTCTTGCAGTCCTGGTACTGGTCGCAGCGTTTTGTTCCGCGGCGCAGGCCGACGTCTGGAAGTGGGTCGACGCAAGCGGTAAGACGCACTTCGTCGATACGCAGACGTCGATCTACACCTGGGTCGATGATCGGGGTGACGTGCACTACGCTGATACGCCGGGCCACGAGGACGCCATTGCGGTTCAGTTAGTATGGGTATCAGGCGGTACGCTGGATGATCTGCAAGCTGGTAACGAAGCCGGCAACGATGAGTCCGGATCCGGTTACGCGTACCCGGGCGAAACGCCCGAGGAGCGGGCCGAACGCGAGAAGGCAGAAGATTATTACTGCAAGCGCGCGACCGAGATCTACGAGTCTTACGTCAATGCTCCACGGTTGTACAAGACAAATGACAGCGGCGAGCGCGAGTATCTGGACAAGGAAACCGCCGCTGCGACGATCGCCGAAACACGCGCGCAGAAAGACGATCTCTGTCAGTAGTCAGTAACGGAATTTGAGGCAAGAATATGTACTTACACAGCACCCTTTACGAGAGAGCACCGCAGTACTGGATCTTTATCGGCGTTCTGCTGGTCATTCTCGGGGTTTACCTCGGTGTTGAAGTGAGCAGCACATTCTTGTTCACCGGCGTTACGCTGGGCCTTGCATCCTGCGCATGGGGTGTCCGCGTCCTGATTCACCGCTCGCGGCAGTCCGACGACGCCGACGTCACGGCAACGTCAGTAACAATCGACTAGGCTCTCCCCTGCCGATCCTGGCATCCATATAAATCAGGGATTTATAGCAGCTCGTGCCCCTCGGGCAGGTTGTGTGTCATCCACATGGCAAGGCGATGTCGTATCTTGGGCATCGTCTCCTGGCCCTTTGGCAGGGCGACAATTGCCTTATCGTGAATCAGCAGCCGGTAGGCGTACTGGATCTTGAGGTCGTGTGAGTCGGTCGGCTCGAATTCGACAATACCGCGCGCGACGGCGTCCGCTAGTACTTTGTCGAGAGCCAGCCTGAGCAACTCTTTCTCGTTCTTCAGTTTCCTTGCCACGGAATCGAGAATACCGCATCCAAACCGTTTTGACGCACATCTGATTGTCGTGACATGGTTGTGGACAGCTCTGGAGGCTCCCTTTGGCAAGTAACGGCACATTCCTGTTCGGCCAGGAAGACGGTAACTACCGCCGAACCTGGGCATGGGCAACACTCATACTCGTTCCATTGTTTTTCCTGATCGGGCAGATTCTGTTTCTGTTGCCAACGAAGCTGCTGGGTTTCACGACAGCCGAAAATATTGAGACGTATCCCTACGTTCTTAACCTGATCATCGGTGCATTCGCGGCCACGGCGTGCGTCTTCATGCTCTGGGTCAAGGTATTCGAGAAACGAAGTCTCGCGAGCGCCGGGCTTGGCATGAGTGATGACTGGGTGAAGCGCTACTTTTGGGGCTTCGCGTTCGGCTTACTGATGGCGACGAGTGTCGTACTCGGCATTCGCTTGCTTGGCGGCTACATTATCGAAGCCGAGATCGTCATTACGGCGGCTGACCTGGTTCCTATCGTCGTGCTGTTGTTCGCTTTTGTGCTTCAGGCCGGTACCGAAGAATTTATTTTTCGTGGCTGGATGATGGGGCGCATCGCAGAACGCTGGGGTCTTTGGGCCGGTGTCATCGGCAACTCGCTCATCTTCACGCTCATGCATGTTGACGTGGACAATACGGCTGCCCTGGGTCTCAAGGGCATCGCGATCTTCACCTCGACGACTTTCCTGTTTGCCGTATTCCTGAGCTTGCTGGTCATTCGCGAGCGGTCGATCTGGGGCGCGGCGGGCTGGCATGCGTCCTGGAACTGGATGTTCATCACCTGCTTCGGCCTGCCCACCACCGGCATTGACCTCGGGCTGAAGCCATTGTTTGCAGACTACATGCCGGCGGCCGATGCACCATTTTGGCTGACTGGCGGTGCGGATGGCCCGGAGGGCAGCGTGTTTACGCCGATCATCCTGGTCTTGGGGTGCCTGATCGTGGTCTGGATGTTGAGAAACCGAAAAATTCGTTCGATAGAAGAATAGGGCGCCATTGATCCTGTAAGATCTCCGACCACAGTTTCAACGGTGTGGTCTTATGAGATCTGCAAAACTCCTTCCTTTCATTGTCACCGTCTGCGCGATCCTCGTACTTGGCAGCGGATGTTCCAGAGCGGCCGAGCCAGCGAGTTCGACCTACACTGATCTGCTCGCGTTGTTTGCAGACTGGCGCGACTTCGAGTCGCCGCCGCTGCTGGACGGTGCGCCCGATTACACGGTGGCGCAGTTTGCGGCGAGGGACGACGAGTTCCGGGCCCTCGAGGAACGACTCGACGCTTTCGAGATCGATGACTGGCCCGTTCCGGAGCAGGTGGACTGGTATCTCGTGCTCGCCGAAATGAATGGCTACGATTTCAATCAACGCATCCTCAAGCCATGGGCAAGAGACCCGGCGTTTTACAAGACGGTCTGGACCTATCGCTCCGATGTGCCGGCACACGAGGGACCGACCCACCATGCGCTGGTTGAACTCTGGACCTACGACTTCCCGTTGAGCGCAGAAGCGGCCGAGCGATTGACGGGCGAGTTGGCCGTCATTCCTCCGTTGATGACGCAAGCCCGGGCGAATCTCACGGGTAACGCTCGCGAGCTGTGGATTGCTGGTATCCGTGACATACGAACACAAAGCGCAGACCTGGCCGAACTGAAGGTTGCGGTGGGCGACTCGGTCAGCAAGTCGCTGCTGGATGCGATCGACGAGTCCATCGTCGCTACTGACGAACTGGTGGCGTGGCTGGAGAACGAGGCAGAATCAAAAACAGGCCCGTCCGGGATCGGCAAGGACAACTACACGTGGTACCTGCAGAACGTGCACATGGTGCCCATGACCTGGGAAGAAGAGGTTACGCTGATGGAACGCGAGCTCGCGCGGGCCTGGTCGATGCTCAAGCTCGAGGAACATCGAAACCGCGAGCTGCCGCCCATGGTCGCGGCGAGTAACCCGGACGAGTATGACGCGCTGGCGGAAGATGCCGTCGAGCGGATCATGACATTCCTGGACGAGAAGGAAATCGTCACGATTGCCGACTACATGGAACCCGCCCTTCGCGAGCACATGGGGTCATTTGTGCCCGAAGACGAGCGCCATTTCTTCTGGATTGGCGCGCACTACGATCCGGCGCCGTTATTCACGCACTTCTATCACTGGTTTGAG
>Ga0316193_10001000_pt1 | contig 18517 bp, 14 predicted proteins | sample MerIslsedime2_MG_FD_207735 | JGI IMG/M metagenome (GOLD analysis project Ga0316193, IMG submission 207735) | Coastal sediment microbial communities from Maine, United States - Merrow Island sediment 2 | ecosystem: Environmental > Aquatic > Marine > Coastal > Sediment | place: USA: Maine... | reverse complement strand
GCATCTCTGATATCCGACCGGGACGGAAGGTCGCCGGCGTGGAAAAAAAGCCCTTTGCTGGTGCCGCCCCGCATGTAAACAGCTGGTATCTTTTTTTGCATGATGATGCCTCCTGGATTGAGTTGTCAGTTTGCCTCACTTGGAGCTGTTAATTGTCTGGAAACTGGTTTTACTTTTACAAGATAGATACGAATCAAACATTACGTCTCGGAATTTCTATAATATTTTGAAATCATGCATCTTTTAACGACAATGGTTTTGTGCCACCGATATGGAATGATGGAATGCTGGGACAATGGAATAATGGTCAAAAACGCATAACTCCAGTGTTTGGATCAAGGCTTTCGATCCATGGTTTGTTTACCCGCCTGCCATGCCGGTTGATGTCATGGTTATACCAAGAGCTTCTAAAAAAATTAATGATTCCCAAATAATTGGTCTTGTGTCAAGGGCAATGGCGGGCAGTTCCCATGAACCGTATTATTTTTCAACCAGATGGAACACCATTGTCTCAATATTCCATCTTTCCATTGTTCCATTAACCCAGATCTTTATTGTTCCCAGTATATAATTATGGTACGAATCAATTCGTTGCATAACCGATACCGATTGTCAATCAACTTTGAGGCTGATTGAATTCCGGAACGATCTGCCATGCCACCGGGTGCCGATATCCATCCAGGTGTCGTCAGGCACCGTACCGAAATTCAAACAGGTAGAACAGCGTAAACGTTATGACCGACGGCAGCCAGAACGGGATCAAACTGTCAAAAATTTATGATGTGCTGATCGTAGGCGGCGGCAATGCCGCACTTTGTGCCGCTATTACCGCGCGGGAATGCGGTGCTGAAGTTTTGCTGCTTGAAAGTGCACCGTTTGTATTCAGAGGCGGCAACAGCCGCCACACCCGCAATTTACGCTATCTGCACGGCAGCAACAATAGTCATTTGACCGGACCCTACCTCGAAGAAGAATTCTGGGACGACCTCATGCGTGTCACGGGAGGGAAGACCAACCAAGATCTGGCCCGTTTCACCATCCGCGCGTCGAGCAATTTAGGTGCCTGGATGATCCAGCATGGCTGCAAATTTCAACCGTCCATGCGCGGCACCCTGCACCTGTCCCGAACCAACGCCTTTTTCCTGGGCGGAGGCAAGGCCCTGATGAATGCGTATTATGCCACCGCCGAAAGGCTGGGGGTGACGATTCTTTATGAGGCGGAGGTCGTGGATCTTACCATCCAAGACGACCGCTTTACGGCGGCTACTTTTGAATCCGGCGGGGGTCGGCAGACCGTTGAAGCTCGTGCGGTGGTCGTGGCATCCGGTGGATTTCAAGCCAATATCGATTGGCTGAAGGAATACTGGGGCGAAGCCGCCGACAACTTTATCATCCGCGGCACCCCTTACGACAAGGGACGTCTGCTGCGCGTGTTGCTGGACAAGGGGGCCAAAGCCGTGGGCGACCCGCGCCAATGTCACGCGGTAGCCATTGACGCCCGGGCCCCCAAGTTCGATGGTGGGATTGTCACGAGGCTGGACTGTGTGTCCTTTGGCATCGTCGTCAACAAGCGTGGCGAACGTTTTTACGATGAGGGGGAGGATTTCTGGCCCAAGCGCTACGCCATCTGGGGACGGCTGGTGGCGCAGCAGCCGGATCAGATCGCCTATTCCATCATTGACGCCAAATCAATTGATCTTTTCATGCCGTCGGTTTTTCCACCCATCGAAGCCGATTCGATCGGCGCAATGGCCGAAAAACTGATGCTCGATCCAGCCGCTCTCACCGCCACGGTAGAAACATTCAACTCCGCCGTGCGATCCGGAACCTTCGATGCCGCAGAATTGGATGATTGCGTCACCGAAGGGCTTACGCCGCCCAAGAGCCATTGGGCTCGCCCCCTGGATACCCCGCCGTTTTATGGATACCCCCTGCGACCGGGGATTACCTTCACCTATCTCGGGGTTACCGTCAACGAACGCGCCCAGGTCATCATGCAGAATAACGTTCCGGCACCCAATATCTTCGCGGCCGGCGAGATCATGGCAGGCAATATCCTGGGGCAGGGATATATGGCCGGGTTTGGGATGACGGTTGGTACGGTTTTCGGTCGAATCGCAGGAAAGGAGGCGGTGCGCTATGTCATCGAAAACCTTAAAGGAAGCTGATCGGGTGATGACGATCTGCAACGCCTGCCGCTATTGTGAGGGATTCTGCGCGGTATTTCCCGCCATGGAGCTTAGGCGGACCTTTTCCGAACCGGACCTGAAGTACCTGGCTAACCTATGTCACAATTGTCGCGGGTGTTACTATGCCTGCCAGTATGCACCGCCCCATGAGTTCAGGCTGAACATCCCCCGGGCGCTGGCGGAGCTCCGACAGGAGACCTATCGGGAATCCAGCTGGCCACAAGCGATGAAGGGCTTTTTTCAGAACAACGGGCTTCTCGTCTCGCTGATCACAGCCCTCAGTATTACCGTGGTTCTGCTACTGACCCTCCTGTTCCAGGGGCACGATGTGCTTTTTAGCATCCATCGAGGTGAAGGTGCCTTCTACCGGGTAATTCCCTACGCCGCCATGGTCGTTCCCTTCACGGTCCTAGCAGTGGTGGTGATCGTAGGTTTAGGAAAAGGGTTCGTCAATCTGTGGCGGGCAACCGGTGGCACAACGGAAGACCTGATGAGCGGGTCAGCCCATCGGCAGGCCATCGCGGACGTATTGAAACTCAAGTATTTGGATGGCGGCGGATATGGGTGCAATTATCCCGATGAGCGGTTCAGCATGATCCGTCGCTATTTTCACCACACCGTGTTTTATGGTTTCATGCTTTGTCTGGCGTCTACCACGGTTGCTTTTTTCTACGACCATCTGCTGCACCGACCGGCGCCTTATCCTTTTTGGAGCTGGCCGGTCGTTCTGGGATTCCTCGGAGGGTTGGCGCTTTTGGTGGGGACCGGCGGATTACTCTATCTTAAGCAACAGATGGATCGGGAACCGGCAACACCGGAAACGCTTGGGATGGACGTCGCCTTCACGGTGCTGCTCTTTTTGACGAGCCTGTCCGGTCTGCTGCTGTTGTGCCTGCGGTCAACAGCGCTCATGGGAACCTTACTTGCCATACACCTTGGGTTCGTGCTGGGCCTGTTCATCACCATGCCCTACGGCAAGTTCGTTCATGGGGTTTATCGCTATGCAGCCCTGCTCAAGAACGCCGTCGAGCAGGTCCGTGAAAAAATATGATCCTGCCATCCGCTGGGTCTCAACAGGTTCTGTACAGGATATTTTTCTTGTGAAACTACCCCAAAATGGCATAGTTTCATGATGATTAGACTGCCCGTTTCGATGGCCTGGATTAAACAGCAAACTACAGAATAACGAATGACAAAGGATGGAATCGCTTGGCAAAATCTTTTTTATAAAAGATAAAATTCATTCAAGTGCGCTCCACAAGCGCTTTTAATACGTCCTTCAATTCTTTCACGAAAATTGCCGGTCCGCCTTTGACAGCACCGTTGGGCATCAGCGGGATTCGTTTTTGTGCGTATAGTCCCCAGACCGCTTTTTTCAACAGTGCAGCGGCTTCCGATTCTCCCAGGTGTTTGAGCATCATCGCAGCGGCGAGAATCTGGGAGGTGGGGTTGGCCAGATTGCGTCCGGCGATGTCCGGTGCCGATCCGTGGATGGGCTCGAAATAAGACAGTTTTTCACCAAAATTAGCCCCTGGGCACATACCGAGTCCACCGATGGTGGCACCACCCAGATCGCTCAGGATATCGCCGAACATGTTTTCGGTCACGATGATTTGAAAATGCTCGGGACGAGTGACCAATTCGGCGGAGGCCGCGTCTATGTAAAGGCTCTCGGCTGCTACATCGGGGAATTCGGCGGCTATCTCCAGGAAGATTTTCCGAAAAAAAGCGAATGACCGGAGTACGTTGCTTTTATCCACCAGCGTGACCCGCTTTTTTCCGTCTTCGGGTGCCCCCCGTTTTTTGTCTCGGGCCAGATGGAAGGCATATCGTGAAATGCGCTCGCACCCCCGGGCGGTCATAAGTAAGGTGTCGGTGGCTGCCTGGGCCGTTGTGATCCCCACGCCACGGGAAAGATAGAGCCCTTCGCAGTTTTCACGCAGGATGACGTAATCGATACTATCGGGTTCCCGATTGCCCAGGGGGGTAGCCACGTTGGGATACAGTCGTATGGGTCGAACATTGGCAAAGAGATCAAATTTCACCCGGAGCTCGCCTCCCAGCAACCCCCCTTCGGTTCCGTCCGGTCGCCTGACTTCGGGTAACCCCACCGGCCCTTTTAAAGTGGAATGGGCGTGTTGGAAAGCCTCAAGGGCCTCGGGCGAGATCGGAAGCCCGATCTCCTGGTAACATCCGGCGCCGGCCTGGTGAAATTCGTAGATCAGGGTGAACTGTCCCGAAAGATCTTGAACCATTTCAAGAACTTCCACGGCAGCGTCAACAATTTCAGGACCGACGCCGTCCCCCGGCAGAATGACAATCAAGTAGCTTTTTGCCATGTTTTTCACCTAACCCTAAACTGCGGGAGGGTGCTTTCATAATGATTACATGGACCAACCAGCAGCCGGCGGCACAGCGACCCATCGGCGTCACAGGGGTCGGATCGGCTATCAACCGAAATGCCCTTCTGGGACCAGGACATAACCTTGCATGATGAGTGAGGTGTCCTTCCGAGGCTCACCGGCCTGGCTTGGAGGACAGGTAAAAACCACCCTTGTTGCTCAGAAGCCGCTAATCATCACGTTTCACACTTAAAACTTATTGTCAATCGAATTTAAGGTTAACCGGGCCATCCGCCCGGATTCGATCGGTGATGACACCGATAATCTGATTTTTTTAAAATCAATTTGACTTTTGCGGTCAGCATAATCTATGAATGTTATTCAGGCTTAGTGCTTTTGCTCGGCCGACAGTGTTTTTTCGGGGTCACGGGGATTTCATCCAGACCCTTCAATATTATTACCATTAAAAGGAGGTTTTCCAATGAAAAAATGGCTTAGGATGCTACTGACAGTGATGTGTGCTCTGGTGCTGGTCGCGCCGGCGGTCCAGGCCGAGGCAGATTTTTCCGGTGAACAGATCACCTGGATTATTCCGTTCAAGGTTGGGGGCGGCAGCGACGTCTGGTCGCGCCTGTATGCACCGTTTTTTACAAAATACCTGCCGGGCAACCCGGTCGTGGCCGTCAAGAACATGCCCGGCGGTGGCAGCATTACGGGCGGCAATCACTTCGAGCAGCGAGTGCGCAAAGACGATGGACTGATCGTTTTCGGGTCGTCGGGATCTACGAGCTTCCCCTATCTTTTGGGCAACAGCAAGGTGAAATATGACTTTTCCAAGTACCACATTGTTTTTGCCTCTCCCACCGGCGGGGTCGCCTACATCAACCCCAAATTGGGCGTGACATCAGCAGCCGACCTGAAGGGTTTGAAAACAGAATTGGCGTATGCCTCCCAGGGGGCCACGTCCCTGGATATCGTTCCGCTGCTGGCCTTTGATATGCTGGGGCTGAACGTTAAGGCGGTTTTTGGCTACAAAGGGCGCGGCTCCGGTCGGGTCGCCTTTGAACAGGGCGAAGTCAACATCGATTATCAAACTTCTACGGCCTATATTAAAAATGTACGTCCCCTGGTCAAACAGGGTCTGGCAGTGCCCCTGATGACCTGGGGCGTTTTGGACGATGCCGGTAACGTGGTACGTGATCCCATCGAGCCGGATCTGCCCTGCTTCCCCGAAGTCTATGAAATGGTCCACGGTAAGAAACCTTCCGGAAAAAGTTGGAATGCCTGGAAGGCTTTCATGGTGGCGGGTTTCGGCGTCCAGAAGGCCATGTGGCTACCCCAAAAAACAAAACCTGAAATTGTCGCCGCCTACCGCGAGGCTGCAGGCAAAGTAATTGCTGATTCGGAATTTCAGGATGTCGTCAAAAAGAGCCTGGGAGGCTACTCCCAGCTGGCGGGCGAAAAGGCCAGCAAAGCCTTCGAGCAGGTCCTGAGTGTTTCCCAGGAAGACAAAGCCTGGATCCTCAAATGGATCAAAGATAAGTATGATGTGGAAGTGAAATAGCCCCTAATGTCAGGGAAACCAGTCGTGCCGGTCGGTCTGGCAACAAACAGACCGTTCGGCTTGCCGACCAAAGCATGTTTCTCCACTTTCAATTAGAGTTGCGGGGAGGCTCAACCGCCGCCCCCTATGATGAGGAATTGCCATGGAGGCTTTTTTCCATTCGCTCACCGTATTGTTGACGCCCTCGCATTTGTTGCTCTTGATCGCCGGTGTCGTGTTGGGACTCTGTGTCGGTATCCTGCCCGGTTTAGGGGGGATCGTGGGGATGACCATTCTTCTGCCGGTGATTTACGGTATGGACCCCCACAACGCCTTTGCCCTGTTGATCGGCATGGTGGCCGTCATCCCGACGTCGGACACCTTCCCATCGGTCATGATGGGGATTCCCGGATCTTCGGCCTCCCAGGCCACCATTATGGACGGATACCCCCTGGCGCGCAAAGGCGAAGCCGCCCGCGCCCTGGGCGCCGCCTTCACGGCCTCGTTGATCGGCGGTCTGATCGGCGCCGCCGTCCTGACCCTCATCATTCCCATCGCCCGTCCGCTGGTGCTGGCTTTCGGCTCACCGGAGCTGTTCATGCTGGCCGTTTTAGGCATGTCCATGGTGGGGGTGCTTTCGGGAAACCAGCCCATCAAAGGCATCATCGGTGCCGGCATCGGTCTCATGCTGGGGGCTATCGGGGACGCCCCGGCGGTTACTGAGTATCGGTACACCTTCGGGATCGACTACCTCATGGATGGTATTTCCCTGGTCATTGTCGGGCTGGGTCTGTTTGCCTTCCCCGAGATCATCGATCTGCTGATCAAGGGCCGCCCGATTTCGGAAAAGGCCGAACTCGGCAAGGGCTGGCTGGACGGCGTCAAAGATACGATTCGCCACAAATTCATTGTCCTGCGCTGCGCCATCATCGGCGTCGTCATCGGATTCATACCGGGACTGGGCGGTTCGGTGGTGGATTGGATCGCATACGGTCACATCATCCAGACGAGCAAAGATCGCGAGCTTTTCGGCAAAGGCGATATCCGCGGTGTCATCGCACCCGAGAGTGCCAACAACGCCAAGGAAGGCGGCGGCCTGATTCCGACCTTTCTGTTCGGCATTCCGGGCTCCGGCTCCATGGCGGTTTTTCTGGGAGGACTTCTTATCCTCGGCATCCAGCCTGGTCCCTCCATGGTGACCGAAAATGTCGATTTGCTCTACACCGCCATCTGGAGCCTGGCACTGGCCAACATCTTCGGGGCCGGTCTGGCGCTGGTCCTGTCCAAGCCGATCACCAAACTCACGGTCGTGCCCTTCAGCTACCTGGCACCTTTCATGATTCTGATTATTACCTTCGCCTGCTACCAAGCGACTTACAGTTGGGGCGATCTGATTGCTCTGCTGCTGGTGGGCATCCTGGGGTGGTTGATGAAGCAGTTCGGCTGGCCTCGCCCGGCGGCCTTGATCGGCTTCGTGCTGGCCGGCAACCTGGAACAATACCTGTTCATCTCGGTACAGCGGTATGGCCTGGGTTGGCTGACCCGGCCCGGCGTGATTATCATGACGGTCATTATCATTGCCTCTCTGAGCGCATCGATTGTTTATCAGAAGAAGCTCAAAACGACCGGGCAGACCGCTGCCAAGGGATAAGGAGGAAATCATGGCACGATGGCTTACTCTGAAAAACCTGTTCTCCCTATTCCTGATTGCCTGGTTTGCGTACGGTGTGTGGGAAGCACGCAGCTATGCCTATCTGGCCAAAATATTTCCGTTCTACATCAGCCTGGTCCTGCTCATTTTTGCCGTCATCAGCATCTTTATCGAACTTCGCACGGTCGTCGACGAGGCCGAAGATCTGCACGGTGCGTCGTCGGGTTCCGATTTAAGCGTTGATTGGGATATGCCGATGGCCGTCGTCTGGAAGCGTTTCGGCTTCTATATCGGGATTATCCTGGGGGTTTATGTCTTGATCTATCTGATCGGCTACCCCTTGGCCATAAGTCTTTTCATTTGCCTTTTTTACCGCCTGGTTGCCAAGGCCAAATGGGTCGCTTCCATCGTGGCCGGCTGCGCGGGGCTTGGTTTTCTGGCCCTGGCTTCCAAGGTCCTGGGTATGGATTGGCCAACGGGCTTGCTAAAACTGCCATGGCCGCTGGGATGAGAGGTCGCGCTCTTATGAAACTTCACTAATTTTGACAGGATTTACAGGATTGTCAGGATTATTTTGTTTTCGTATAGCTAAATCCTGTCCATCCTGTCTGCCGGGGCGAAGCTTTTTGCGAAGCCTGGTTGATCCTGTCAGAAAATAGAATTGTATTTCGTTAAGTTTCTTCTTCGATTAGACCGGCCGTTTTTTTGGCCGGCGGCTGGGCTGACACCTGAAACCTGGCGCCAAGTACAGATTTGATCTATGGCAGAGCCCATCATCTCTGACCTGACCCAGCTTCCGGCCCGTAGGGCCTACAGCCCGGAGGGAGGACCAGGCTTTCGATTTTGAATTAACACTTCCGACTCACACAAAGTCTCAGTATTGTCGCCTGACAAAGGCGGTTGTGGATAACCCGCTTAACCAAAAAAGGGAGATCTCATGAAGAACGAAAATTATATTCGTGAATTTCAAACCGGCGGTCAGACCTACGCCATGTTTAACATTCAGCAGTTGGAATCCGGAGGCATTGCCGAGATTGGGCGTCTGCCGTTTTCCATCCGTATTTTGGTAGAAAATTTGCTGCGCAAAATGGACGGCGAAATCGTCAAAGAGGAAGACCTGCTGAACATCACTCGCTGGCAGAAGACATACGACACGCCGGTGGAAATTCCTTATCACCCGGCCCGGGTGCTGATGCAGGATTTCACGGGGGTGCCGGCCGTGGTGGATCTGGCCGCCATGCGGGATGCGGTTAAGCAGCTGGGCGGCGATCCACGAAAGGTCAATCCGCTGGTGCCCGTTGACCTGATTGTCGACCACTCGGTCCAGGTGGATGCCTTCGGCACCAAAGATGCCGTCGTGGAAAATGTCCGCAAGGAATACGAACGCAACGGCGAACGATACGCTTTTCTGAAATGGGCCCAGCGGAGTTTTGACAACTTCAAAGTCGTCCCGCCTCGATCCGGCATCTGCCACCAGGTAAATCTGGAGAATGTGGGCCGCGTCGTGCTGGCGACCGAAGAAGGCGACCGCACGGTTACCTATCCCGACACCCTGGTGGGACTGGACTCCCACACCACGATGATCGATGCCCTGGGCGTTATGGGATGGGGCGTCGGCGGCATCGAGGCCGAAGCCGTCATGCTGGGCCAGCCCTATTATCTCTCCATCCCCCAGGTAATCGGGGTCCATTTGACGGGTGAACTTCGGCCGGGGATAACGGCCACCGATCTGGTGCTGACCGTCACCGAGATGCTGCGAAATTACGGCGTGGTGGAGAAATTTGTAGAGTTTTTCGGAGCCGGAATAAAAAAGCTGACGGTTCCCGATCGCGCCACCATTGCCAACATGACCCCCGAGTTTGGTGCCACCCTGGGCTTCTTCCCGGTGGACGAAAAGACCATCGAATATCTGCGGATGACCAACCGCGGACAGCAGGCGGACCTGGTGGAAATCTACACCCGGAAGAACGCCCTGTTCTTCACCGGCGCGGAATCCCCGGAGTATACCGATGTACTGGAATTGGACCTGGAGACGGTTGAACCGTGCGTGGCCGGCCCGGCCCGGCCCCAGGACCGTATCCCACTCAAGGATCTCAAATCCAGATTTGCCGATATCCTGGGATGCGCCTATGATCGGGATGAAGAAGTTGCACGTGTATCACAATTTCACGACGAATCCGGCACCCGCACTTCGCGCTTGCCAAGGTGCTCTCCGGTCATGGACGGCGCCTGCGACATCGACTTGCACGGTCAGCCGGTAAAACTCCGCAACGGATCCGTGGTCATCGCTGCGATCACGTCCTGCACGAATACCTCCAATCCCTTTGTGCTTCTCGGCGCCGGACTGCTGGCCAAAAAAGCGGTCGAAAAGGGCCTGAAGGTGCCGCCCTTCGTCAAGACCTCGCTGGCCCCCGGCTCCAAGGTCGTGATCCAATACCTGAAAGATGCCGGGCTGATACCCTATTTGGAGGCCCTGGGCTTTCACCTGGCTGGTTTCGGGTGTACCACCTGTATCGGCAACAGCGGCCCTCTGAACCCGGTCATCGAAAATTGCATCACGGAAAATGATCTCAACGTGGCCTCGGTCCTCTCCGGTAATCGCAATTTCGAGGCCCGCATCCACCAGACCATCAAATCAAACTTCCTGGCCTCGCCCATGCTCGTGGTGGCGTATGCCCTGGCCGGGCACATTGATATCGACCTGACCTATGAGCCGGTGGGGATAGATCCCAACGGCCGTCCGGTCTACCTGGATGACCTCTGGCCGACCAACGAAGATATCAAAGCCCTGATCGACGAACATGTGAAGACGGAATTCTTCGAGCTCGAGTATGGGCGGATTTTCGACGGCGACGAATTCTGGCATGACCTGCCGGACGTCAAATCGGTCACCTACGAGTGGGACGATCAATCGACATATATAAAGAATCCGCCCTATTTCGAAGATTTCCAGGTCGAACCCGCCCCGGTCGGTGATATTACGGCGGCCCGGGCGCTGGTGCTGCTCGGCGACACAGTCACCACGGACCACATTTCTCCCGCCGGTGCCATACCGGAAGCCTACCCCGCCGGGCAGCACCTGGTGGCCCAAGGCGTCACCCCGGACCAGTTCAACTCCTATGGATCGCGACGGGGAAACCACGACGTCATGATGCGGGGGACATTTGGGAACATACGCCTTAAAAACCTGCTGGTGGCGGGCAAAGAGGGGAGCTATACGCTCAAATACCCGGAAGGAGACGAACGTTTTATCTATGATGCCGCCATGGCCTACCAGAAGGCGCAAATTCCCATGGTGGTTCTGGCCGGCAAGGAGTACGGCGCTGGATCGTCCCGTGACTGGGCGGCCAAAGGCTCCAACCTGCTGGGGGTGCGTGCGGTCATCGCCGAATCCTTCGAACGGATTCACCGCAGCAATCTGGTGGGTATGGGCGTGTTGCCACTGGTGTTTGCACCCGGCGAGAATGCCGCCAAGCTGGGGCTTGACGGTAGTGAAAGCTATACCATCAAAGGTATTGCAACGATCCGTCCCCGGCAGCAGCTAACCGTGACTGCCGAAAAATCAGACAGCGACCCAATAACCTTTCGGGTTACTGCGCGTCTGGATACGGACGTGGATGTGGCCTATTTTAATAATGGCGGCATTTTACCTTATGTGCTGCGCAAAATCATCGTATAAACAGATCTGAACTGAACTAATGGGCGTCCGGGGATGCTGACTGGTCGCGCTTCCGATGGCTCAGCAGCCACTGGATGATGGGAGATGTCAGAAAAGCGATGGTAACCAAGTTGATGCTCAGTGAGATGGGGCGCTCCCACAAAAAGGACATTGACCCGTCATAGATCACGAGGGATCGGCGTAGGTTATCCTCCATCAGGCCACCCAGAATGAACCCGAGCAGCAAAGGCGCCATGGGAAAGTCGAACAAACGCAGCACCAGGGCAATCACCGATATTAGGATCATGGCATTGATGTCGAAATTGTTGAATGTGATCAGGTACACGCCGATCATGGAGAAAAAAATGATACCGGGGATCAAAATGTTCCTGGGCACGGCCAGCAACCGGGCGAAGTAAGGGATCAGGGGTAGGTTCAGGATAAGCAGAAAAACGTTGCCCAGGTACATGGACATAATGACGGCCCAGAAGACTTCCGGCCGCTCCACGAACATGCGTGGGCCGGGCTCGATTCCATAAGCGATCAAGGCCCCGAGCATGACCGCGGTGGTTCCCGAACCGGGAATTCCCAGGGTGAGCAGCGGTATGAAGGAGCCGGTGCTGGCCGCGTTGTTGCCGGTCTCCGGTGCGGCCAGTCCTATGAGGCTGCCCTTGCCGAACTTTTTCTTTTCTTCGGGATTGGCCAGTCGTTGTTCCATTCCGTAGGAAAGAAAGGATCCCAGAGTGGCGCCGGCCCCGGGCAGAACCCCAATGAAGAATCCGAGCAAGGAGCTGCGGCCGATGGTGGGGGCGATTTTCCTGAACTCTTGACGGGTCACCCTGAGGTCGCTGATGCTAGCCAGGTTCTTAGCTTTGAAAACTCCGGTCGTGTCCTGCCTTTTAAGGACCATGAGAAAGCCTTCGGTGATGGCGAAGGTTGCCATGGCCAGCATAATGAAGCTGAGACCGTCGAGCAGATTCATACTGCCGAAAGTAAATCGCTGCACGCCGGAAGTCTGGTCGGTGCCGACAGTGGCCAGCATGAGACCTACCACGGTCATGAGCAGGGCCTTGAGAAAGCCGCCCGGCCCGGCGAAGGCCGATACGGCCGTGAGCCCCATGACCATGAGGGCAAAGTAGTCCGACGACTGAAAAGATTTGGCGACGTTGGCCATGAGCGGTGCGCCCAGCATGAGCAGGATCACGGCGATCGTCCCGCCGCTAAAGGACGAATATGCGGCAATGGCCAGAGCCTTGCCAGGTTTGCCTTGCTGAGCCATCGGATACCCGTCTATGGCCGTAGCCACGGTGGCCGCCTCGCCGGGTGCGTTGATCAAAATTGAACAGGTCGATCCGCCGAAAATGGCGCCGTAGTAGACTCCTGCCAGCAGTACCATGCCGGAAGCGGGGTCCAGGGCGTATGTCACCGGGATCATGAGCGCCACGGCCGTGATGGGCCCCAGGCCGGGCATCATGCCGATGAAGCTGCCAACGAAACAGCCCAGCAGCACCAGGCCGATATTGATCGGTATCATTGTGGTTTGAAACCCGATCACCATTCCGGTCCACAATCCTTCCCACATTATTCCGTTCCCCCCAAGATGTAGAAGAGTTCACCCGGCGCGATGTACATGCCCAGAACCTTGGTCAGAAGGAACCAGAGAACGACAACCAGGGGGATCGATGCGATCAGGATCACCTTGAAGTTCCGTTCTCCAAGGATCATGACACCGCAAGCCATGAAAAAGATCGATGCGATCACAAAACCAACCCAGGGCATGCTCAGGCTGTAGACGAGCATCAGCCCGGTGAGCCAGGCCGTGCGCCGCCAGTCAAGACCGCTTAGCGCTTCTCCGACTGTCGTCACTTTGTCCTTGTCGAAGCTGGGAAGAATGATGATCAGCAGCGAGATAACGATACCCGCGACAGACAAGGCATAAGGCAACGTGCGGGCGTTCAGGGCCTCCCCCTGTGAAAGAAAGATCAGGGGAATCTTAACCGCATAGATGCCATAGGCGATAGAAAAAGCCAGAATAAACAAAGCCCCCATTTTTTCCATGTTCACGTTCATTGCGCTTGGCCTCCTTGGCCGTTGTCCTGGGGAAATAAATAATGACAGGCGGTCCCCTAACAGACCGCCTGCCACGGGATCGTTTTATTTGAGAAAACCCAGCTTCTTCATCATGCCGCCAATGGCTTTCTCCTGGTTTTCCAGGAATTTGATGAATTCGGCGCCGGGTCGGTAAAGGTTCTGCCAGCCGCGGTTGGTGCGGATCTGCTCCCATTCCGCGGTCTTGTACATCTTGGCCAGCATGGCCCGGTAGCCGTCCGCTTTTTCGGCCGGCAGTTTGGGGGCGCCGAAGAAACCTCTCCAGTTGGCAAAAGAGACATTATAACCCAGTTCTATCAAGGTGGGTACATCCGGCGCTTGGGCCAGACGCTCCTCGGAAGTCACGGCCAGAATGCGGACTTCGCCCTGGCGAGCAAGGCCCAAAGCCTCGGAGAAACCGGTGGATAGGACCTGGGTATCGCCAGACAATAGACCAGCCATAGCCTTACCTCCTGCATCATAAGGCACGTAGACCAGTTTGAGCGGATCTCCGCCGGCTGCCTCGACCGCCATGGCCGGCACCAAGTGGTCCATGCTGCCCTTGACTGACCCGCCTGCTATTTTCACGGACTTGGGATCTTTTTTGAAGTCGGCGATGATCTCTTTCCAGCTCTGGTATTTGGAGTTGGCAGGCACAACGAAGGCGGCATAATCTGCGATCACAGCCGCGATGGGGGTGGTGTCCCGGAAGGACTGCGGGAAAACCCCCTGTAGAGAACGTATGATAATGGGCGTGGAATTAACCATCATGGTTCCGTGCTGGCGCCGAGCCGTCGAAATCAGGTGGTTGAGGGCCTTGCCGCCGCCGCCGCCGGACATGTTTTCGAATGAGGCATGTTTGAGAATGCCTGAGTCTACCAGGGCTTTGCCCACACCGCGGGCCGTACCATCCCATCCGCCACCGGCTCCGCCGGGAATCAGGAAGTGGACCTTCTCGGGAGTAAACTCGGCCCAGGCCGAACCAGTCACGAGCAGGGCCAAAAGCAACACGATAGGAAACTTGATCTGTTTACCGCTGAATTTAATTCCTGACATTTTCTTCATCGTTAATTCCTCCTTGTTTTTCGACGCTCATAAGTGAGGCCGGGTTTTTGTTTTTCTGGAGCAGACGCTCGCTTTAATCAACCACACGGCCGGACTGCTGTATAATAATATCCGACATGATCTGTCGATATCCTTTCAGCCTCTGATCGTGAAGACCTCATATTCACACATCAAGATGGAGTAGCTTTTGACGTCAGCACTCATGATAGCACTGAGTTCGTGTGTGACTTTTTTTTCGTTAGACATAATGATCACCTTCATTGATCGGGTGTTAGAGAAAGATGATACATCTTGGAAAGGTACTGTTCAGTCCAAAAGGGCCCAATCAGGTTTAATTTTTTATGATTCGGCAGCAGATCGGTTGTAATTAAAGAAACTTATATGGTAAATACATGATTCGGATAGGTGGGTCAAGGACTTCGCGTTTTCTATGGTTGTTGCTTTGGCATATCATTGTTTCATATACAGATATTGAAATAATCCACAATTCAGCCAATGTGGGGATTGCGTATATCTATTATACTATCGTTGATATAAATTTTATTGAGGTGTTTTATACTCTATCTTGGGGGTTATTTATTGGAGAAACTCTCCGTTCTTTACTGCTAATCCCTTGGCTGTTTATCCGGTTCTTTCTTCAATACGCTTTCAGCAGCGGCCGCGGCCGCTGCTTTGATGGCCTGGTCTACTGATTGCTCCTCATTGTCGCTTCCTGAATCGCTTTCCGTCTTTTGGGAAGAACCGTCCGCGGGGCTAGCATCCCCTTGCGATACTTCGACAATCACTTTTCGATGGGCATAGTGGATACCCCGTGCTTCCAGGGCTTCGGTGATTCGCTTGTAAGCTTCCCGGCGGATAACAAAATGGGCACCAGGTTTGGCGGTGAACTTGACGCGGATAGTCATTACCGAATCACCCATTTCTCTGACACCGCCTGATTTGACCGGTTGGATAAAATCAGGACCCATCTCCGGGTCATCACGCATTTGTTGACCGACCTTCTTAATTGCTTTCCGAACCTTGTCAATGTTCGTGTCGTAAGGAAACTGCAAATTGAATTTTACGACAATGCCGCCCCGCATAAAATTGGTGATGGCGCCCAGATCACTGAGGGGAATGATCTGCAGCATGCCGCGATGATGCCGCAGCATGACATTGCGCAGGGTGATCGCCTCCACTGAACCGGAGGCACTGCCGGCCTGAATATACTCACCCACACGGAATGCATCGTCGACCAGATAAAAAATTCCGGAAAGCACGTCAGCCACTAACTTCTGCGCCCCGAAACCAATGGCCAGACCGGCTACCCCGGCACCCGCCAAAAGAGGCCCGATGTTGATGCCCATGGAGGAAAGAACGATTAAAGTGACCATCACCGCCATAACTATGCCGATAAATTTTCTGAGGATGGGCAGCAACGTATAGCTGCGGTCCTGGGTTGCCGTGGCCCCCCATTCGTCATCAGCCTGATCTGATTCCTCTTTATCATCAGAATGATGACCGCCCCGTAAGCGATCATCATCACTACCAGGCTGTCCCCCCACATTCCCGCGTATTTTAAAAGCATGATCGCAATGTAACCTGAAGACAGAATCCATCGGTTCCATGTACTGAACATTTTCCTGACGGTGGTTTTTATTTGAGTTGAAAAGGGTAAATAACTTTCCAGTCTTGTTTCATGTCCACCACGGTCCATCCCCTAGTGAGCGCTTCATCCAGGGCCTTATCCAGTCGACCAATTTTCGACTTTCTATCATAGGCCCACTCCCGCTCTGCATCGGTATGGTGCACGATGAGCATAAATCGCGCACCTTTGCCGGTCGCAGTCCATTGAAGCATCTGCAGATCGCCATCTGAATTGCCGAAGGCGGCAATCGGACGGCGGCCGATATGCTGGTGGATGCCGACAGGTTTGCCAGCTTTGTCGTCGATGAAATTGATTTCCGGAAGCCGGACGAGCACGGGATGGCCATTACGCATTTCAAATTTTGTCTTGATGCTCGAACCTACCACTTGTTCCGGCGGGATCCCGTAAACACCCTCGGTCCAAGGCCGCATGAACTCGATGCCTCCACCGGAGACAATGAAGGTCTTGAAGTTATTGGCTCTCAGGTAAGCTAACACCTCTAACATCGGCTGATAAACCAAGTCTGTATAAGGCCGTTTGAAGCGAGGATGTTTAGCAGCCGCCAACCAGTCTTTAACGATTTGCTCGAACTCAGTGGTTGTCATACCGGCGTGTGTGGCCATTATAAGTTCCAGTAATCCCTTCTCTCCTAAAGCGGCAAGCGCCTGCATGTCGTTTTCGAGGGCGGCCTTAAACGGCTGTTGGGTCTTCCATGCCGGGTTCTGCGGCGCAAGCGCCTTTACCCGATCAATGGCAAAAAAGAGCTGAAAATACATCGGCTGCTCGCTCCATAGCGTGCCGTCGTTGTCAAAAGTGGCAATGCGCTGCTCCGGGACCACAAAGTCCGGACTGCCGGATCGCGTCACCCGGCTTACAAAGTCGATGATGGATTGTTTAGCGGTACCTTCATTCCAGGAAGGCAACGGATCCTGGTCTCCGACAGCGGCTGTGGGTAACATCCCCAGGGTTAACAAAACAGCTGCCAGCGTTGAAACAATGCTGTAAAACCTTTTCTTATTCATGATCGTTTCCTTTTATTTAAAATTTACAATTCAGGTAGAAATTGATAAAGTTCATTGACGCATTCTCGTAAGTACCCGAAACCCTTCCCGCCAGAGGTCCCCGGTTGACGTCCATGTCCAGGTCCCCGCTCCAAAGAAAGGTGTATCCCACACCCAGGGCCAGCTTTTCGGACCAGTCGTAGCGGGCACCCAGCCCGAAACGCCACTGCTCACCCAAGGGCAGATCGGGGGTTCGGTCATCGTCGTCCATCATGGAGCTGTCGTAGGCAACGCCGGCCGTCAATAGCCAGGGGGCCGCCACTCGGTAGTGAGCACCAACGGCAGCATGCCAGGTATCCTTGTAGTTTCGATCGACGGTGAGACTCGATGTATCCTCAGAGGCTACGGTGACACCCACCTCGCCGAACTCCGACCAATCCTGCCAACCCAGGTTGCCCATCATTGCCCAACGGTCGGTGAGTTCATGGTAGGCACTGAGCGTAAGTGCCTGCGGCATGGTAAAGTCAATCTTTATTTTTGCGTCGAGCAGCCCCTTTTTACCCAGAGCGGTTTCCAGCAGGGGGCCAAGATTACTGAAATCGGGTTTGTCTTTGAATTTCAGGTCTCCCTCCGAAAGATATGTCAGGCCGAAGCGCGTGCCCTTGCGCGGCGCCACCAAAATCCCCAGGTTCACCTGATAGGTCCAGTCATCATCCTCAATCTTGAGCTTGCCGTCGTTTTGATTCGGGCCGAGGTTGTTTACGGCAACTTTTTCATCCAGCACGCCGTATAGGGCCACGACCCCGGCACCGAGCGATAGCCAGTCCGTCACCTGGTAGGCCACTGCCGGCTGAATCCCCAGCGCCTGCAATTTGATTTCCTGAACGTAATAGCGTCCCACCCAGTCGTTTTCATACTCCAATCCCAAACCAAAGTAACCAGAAGCGCTGATTCCGATTTTGAGCTTCGGCATCAAATTATGGACGTAATACAGGCCGCCGGCAGGCAGCCAGGTGCTGGCATCCCCGTCAGGGCCGGAGGTGGTAGTGTTGGCGTCCGGGGAAAATTCCGAATGCAGATAAAGCGGTTGGATACCGACCAGCAATTCCGACTTTTCGAGCCGGGTCATCCCCGCCGGATTGGTAAAGACGGTTCCTGCGTCCTGGGCCCGGGCCGCCCAGCCTGCGGCAGCCGTACCCACATCAGGGGTTCCGAGTTCGTACAAATAGAGCCCACCGGCCTGAGCCGGAGATGCGATCAACGAAACCAGAAGAATTCCTGCCCAAAAATACCTGCTTACGTAGTTCATAATAAGGGTTCCTTCTTTGCTTGGATAAACATCTAAAGGCGATT
>Ga0316193_10000999_pt1 | contig 18544 bp, 16 predicted proteins | sample MerIslsedime2_MG_FD_207735 | JGI IMG/M metagenome (GOLD analysis project Ga0316193, IMG submission 207735) | Coastal sediment microbial communities from Maine, United States - Merrow Island sediment 2 | ecosystem: Environmental > Aquatic > Marine > Coastal > Sediment | place: USA: Maine... | reverse complement strand
GCAATTCTTCGGGTTTATGGCCGGTTTCATCCAGTTGCTCAACGGCTGTCTGGCTGCGTATGCGCAGCTCCTGGCTGTCCAGCTTCATTTGTTCAAGCTTGCCACGCACTTCCTGGCTGAATTGTTCGTGTTCACCGCGGTCAGTTTCGAGTTCGCGCAACTGATGCGTGATGGTTTCAACATGCTTCCTAGCATCAGCCAGCAATTCTTCTGATTTAAGCCGTTTATCCAGCAGTTGTTTTAACTGCTGCTCGAGCCGCTCTATTGGCTCGGCTGATTTCTCAAGTAACGATTCAAGTTCTTCCCTGCGCTGCTGTTGCGCCTGTTGATTGTGTGTCAGGCGCTGAATATCAAATTCAAGACCCTGCTTACGCGTATTCATGCCTTCTATACGAACTGCCAGTGTTTGCAGCTGTTCGCGCTGCTGCTGCAATTCCTGCCGGTACTGCTGTACTTGCTCGCGTAAAGCATCCCGCTGACCGGAAAGCTCTTCACGCTTCTCAGTCAACTGCTCGAGTTGCTCAACAGATTCATTGCGACGCACGGTTGCCTGCTTGATTACCGCGTTCTCTTCGCTGACCTCTTTCTCAATCTCTGCATATTCGGCCGCAAGGTTCTGCCCGTGTTTACTGACGTGTTCCTGCTTTGATTTATGCGCGCTAATCCTGGACTGAACATCATTCATTTCACCGTGCTTGAGGTTCAGTTCGTTCTGCAGTTGCTCGCGCTTGTGTTCATATGCCTGCAGCTGTTCGCGCTCGGATTCCAGCTTTTGATTCAATTCTGCAACCGTTTGCTCAAGCTCAGCGAGCTGCTGTTTGACATCGCGAATATCATGCTCGCGTGCAAGCACGCCCTGCTTGGCTTGCTGATCGCGCGCAATGCGCAGCCAGTTCTTTCCAATCCAGATGCCATCACGCGTGATAATACTTTCACCCTGTGCGAGCAAAGTACGCATTGATAAAGCCGAATCAAGATCATCAGCAATTCGAATGCCATACATGAACTGATCGAGCTCGAGATCGGATTTTATTTTTTCCAGCAACATACCGGATGTTGATGCCTGGCCGCCTGTAGCAGAAGGCCTGGTCTCTACCAGCGACAGGTTACTCTTGTCGAGCTCGTCCAGGGTTCGGCTCAGCTTGTCGATTTCATCAACACAGACCGCTTCCAGGGTATCGCCGAGAACAGTTTCCACTGCGCTTTCCCAGCCGGATTCAACCTCGAGCTGTTGTGCGAAACGTTTTTTATCCGTAAGCCCCTGTCTCTCCAGCCACTGATTGACCGGGCGGTCCTCTTTACCCAAAGCGGCCTGTTGCAGCGCTTCCAACGATGATAAACGCCCCTGGTACTCATTGATCTTGCGTCGTTGTTCTGTAGATTTCTGCTCGGTCTTTACAATCTGTTCACGTGTTTCGCGAATCTGCGAAAACACGGTACCCAGCTTCTGCTCGTGCGCCGCTTTATCCTGCTCTATTACAGAAAGCTGCTGCTGTAATTCGGCAATTTTTTCATCCAGGTTTTCGCCACTCAGCGCTTCCTGTTCATGCTCGATGCGCTTCATACGCTGTTGCAACTGTTCAATGTGACGCTCAAGCTGCTCTATACGGGAATTTTCAATCTGTGCCTGTTGCGTGGTATCAGAATACTGTTTGTTGAAATCATCCCACACCTGTTGCCAGTCATGCATGTCTTCTTCGGCCTGCTGATACAGGGTGCCGATTTCGGTTTCCTTGTTCCGTGTCTGTTCGAGGCTGGGGGTGTCGGCAGCTAACTGTTTTTCGAGTTCTTCTATGCTGTGACGATCTGATTGCAGCGCCCGGGTGGTTTCCAGCAACTCCTCTTTGATCTGATCCATGTCAGTCTTTTGACGCTGTTGCAAATCCTGCTGATGCTTGATGCTCTGTTCGACACCTGAAATCTCGGCGCCCAGGCTGTAATACTGGCCCTGTACCGTATTCAGGTTATCATTGGCGTCATCGTGCTGCTGGCGCTGCGATTCGATCTTCGATTCAATGGTGCGCTGCTCGGTAACAAGCTTTTCAAGATGCTCCTGGGTCTGCCTGATTTCCTGGTCACGACCATCCAGCTCATGCTTCAGTTCACGCCAACGCAGCGCCAGCTGCTCTGCCTTGTACTGGCGCTCTTCGGTTTTCAGTTCCTTGTAGCGCTCGGCCGCCTTGCTCTGCCTTTTCAAACGCGCCAGCTGCTTTTCAATTTCTTCACGCAGGTCGTCCAGCCTGGCGAGGTTGTCACGGGTGTGGCGAATGCGGTTTTCGGTTTCCCTGCGTCTTTCCTTGTACTTGGAGATGCCCGCCGCCTCCTCGATGTAGACACGCATTTCTTCCGGCTTGGCTTCGATCAGGCGGGAAATCATGCCCTGCTCGATGATCGCGTAACTGCGCGGACCCAGACCGGTACCGAGAAACAGGTCGGCGATATCACGCCGGCGGCAATGGGCACTATTCAGGTAATACTTGGACTGGCCGTCACGCGAAACAGAACGCTTCACGGAAATTTCGTTGTACTGGGCATAAGGACCGGGCGCGGTGCCATCGCTGTTATCGAACAGGAGTTCAACCGAGGCCATTCCCACTGGCTTGCGCCCCGACGAGCCATTGAAGATAACATCCTCCATGGAACTGCCACGCAGATGCTTGGCCGAGGATTCACCCATCACCCAGCGCACCGCATCGATAACGTTGGATTTACCGCAGCCGTTAGGTCCGACGATTCCGGTGAGATTACCGGGCAGTTTGAGTGTTGTTGGGTCTACGAATGATTTGAAGCCGGCGAGTTTAATCTTGCTCAGGCGCATGAACTATCCTGGATGCGTTATCGTTATAATTTGGCGGTTAGTATACATGAGCATTTACGAAAATCGACAGGGAATTATGATAAATCCACGCGTATAATTGCCATCTTTTTAAATACCGAGAATAAACAGGACTCGCCATGCCCAGTCAGCCATCAAAAGAACTGGAAATCTTTGATAATCCACAGCCCGACAAGGACTACACCATTCGCATCCGCATGCCGGAATTCACCTGCCTGTGCCCTAAAACAGGCCAACCTGATTTCGCCACCCTTAACCTCGAATACGTACCAGATATGTCTTGTATCGAGTTGAAATCAATGAAGATATACGTCTGGTCATTTCGTGATGAAGGCGCATTTCATGAAGCCGTGACCAACCGGATGCTTGCAGACATGGTGGCTGCCTGTGAGCCGAGATTCATGCGCCTGACTGCAGAATTCGGCGTCCGCGGCGGCATTTACACCACGATCGTTGCTGAGCACAAAAAACAAGGCTGGACATCAGAGCCCCCGGTGCAACTTCCCTGACCCGCCTTGATGCAATATGCAGGTTGAACAGGAGCATGACCGGGTGAGTTCAGCGATATTCCTCGGCATCGATCTCGGCACCTCGGGCGTGCGTGGCAGCGCCATAGACACACAGGGCAACGAGCTCGCCACTGCAAGAATGGCCCTGCCCCGAATCCAGCAGCCATCCGACTGGCAGCACGCGGCTTTCGATGTTATTCGCCAGTTATGCGACCAGGTTGAGTCCGGGCTGATTCAAGCCATCGCCATCGATGGGACTTCCGGCACCGTCATGCTGTGTGATGACACCGGCGAGCCATGTTCACCGGCGCTGATGTACTACGACCAGAGCTGTACTGATGAAGCCGAAGAAATCAATCGCCATGCACCTGAAGACAGTGCGGCGCGTGGCGCCAGCTCTTCCCTTGCGAAGGCACTGTACCTGCTGAAAAACCACGACCATGTCGCACACATCTGCCACCAGGCCGACTGGATTGCCGGCCGGCTGTGCGGGCGTTTCGATATCAGCGATGAAAACAACTGCCTCAAGCTGGGCTATGACCCGGTAAATCGCGAGTGGCCGGGCTGGCTGGCCGGGCCTGGTATCGACAGCACATTATTACCCCGTGTATATGCTCCCGGCACCACCATCGCCCCTGTAGACAAAAATATCGCGCAGCAACTGGGCATGCCCGCTCATTGCCGGCTTGTTGCAGGCACCACTGACAGCATTGCCGCCTTCATTGCGACCGGCGCCTGCGAGACGGGTGAAGCCGTGACCTCGCTTGGAAGCACTCTGGTGCTAAAGCTGATCTCCGCCAGGCCGGTTTTTTCCAGCCGGCTTGGCGTCTACAGTCACCGCCTGGGCGATAGCTGGCTTGCCGGCGGCGCCTCCAACAGCGGCGGCAAGGTCTTGCTCAAATATTTCGACCAGGCGCGCATGGATGAAATGACGCCGTTGCTGGAACCCGGCGCCCCTACCGGACTGGATTATTATCCGCTGGCACAAGCCGGTGAACGCTTTCCACGCAATGATCCCGAGCTGCAGCCCTTGCTAGAGCCGCGTCCGAATGATGAAGTGAAATTTTTCCAGGCCATGCTTGAAGGCATTGCCAGTATTGAAGCCGAAGGCTACAGGTCACTGTCGCAGTTGGGGGCGCCGGCAGTAATAAAAGTATTTACCTCGGGCGGAGGCAGCTCCAACCCGGCATGGCGTAAAATACGCGAACTGAAACTGGGCGTGCCGGTGGAAATTGCGGAGCACAGCGAAGCCAGTTACGGCGCGGCCCTGCTGGCAATGCGCGCCTGTGTCCAGGCAACACCTGTGATTCCGGAAAAAATATAAAGCATTTATGCGAAATCCGCAGTCACAAAACAAACTGGAGTACTGATGATTAACTATATAAAAGGTATTAATGATTGTTTAAGCGGTTTCGGCCTGATCTTTAAATCCGGCATTCGTCGTTATGTCATTATCCCTTTGCTGATCAATACAGCACTGTTCGGCGGCGCCATCTATATTCTCTATCAACAGATGGACATCTGGTTGGAAAAACTGCTGCCGGACTGGCTTTACTGGCTGGAATGGCTGATCGTACCGTTATTTTTCCTAACAATCATATTGATCGTGTTCTTTAGCTTCACCCTGGTCGCGAACCTGATATCCGCACCATTTAACAGTTACCTGTCCGCCAGTGTTGAACAAAAGCTGACGGGTTCAAAACCTGAAAACATGGCCAATGAACCCGTATGGAAAACCGTGGTACGAACTGTCAGGGCTGAAATCCGCAAAACTTTTTACTTTCTACTCTGGCTGATACCGTTAGCACTGTTGACCATTATTCCTGTTATAAATGTGGCCGCGCCTTTTGCCTGGTTCCTGTTTGCCGCCTGGTCGTTCTCTATTGAATACATGGACTCGCCGCTCGGCAACCGCGGCATGCTGTTTGAAGAAATCCGCGAATACAGCCGCAAAAACAGGATGCGCTCGCTGGGCCTGGGTACCGGGGTTTTCCTCATGACCAGCATCCCGGTGCTTAATTTTCTGGCAATGCCTGTCGCCGTATGTGCCGCGACAAAAATGACCACCAGGATATCGGCTCAAACATCTAGCTGAGATATGGACGAAAGAATTACAGAACTTGAAATCAGGTTGACACACCTCGAGGATACGATCGATGTGTTGAATCAAACCATCATTGAGCAGCATAAGCTGATCGATCAACTGCAACTGCAAATCTCCATTCTTGAGAAGAAATTGAAAGCCTCCGCCGCATCCAACATTGCGCACGAAAGCGAAGAAACACCACCGCCGCATTATTAACAGCACAGTAGTAATACCCGTACAGTGTCAGTCCCAAAAGATAACGCTGATTATTTGTAATAGCGATATAGAATAGCTGGGGATATTTACTCTCGCCAAGGCGCAAAGTACGCAAAGATGTTTTGGGTAAGAACAAAATAAACATCGAAGTTCTCTGCGACCTCTGCGCCTCTGCGAGAGAAAAAACAAATAAACCCTCAACAAGGCACAAAGCACGCAAAGATGTTTGGGGTAAGAACAAAATAAACATCGAAGTTCTTGGCGACCTTGGCGCCTTTGCGAGAAAAAAATACTATAACCACTAAACCATGCCGTTTTACACCATATGAAATCTGACAGATCAAGTCTGAAATACTACAAGTAAAACGATACTGTCTTTGCAATTAAATACATAACACCTCTGCGTTCTCTGCGCCTCTGCGAGAAAACATGATGTTAAAGAAAGGTCAGATACTGAGTATCTACCCTGGTTGGCAGGCTCATTCAGGAATGAACATAATCGGGCGAGTACATTTGCTCAACAAGCCTTCTTCAGTATCTTCCATCAAGGCACCGTATAACAGGCCATGTTTATGGCATCCCAAAACAACCAGATCAATACCCAGTCGCTCAGACTCATTCAATATCGTACTTATGATCGGGCCTTCTACTAACAGGGCTGTGGCGTTGACATTCTTGTTCTGCATGCATTTTGCAAGATGCTGCAAAAATTCATGTTCATGGCGAAGCTCATCAGAGACTGCATGGCGTGAAATCTTGCTATCAACATTATAGGGGTGCTGACGAGACGGCGGGGCAACATGAAGGACCCACACTTTGCTTGAAAAAGCGCCGGCCAGTTCAAGGGTTTTTTCCACTAATGGTGATGCGATTGTAGTCGTCTCACAACTCTCAATCGCCACGAGTATATTTTTCACTGTTGATATTCCTTCGTAAAGCAGGTCAAACATTGTGTTGAGATTCGTGTCGAGTATAACACTCGATGGTCGAGTGACCATGTTGACCAGTTACTCATATCCTGGCAGGTATCCAGCAAACAGCTCTCTCGATTGTGCGTAAAACCAGGGTCAGACCAGCTCGCGGACATCCTCACTGATGTGATTGTCAGTTTCCTGCTCCGATAACAACCACGCCAGGGCCTCATCCCGATTTGAAAAGATACGCAGGTTCCATTTCACATTCCGTGGATATGACGCCAGGGTTTCCGTGGTGATAGCTGTTACCCGGTTGTAGGCAACCACAGCCATGGCCTTTATTTCTGTCAAGGTAGCAAGTTTTTCCTGGGCATCGAAATCATAGGTGTAGGAGTTAACCTTATTAACAAGTAGTGAAAATGGCGCACGCAAATGCGAAAGCAGAAAGTCATGATATTGTTCTACCATCGCCATATCCATTTTTACGCCATCATTGATCATCACTTCGGCGATGTCATCGCGAAGAATAATGATTTTTGCAAAAGGCAAATCATGTAAGTCCATAGCTCCTCCTTGCTTACCTCCGAAGCGAGAGTATATCTAGCAGTAACCGTCACACTCTCTCCATTCAAAACGAAAATACAGAAAATATCGACTACCGCTAACTCCATCATAATTTTATAGAGAAATTAAGCAACACTTATCTCAATATAAATTGGTTCAAATAGAAAAAGTGGATAACCCGAATGGGAAAAGAAGACCAAACCCCGTCTGCTGTCCGAACTCGAGATGTTTTTAAATAAACGGGCAAGATCAAGGTGACCCAACAGCATGTTGAAATGCTTCAGCAAATTATCGACGAAGGTCTGGAGGAACACAGCCAGAAACTGATGGACGAAATCGCTGCTACGTTGCCAGACGTATTTGTTACCGGCCTGCTCCCTTCACTATTCACTGTTCACTGTTAACGGCCCTTCCCTTTATTTGTAAGATCAGGCCGCAGCTATTACAATTCAAAACCTCTTTCTGCAGCAGTAATCAAGATCACCTGAACCGATTATGAGCCCTTCTATAAACACGAATAATCAACAGATCGCTATCTGGCTACTGGTATGCTGCGCAACCATCTTCGCCATGATTATCCTCGGCGGGGTTACCCGGCTCACCGGTTCCGGCCTCTCCATGGTGCAATGGGAACCGATCATGGGCATATTGCCGCCGTTGAACCAGTCTGAGTGGGATGAAACCTTTCGTCTCTATCAGCAATTTCCCGAGTACAAACTGAAAAATTTCGCGATGTCATTAGACGATTTCAAATCGATTTTCTGGTTTGAATATGGCCATCGATTACTGGGCCGTTCGATTGGCATCATTTTTCTGCTGCCCTTTCTGTTTTTCCTGGTTAAAGGGAAAATCGACAGGGTACTGACACCCAAACTGATTGCAATGTTTGTGCTCGGCGGTCTGCAGGGACTGATGGGCTGGTACATGGTGAAGAGCGGCCTGGTAAACGACCCCCACGTCAGCCAGTACCGCCTGACCGCACACCTGGCACTGGCCGTGATCATTTACGCCTACATGTTCTGGGTCGCACTTGATTTGCTCGTCCCCACCGTCGCTGACACGCTTGATAATGAAAGCCGCAAGCTCGGGCGGTTTTCGATAATCATTTCAATCATGATATTTATCACTGTGTTGAGCGGTGGTTTCGTAGCAGGCACCCGGGCAGGGTTTGCTTTCAACACATTCCCATTGATGGATGGGCGGCTGATACCCGCGGGGCTGTTAGAACTGTCGCCGCTGTGGCGGAATTTTTTCGAGAACATCGTCACCGTACAATTCGATCACAGGCTGATGGCGACCATATTGTTCCTGATTATTCCAACCTTCTGGTGGCTGGCCATAAAGTCACGGCCGGAGCCGCAGCTGCGCACCGCTGTGCACCTGCTACTGGCAGCCTTGGCACTGCAGCTCACGCTTGGGATTAGCACCTTGCTGCTGGTCGTGCCGGTGGCGCTTGCTGCCGCACACCAGGCCGGTGCCGTGCTGTTGCTCACCGCATCGCTGTATGTCAGTCACCAGCTTCGTGGCCGTTTGGCAGCTGAGCACCACTCGTCTGTCTGACAAGCCCGGTTGCCGCGGTTACCAGCCGTGCGCTTAACCACGTTATCGAACACCGGGTGTGGTGTGTTTTTTGCACACATACCCCGGCATTTGCACGAATAAATAATTGATGTAAATCAACTAACACTTAAATAACACGCCGGGAATACATTGGTTGAGCTTCCAGCACGCTTCGATCAATCCCGCCCCCAGTCAACATATCTCCCGCTTGACTCGATATTGCTGTTGTTGCATCGCGAAACAGGCTTGACATAAGTCAAACCCATTTGCCATGTAGGGCTTTAGTGTTCATGCGTAGATTTATCGAACAACAAATACTTTCTGATTTATTGAGTTCCCTGAGGAGAAATACAAAATGCTATCCCGAAAATTTATTGGCGGCGTGCTGGCCTTGTCCGCATTAGCGGTCGTTACAAACATTGCATACGGCAAGGCCGATTCCGAAACCGAGACGGCCTATGAAGGCGCACCCAGCGGTATCGATCCGGCAACTGCGAAAAATATGATTACGTCGGAAGGCCCGGCAATGACCGTTGAAGAATTCGACAAAAGCAAGAAGATCTTCTTCGAACGTTGTGCCGGCTGCCATGGCGTACTGCGCAAGGGCGCAACCGGAAAACCGTTGACCACCGATATCACACGTTCACGCGGCGATGCCGCGCTGAAGGCATTCATTACCTACGGTTCTCCTGCCGGCATGCCGAACTGGGGCACTTCCGGTGATCTGACCGAAGCAGAAATCGACATGATGGCGCGTTACCTGCAGCACGAACCACCAGTACCTCCGGAATGGGGCATGAAGGAAATGAAAGCTTCATGGAAAGTGCTGATTCCGGTGAAAGACCGTCCCACGAAGAAGATGAACGATTACAACATCGACAATATTTTCTCGGTCACATTGCGTGATGCGGGACAGGTTGCGATCATTGACGGTGACACCAAGAAGATCATCAATATCGTTGATACCGGCTACGCGGTCCATATCTCGCGCATGTCATCTTCAGGCCGTTACCTTTACGTAATCGGTCGCGACGCCAAGATTAATATGATCGACCTGTGGATGAAGAAACCGGACAACATCGCAACCATCAAGGTCGGACTGGAAGCGCGCTCCGTGGAAACGTCAAAGTACAAGGGCTTTGAAGACAAATACGCCGTTGCCGGCTCTTACTGGCCACCGCAGTACGTTATCATGGATGGTTTTACCCTGGAACCGAAGCAGATCGTGTCAACCCGAGGCATGACCGTGGACACCCAGGAATACCATCCTGAACCGCGTGTTGCAGCCATCGTTGCCTCGCATCAGCACCCGGAGTTCATCATCAACGTAAAGGAAACCGGCAAGATCCTGCTGGTTAACTTCAAAGACATTGATAATCTCTCGGTAACCACGATACCTGCCGCCCGCTTCCTGCATGACGGTGGCTGGGACAGCACGCATCGTTACTTCCTGACGGCGGCTAACAAGTCAAACAAGATTGCGGTAATCGATTCCAAGGACCGTGAACTCGAAGCATTGATCGATGCCACCGAGATTCCGCACCCGGGTCGTGGCGCCAACTTCGTGCACCCGAAATACGGCCCGGTGTGGGCCACCAGTGCGCTGGGTAACGATAACATTACTGTCATCGGCACCGATCCTGCGAAGCACCAGGATCACGCCTGGAAAGTCGTGGAAATACTGCACGGTATGGGCGGTGGATCACTGTTCATCAAAACTCATCCCCATTCCAGCAACCTGTGGGTCGATGCACCGCTGAACCCTGACACCAAAATCAGTCAGTCGATCGCTGTGTTCGACATCAAAAAACTTGACAAGGGTTTCGAGGTGTTGCCAATTGCTGAATGGGCCAAGCTGGGTGAAGGTCCAAAACGTGTTGTCCAGCCCGAATACAACAAGGCCGGCGATGAAGTCTGGTTCTCGGTCTGGAATGGCAAGACCGAAGAGTCCGCTCTCGTAGTTGTCGACGACAAGACCCGCAAGTTGAAGACCGTTATCAAGGACAAGAAGCTGATAACGCCAACCGGCAAGTTCAATGTACATAACACCGTACATGACATCTATTAACCACAACCTCAAGCGAGGGTAAAGGTAACTGCGGGCAGTCAGGTTCATAACATGGTTGCCCGCAGGCTACCAACATCAACCAACAAACGAATACAGGAAGGACATGCAACACAAAGGTTTTGTTTCACTCGTCGGCGCAGGCCCAGGTGATGCCGATTTACTGACCATTAAAGCGTTACGACTGTTAAGACAGGCCGACGTGGTTGTTTATGACCGACTGGTCTCTGCCGACATTCTTCAATTAATTCCCCCGGGAGTGAGCCGCATCTCGGTTGCCAAATCCCCCGGAAAACACTGCATACCACAGCACCAGATCAACGAGATCATCGTTAACCTGGCAAAATCCGGCCGCCGCATCGTTCGCCTTAAAGGCGGTGACCCCTACATGTTCGGCCGCGGCGGTGAAGAAGTGCTCGCGCTGAGACAGCACAACATCGCTTTCGAAGTTGTCCCGGGCATTACGGCTGCAGCAGGCTGCAGCGCCTACAGCGGCATCCCGTTAACGCATCGCGGTATAAGCCGCAGAGTGCAGTTCATCACTGCACATTTCAACAATGACGAGCCGGTTGATCTCAACTGGCAATCCATTGCTGACCCCGAGTCTACCCTGGTGATATACATGGGCCTGGCAAACCTGCCGCTTGTCATCCATTCATTGATCGAAGCCGGCCTGTCTGCCTCAACACCCGCAGCCGCCGTGCAAAATGGTACGACGGATTCACAGCAACGCGTGATTGCACCGCTTGATCAACTGGATAACGCAATACACGAACATGAAATGAAGGCGCCCGTGATGATCATCATCGGTGAAGTGGTATCGCTTGCCGATGAACTGGACTGGTTCCATCATGCCCTGGAAGAAACGGTCTATGAAAAGAATGCCATTCATAGCTAGTTTCCTGCTGGCATCTGCATCACATCTGGCAATGGCGGACATCAGCACGGAACGCCAGAGCGAACTGATCTATCTGCTGAAGCAGGACTGCGGTTCCTGCCATGGCATGACGCTCAAAGGCGGCCTGGGCCCCGCCCTGCTACCAGAGACTCTAAACGGCAAACCCAAAGAACTGCTGGTAACAACCATACTTGAAGGCCGCACCGGCACCGCCATGCCACCATGGAAAACCATGCTGACGCAAGACGAGGCGGAATGGATTACCGTGCAACTGCAACAGGGCGTGAAGTAATGCGTCGTCTCTGCTTTCTTCTGGCACTATTCCTGCTAATAACCGAAAGCCATGCCAGGGGCAGCGGTGATTTAGGCATTGTGATCGAGCGTGCCAACGGCAGTGTGCAGGTCATAGAAACCAGCACGAATACCAGCCTCGGCAGAATCGATGGACTGGGCGACCTGTCACATGCATCCGCCGTGTATTCACGCGATAGCAGATACGCCTACGTTTTCGGCCGTGATGGCGGCCTGACCAAAGTCGACATCCTGTCGATGAAGATAGACAAGCGCGTCATACAAGCCGGCAACAGTATTGGCGGCGCGATATCACAGGATGGCCGCCTTGTTGCCGTATCCAACTATGAACCCGGGGGCGTAAAGATATTTGATGCCGGCACACTGGAACTGGTCGCCGACATCCCTGCCGTTTATGGCAATGACAAACAGTTGTCAAAGGTCATCGGCCTGGTTGATGCCCCGGGACATAAGTTCATCTTCAGCCTGTGGGATGCCGGTGAAATCTGGGTAGCCGATTTGTCCAGCCCGTCCAAACCGGTGATCAGGAAATTCAAAGACATTGGCCGGAATCCTTATGACGCACTCATCACCCCGGACGGCCGCTACTATATCGCCGGCCTGTTTGGTGAAGACGGCATGGCCCTGCTGGATTTATGGAAGCTTGATGCCGGCGTGAAACGCATACTGAACAACTATGGCAAAGGCGAACAAAAACTGCCGGTCTATAAAATGCCACATCTTGAAGGCTGGGCCATTGCCGGCAACTTTGCATTCGTACCTGCTATCGGCCGCCACGAGGTCCTTGTCATCGACACCACGAGCTGGAAAGAAGCCGGTCGCATCAAGGTTCACGGCCAGCCCGTCTTCGTCATGGCGCGCCCGGACGGCCGCAATATCTGGGTTAATTTTGCGGTTCCCGACAATGACACCCTGCAGGTCATCGACACTCAGACTTTGAACATCGTCAAAACACTCAAGCCTGGCAAGGGCGTGCTTCACATGGAATTCGAACCCCGGGGCGAAGAAGTGTGGGCCTCGGTTCGCGATGAAGACCGGCTCGCGGTTTTCGATACCGAAACATTTGAGCAGGTAAGTTCGATTGCCGCGGAAAAACCCAGCGGTATTTTTCTCACCTACCGTGCACATCGAACAGGCTTATAGCCCATGACTGATATCACCACATCGTTCTCAGCACTGGAAAAACGTTTGTTAAATGATTTCCAGCACGACCTCCCCCTGTCCGCGACACCCTATGCAGACATGGCCGCGCAACTTGGTGTCAGCGAGAATAAAGTACTGAATACTGTACGCAAATTACAGGACGATGGCGTGATCAGCCGTGTTGGCCCGGTATTTACCCCGAACCGCATCGGCGTCAGCACACTGGCGGCGATGTCGATTCCACCGCAGGAGCTGGAATGTGTTGCCCGCATTATCAGTGCTTTCCCTGAAGTCAACCATAATTACGAGCGTGATCATGAGTTCAACTTATGGTTTGTGGTAACTGCATGCAGCGAAGAACATCTTGATATCGTGCTGCACGAAATCGAACAGCATGCCGAGTATCCGCTGATGTCATTACCGATGCTGGAAGACTATTTCATTGATCTGGGTTTTAAACTGCAATGGGCATAATGGAACCCAACAAACTGGTTGCACAACTCTCCGCTGCAGACCGTGCGCTCATCAAGATTGTCCAGCATGGTCTGCCGCTCGTCAGCCGGCCGTATGCAGACATTGCTGAAAGGCTTTGTTCGACAGAACAGGATGTCATCAGGCGACTGCAAAAGCTTATAAACAATGGCTCGATAAAACGCTATGGCGTCGTGGTACGTCATCGTGAGCTGGGTTACAAAGCCAATGGCATGGTGGTATGGGATATACCCGACGACAGCGTCAGCAAGCTGGGCAGCTGTATCGGCAAATTTTCCTGCGTAACGTTGAGCTACCGCAGACCCCGCCGTCTGCCTGACTGGCCTTATAACCTGTTTACCATGGTGCATGGACGCAACCGTGAAGAAGTCGAACAGAAAGTCGAGGATATTGTTGAAACCTGTGGACTTGAGGATATCGATCATACTATCCTGTTCAGCACTCGCCGATTCAAACAACGTGGCGCCAGCTACACTGCTCCTGAAAATACCGGCGGACCCGCCAGCTTCATCCGGCTAAATACGGAGGACACTGCACCATGAGACTTACAGATCTGGAGCGCAGCTTTATCAACCAGTACCAGGGCGGGTTCCCGGTGCTGGAACAGCCGTTCAGGCTGGTTGCCGCCGACCTGGGCTGTGCCGAAAATACGCTGCTCGACAGCATCAGGCACCTGCTGGACACAGGCATGTTGAGCCGCTTTGGTCCTCTATATGATGCGGTAAAACTCGGCGGCGGCCTGACCCTGGCAGCAATGTCGGTGCCCGAGGAACACTTCGAGCATATCACTGCACTGGTCAATGAATTCCCCGAAGTGGCACACAACTACCGACGTGAGCATGAACTCAACATGTGGTTTGTACTGGCCACGGAATCTCCCGATAACATCGACACTACACTGAAGATGATTGAACAGGCAACAGGACTCAAGGTCTATAACTTCCCCAAGCAGGAAGAGTTTTATGTTGGCCTCTGGCTGGACCTCGATGCTGACAACAAGATCACAACAGTACCGGTGCCTGCAGCCATAGCCGCAGCTACGGCGACGATGCCGGCATCCTCCAGTTATACACCTGATGAACTGGACAGGAAAATCATCAATGCCAGCCAGGCCGGCCTGTCCCTGGTTCACTGCCCCTATGGAGTGATTGCAGAAGAAGCGGGATGCACATCGCAGGAAGTCAAACAGCGACTGCAGAACATGCTGTCTTATGGCATCATCCGCCGCATCGGCGCCGTACCCAATCATTATCGCCTCGGCCTGAAGGCAAACGGCATGACGGTATGGGACGTAGCCGATGATCTGGCCAAACAGCTCGGCATGCAAATTGGACAACTGGATTTCGTCAGCCACTGTTATCTACGGCCTCGTCAATTACCCATATGGCGCTACAACACGTTTGCAATGGTGCATGGACATACACGCGACGAGGTCAATGAGAAAGCTGAGCACATTGCAGCAATGCTCGGCAATAACTGCAGTGCACACGAAACGCTGTTCAGTACAGCGGTGCTGAAAAAAACCGGCATGCGCCTGGCCGCCTGATCATGTTTCGTCTAAGCCAATACCTGCATGCCCTTAAGGACAACGACACCAGCAAACCGCCGGTGCCAAAGCGAAAACCAGGCGGACCGGTCGTCATCTGGAACCTCATTCGCCGTTGCAACCTGACCTGCAAGCATTGTTACGCAACATCAGCCGACAGGGACTTTCCAGGCGAACTGAGCACCCGGCAGGTGTTTGAAGTCATGGGCAATCTGAAAACCTTTGGCGTGCCCGTGCTGATCCTCTCCGGTGGCGAACCCTTGATGCGCCCTGACATTTTCGATATTTCACATCGCGCAAAAGACATGGGCTTCTATGTCGGCCTGTCGAGCAACGGCACCCTGATCGATGAAAACAATATCGATGACATCGTCAAGGTCGGTTACAACTATGTCGGCATCAGCATCGACGGCATGCGCGAAACACACGACAACTTCCGCCGCAAGCAGGGCTCGTTCGATGCAGCCTTGCGTGGCGTACGCCTGTGCCATGACGCCGGCATCAAGGTCGGCCTGCGCTTTACCCTTACCCAGGACAACAAACAGGATCTTCCTGCGCTGCTGCAATTGATGGATGAGGAGAAGGTCGACAAGTTCTATCTTTCACATCTCAACTATGCGGGTCGCGGCAATAAAAACCGGCGCGACGATTTACATCACAGAATGACGCGCGAAGCCATGGACCTGCTGTTCGATACCTGCTGGCAGGATGTGCAATCCAGTCGCAGGCGCGAATTTGTCACCGGCAATAACGATGCCGACGGCGTTTACCTGTTACTCTGGGTGCGAGAAAACATGCCGGAACATGCAGAACGCCTTGAAAAAATGCTGCTTCGATGGGGCGGCAACGCGTCCGGTGTCAATATTTCAAACATCGACAATCTCGGCAATGTACACCCTGATACCATGTGGTGGGACTACACCATCGGCAACGTCAAACAAAGACCCTTTTCCGAAATATGGATGGACACTTCAGACCCGTTGATGGCCGGTCTTAAAATGCAATCACGACCTGTTGAAGGCCGCTGCGCAAGTTGCAACTATCGCAATATCTGCGGCGGCAACACACGTACCCGCGCATGGCAGCTGAGCGGTAATTTCTGGGCGGAAGATCCGGGCTGCTATCTTGATAATGATGAAATCGGTATCGACACAGACCAGCAACGCCTTAAACTGACACCGTGGTCACGACGCTCTACAAAAACCATTGCCTCGCCGGCATGTTAAAAACAGTCTGTTTTATAAGCGTTGTTGTGATGTTAACAACAGCAGATGTTCACGCTGTATCTGATGTTGCTTCACTGTACCGGCAACACTGTGTACCCTGTCATGGTGCGGATCGACTCGGCGGTATCGGCCCTGCCCTGCTGCCGGAAAACCTGAAACGCCTGAAACAGAATCAGGCAGTAAATGTCATCCGTGATGGTCGTGTCGCCACGCAAATGCCGGCCTTTGCCGACAAACTCAACGAGCAACAGATACAGTCACTGGTCAGCTTGATCTATACGCCACTGGAATCCATCCCCACATGGGGAGAAAAAGAAATCAACGCCAGCCACGTTGTCTACAGGCCGGAATTGACCCATGGCGATGCCAGCAGCGTGAAACCGGTGTATGACGCCGACCCGCTCAACCTGTTTCTGGTGGTAGAAAGCGGCGACCATCATGTCAGCGTGCTCGATGGCGACAGGCTGGAACCGATACACCGTTTCAAATCGCGCTTCGCATTGCATGGCGGCCCCAAGTATTCCTCTGACGGCCGCTTCGTCTACTTTGCTTCCCGCGATGGCTGGATCAGCAAGTTCGATATGTACAAACTTGAAACAGTGGCTGAGATCCGCGCCGGCATCAATACGCGCAATGCTGCCGTTTCTGCAGATGACCGTTATGTCATGGTCGGCAATTACCTGCCGCACACGCTGGTGATACTCGATGCCGATGACCTCAGCCTGATCAAGGTCATAGCCGTGAAAGATGATCACGGAAACAGCTCCCGCGTCAGCGCCGTCTATACCGCACCGCCGCGCAACAGCTTTATCGTCGCGCTTAAAGATCTGAAACAGGTCTGGGAAATCAATTACACGGACAATCCGCCGAAGGTGTATCGCGGTTATGTCCACGACTACAAAATGGGCGAAGGCCTGGCTGAGGAAGGCAAGTTCCCTGTGCGCTCCATCGTACTCGATGACTATCTGGATGATTTCTTTTTCGACCAGAGTTATGAAAACCTGATCGGCGCCTCACGCAACAGCCAGAACGGCCAGGTCATCAATCTGATTGTAGGAAGAAAAATTTCAGAAATAGATCTTCCCGGCATGCCGCACCTGGGATCAGGCATTACCTGGCAATACAAAGACACAACCGTACTGGCATCGCCGAACCTGAAGCAGGGTGTTGTCAGTATCATTGACACCGCAACATGGAAAACAATTAAAAAGATCAAAACCGATGGCCCCGGCTTCTTTATGCGCAGTCATGAAAACTCGCCTTATGCCTGGATCGATGTATTTGCCGGCCCAAACAAAGACGTGATGCACGTGATCGACAAGGCATCACTGGAAATCGTCAAAACCCTGAAACCGGTTCCCGGTAAAACCTCAGGCCATATCGAATTCAACCGCGACGGCAGCCGCGCACTGCTGAGCATCTGGGAAGATGACGGTGAAATCATTGTCTACGACAGCAGCAGCCTCGAGATCGTCAAACGACTGCCGATGAGAAAACCGGTGGGCAAGTACAACGTCTACAACAAGATCACGCGCTCGGAAGGAACGAGCCACTGATTTGTACTGACCATGAAGCAGATGAATACTACGATTACTGGAAACATTCGAGTCGCGGAGACCCAGAGGATTTTTTAGTAAATACCGCCAGCAACGCTTTGCTTATGCTGGCCTACTTGCAGTCAAAGAGTAAGGTGATTTTCTTCTGCAGATAAACACCATTTTAAAAAACGTTTAGTTGTTTAGCGATACAAGTTCATCAACTGCAGATGTTGACAGCAAGTTCACCCCGATATTTTTCATCTCCTGTTCCGCCGTGGGATACAACTGTGACATCGCGTCTTTTACCAGAACGATACGGAAGTCCCGTTCACTCGCCTGGTAAATACTTGTCCTGGGACAGTTAGGAAAATTACATCCGGTAAACACCAGGGTATCGATGCCCCGGTCTTTCAGAAACCCTTCAAGCCGTGTTTTGTAGAACGCCCCCCATCTCGGTTTATACATGACGAATTCGTTTTCACCTATACGCTGAAAATTGCCCGCCATTAATTCGTCAGCATCGAGTTTGACTGAAGTGTCCGGCTTCAACTCCTGCACCAAATCTGCACCTGACGTTTCAGGCACTGTAATTTGCGCTCCTTGCTCTACAAGCTGCCTGCGACAAAGATCCACATTGGA
>Ga0316193_10000998_pt1 | contig 18558 bp, 15 predicted proteins | sample MerIslsedime2_MG_FD_207735 | JGI IMG/M metagenome (GOLD analysis project Ga0316193, IMG submission 207735) | Coastal sediment microbial communities from Maine, United States - Merrow Island sediment 2 | ecosystem: Environmental > Aquatic > Marine > Coastal > Sediment | place: USA: Maine... | reverse complement strand
ACATGCACCTCGATGATGCCCTCTTGCCTGCGGGACAAAATCTTGTTGCGGAACCACTCGAGTTGTCCGATGGATGAAAGCTTGTCCATTTTTACTCACTTTCCTTTTTGCGATACTCGCCCAGTACACTGGTCATCTTGGTTGGCGAAAGTTTACCGAAATAATCGCGATTGACCATCATCGTCGGTGCCAGAAAACATGCGCCCAGGCAGGCCACGGTTTCCAGCGTGAACTGGTAGTCCGGGCTGGTTTCGCCTTCCTCCAGGCCGAGCTCCTGTTTCACCAGCCGCAGAATGCTGCGACTGCCCTTGACGTGACAGGCCGTTCCCCGGCAAACCTTGCACACATACTTGCCCTTGGGTTTCAATGAAAATCCCGAGTAAAAGGTAATCACCCCCTGGACTTGTGATGGAAACAGATTCAGTGCCTCCGCAATCGGTTCAATCGTCTCCGGAGGAACATAGCCAAATGTCTCCTGCACATCCTGGAGCAGGGGGATGAGTTGCCATTTGCCACTTTTGTGTCGCTCTATGATGCCATCAAGTTTGTTCAGATCGATTTCAGGTGGTTGCATATCTAACATCCTTGGTGTTTGTTTTTTGGTGTTTAGTGTTTGGCAGGTGGTGTCAGTATAAGCAGTTCTCCAAACACCAAACACTACACACCAAACACCCCGCAGTTAAGTCTGATAACTCATAGCTAATAGCTGATAGTCGAAAGGATTTTTATCATTTTATCTATGGGCTATGATCCTTGAGCTATGAGTTGTAAAGCACCAGCTTTACACCTTTTTTATTTTGACCCTCGTGGACTTCCAGCCGGGCGAACCCGGCTTGGTTGTATCGGACAGCGCCAACAGATTCATAGCGTCATTGCCATTATAACCTGTCGGTACGAAAATCTGACCAGCGCCCAGGCTCTTTTCAATTCGGATCTTCCTTGTGACGCTGCCCGATCTTGATGTTACGATAATGGTATCATCATTTTTCGCATTGAGACTGGCGCTGTCCTGGAGCGAAATTTCCAATTGGCCTGCCAGATCAAACCCCCGAATGCGATCCGATGAGTGCGTGCGCGTGCCGCTTCCCAGTTGGTACCTCAGCGATCCGATAATGGCGGTATAAGGATAATTCTTGTCATCCGGGTCATCTTCGGTGAAAACCACCGGATAAAATGAGATTAGTTTATCCGTTCCTTTGGCGTTAAAAAGCGCTTTGTCACTGGGCGTCTCTATCCATCCATGATCCTGACCGTTCAGGGAGGCATACATGGGCACCAGTTTTCGAATTTCTTCCCGAATCTTTTCAAGGGACCCATAAGGATCGCATCCACCCAGCTTTGCGGCCAGAAGATCGAGGATTTCCCAATCCGGCCGGGCTTTTCCCGGAGGGGACACCACCGGCTGAAAAGTTTGTATTCTGCCTTCAAGGTTTGTGATGGAGCCCTGTTTTTCACTGATGGCCGCTCCGGGCAGGACGATATCCGCAATTTTGGCCGTTTCAGTCTTGAGAATATCCTGCACGACCAGAAATTCCAATTTCCCGAGGGCCTTTTTCACTCGCCTGGATTCTGGTAAGGCCCGCAACGGATTTTCACCCATGATATACAGGGCTTTCAGGCTGCCCTTTTCAGCGGCTTCGATTACCCGCACCAGGTTGAGTCCGGGATCCGGTGAAATACTTGTTTTCCAGTTCTTCTCCCATTTTTTTCGGGCGGTATCATCACCCAGGGGCTGGCGCCCGGGAAGAAGGTCCGGTGCGTTTCCCATATCCATTGCGCCCGGCTGATTGTTTTCCCTGGCAAGAACGAACAGGCCAGCTCCGGGAGAACCCAGGCTGCCGGTCATCAGGGCCAGATTGAGAATGGCTCCCAACGTATGCAGCGCGTTTTTTTGCTGGAAAATCCCATGCCCGATGACGATGGCGATTTTTTTCTGTTTCAGTAAGTTAGCGGTTTTATGAATGGCTGCAGTGTCCAGGTTTGTCACACTGCTGATTCTGTCCATATCCAGTGATGACAGACCGTAGCGGAAAAGACTGAAGCCCTCCGTATATTGATCTACAAATGAGGAATCGTAGGCCTTTTGTTCATGGAGCAGGGCGGCCAGAGCGTTGATCAGTTCCAGGTCTGATTGCGGTTTGATTGCAAGCCAGATGGAAGCAAAGGCCGCCAGTTCCGTCTTGCGAGGATCCACCAGGATTAAAGGGGTGCCTTTTTTTGCCGCTTTTTTAAGATAATAGCTGACCACCGGAACGGAATGATTGGGGTCCGCGCCCAGGACTAAAATAACTTCCGCTTTTTCAAGATCGGCAAGCCGATTGAGGCGATATCCTCCGGCGGTTTTCTCATCCAGGACTTTCAACAGGGATTGCCCGTATATGTATCCGCCGTTGTCGATATTGTTGGTGCCGATGATCGCGCGGGCGATTTTGCCGAATAGATAATTTTCTTCATTGGAGCATTTGGATGAACCCAAAAAAGCGATACTCTGGGGGCCATTTTCGCTTTTAATCTCAAGCAGGCGTTTGGTGATGGTACTCAGTGCCTCATCCCAGGCCAGGGGGACCAGTTCATCGGCTGCCTGTTCGCCTTTTTTGCGGCCCAGGGGGCTGATCAGCCGTTGGGCCGAATTCAGAAAATCATGGGCGAAATGCCCCCGTACGCACAGGGTCGCTTTGTTGACGCTGTCCGCCAGCCCGGCGGGGTTTACATCGACGATGCGCTCACCAGTGGCACCCATGGTCAGGCGGCAGCCCACCGAACAGAACCCGCAGATGGAAACAGCTTCCTTTTCGGGACTGCCCACATATTGGCTGTTTTTGGCTGACAAAGCACCGGTCGGGCACATGCTGACGCAGGTTCCGCAAAACGTGCAGTTGGATTGTTCCAGGCCCTGTTCATGGGCGGTGGCGGGACGGGAGCTAAAACCGCGCAGGTTATAATCAATGGCGCCGACAACCACCAGTTCGTGATCGGCACGGATGCACTTGCCGCAAAGGATGCATTTGCTCAAATCTCTGATGATAAAAGGGTTGGCTTCTTCAAAGGGCTTGTAATTGGGCATGTGGTAAAGATCTGTTTCGCCCACCCCCAGCTGGGCCGCGACCCAGCGCAGCTGGCAGCGGTTGCCTTTGCTGCAGACGATGCAGGATTCCGGATGTTCCGCGATCATCAGGCGCGCAATATTGCGGCGGTGTTTGATAATGCGTTCGGTTGCGGTTTGAACAACCATGTCCGGTGCCACGGGCGTGACACAGGAGGCCATGAGACGTCCGGTTTTTTCATCTTCCACCAGGCACATTCGGCAGGCACCAAAGGGTTTCAGATCAGGATGATAGCAGAGTTTGGGAATTTTTATGCCGTTTTGCTCAGCAGCCTCCAAAATGCTCGTTCCGGCAGGGCAGATGATTTTCTTGCCGTCAATGGTTAAAGCGATGGTTTCCAAGGCAAGGGCTCCTTTGCGTTACAATTTGCAAGAATCTATATTTTCAAAACTAGACTGCCAATAAATTTGCTCCAAACATGAACCGACTGGAGTACTGGAGTATTGGAATGATTCGATTGCGGATTTGGGATTCTGGATTTTGGACTTGTGATAGGAATTAGATCCAATCCTAATTTTTTTCATTCCGAAATCTGCAATCCGAGATTCGAAATCCCCTGACTCCAATATTCCACCATTCCATTACTCCAACAAATTATAGTGCGATTTGAAGAATTGATTATTGTTTACCCAATATTGTTCGGTCATCTATTTGGCGTTTATTTCAACTTCGCTGAGTCAAGATACAGTTTGAGCTTTTCTTCGCCTCCGATCGTGATAATGTGAACACCCTGGCACAGGTCCTTCAGGCCGGTGACGATATCGGTAAAGATTTCAATACTGGCTTTTTGTTTGTCCGGTTCCCGGGCCAGCTTCTGGATGATCCAGTCCGGAACCATTCCTGACTTAAGATGCCGATTAAGAAATCTGGCCATTCCCGCGGTTCGCAAAACCATGACCTCCGCGATTACAGGAACCCCGAAGGTTTGGGCCTGTTTCAAAAATTTGGCAAATTGATCCACATCAAAAACCGGCGTTGTTAGAAAATAACCGGTGCCGAGTTTGGTCATCTCCTCCATTTCTTTCATTTCCAGATCCGGCACGTTTTTACCCCACGATGATTCAACCCCTGAACCCAGGAGAAAATCGGCTTTGGATTCCAGTGAATCCCCTTCCACCGTATGACCTTCACGGATGTTTTCCAGCACGGACTGCAATTTGCCGGCATCCACGTGAAAGAACATCATCTCCTGCAGGCTGTCACCGGTGATGCGGTAATCTTCGGTAAAAACTAGCAGGTTGTCGATACCGGCGTTGTGGGCCTGCACCAGGTCGTTTTGGAGCTGAAGGCGATTCTTGTCGCGGGTTGTTGTCTGGTATATCGGCTCCAGCTGGCTTTTGTTCAGCAGTTCACAGGTTCTGATCGTGTCCCCGACGAAGCCTTCAAGTTCCACCTCGGACAGCGAGACGCCGTCCACGCGCCCGCGCACATTGCTTAAACTGCGGACAAGATCTTCCGGTTCCTGGTCAATGGGTGATTGAACTTCTGAAGTGACGACAAATTTCTTTTTTTTCAGGGCTTCTTTAAGCTTCATTATTTGCCTCCCGTTGGGGAATGACGAAGGACTAATGTCGATTGACGATTTAATGAATGAATCAAATTTCAATTTGCTTTAAAAATAAGATGGAGCGAAGCGACTGCCACAATTCGTTCCGCCGGAGGCGGAGCATTCGTCAATTTTCAATTACTTTAGTCCAAGCAGCCTCGCCACTTCTTCTTTCAGCTGGGGCAGCGGAAACGGTTTTGAAAAACAGGCATCCGCTCCGTGCGCTTTCATTTTTTTGAACTTGTCTTCATCCAGATAGGCGGACAGGACGATAATTTTGGTATCCCTGGTGTCCGGATTCTCCTTGATTTTCTTGCAAACCTCATAGCCTTTGATGTCGGGCATCATGATGTCGAGTATCAGCAGGTGGGGTGCGAAATGATTGACCTGTAATCCGGCCTCAAACCCGTCGGAGGCGGAAATCACTTCGTAGTCGAATTCATCCTCCTCCAGAGCCTGGACGATGGTTTCAACAATAATGGGATCATCATCGACCACCAGGATTTTTAGTTTGCCCTCCGCCGGTTGTCCGTTTGGAATGGGGATGCCCTGTTTGGTCATAAAGGTTTCCAAGTCTGTTTTGTTGATGCGGCGATGGCCCCCCACGGTCTTGTAAGCCTTGATATGCCCGGATTCGACCCAATTGATAATGGTTTTGGGAGACACGTTGCAATACTGACTGGCTTTGAAAACGGTGAGTACGTCCTCCATGGCTGACTCCTTTTTAATTTACAGTTATTATAGTTTTTACTGTTAATATAGTTTTTACGGCCTGTCAAGCTTTTTTTCAAATTTTTATACATGCACCATAGAATTAAATAAGTATAAGTTAAAATTACATAATAATGCGTTACTCAACAAATAAAGATTTACCGAAATTATATTTATTATAGTATTATTATTCGATCTCGCCTCTTTCAGACCATGAATTTTTTATTGTAAACACTGATAGCAATTAGTATATCGTTGCCACGTCCATCAAGAACTCATCTCTAGGTAGATTTGTCAATTATGACACAGTCTCTTCAGCGGGGTTCTTGGGTGTGATCTACTATTTTTGAGATGGGTTCAAGAATCAGCAAGTTTCAATTTGTCAGGATGGGAGGCTTAACATGAAGTGGTTAAAAGGTTTTTTTGGGCTGGCTATCATTTTACTCCTGGTTGCTGTCATCGCCGTTGTGTTCCTCATCAACCCATTTGGTGCGTCCCCTTTGAACAAATACACTAAAGACGGGAATTTACCCCTGCCGGGTTTAAAAGAACCGGTGACGGTCCAGCGCGATGAAAAAGGCATGGCTTATATTTATGCCCAAAATCTGGAAGACCTTTATTTGGCCCAGGGATTTGTTACTGCCCAGGACCGGTTGTTTCAAATGGAGCTGACCAGATTATTTGCCTCCGGTCGTATATCCGAATTGGCCGGGGAAAAAGCCCGGAAACTCGATTTAAGAATGAGAACCCTGGGTTTTAACCGCAATGCCAAAAAACATGCTGTATTGCTCAACGGGGAAAGCCAAAAGTTCATGCAGAAATACGTTGACGGCGTCAACGCCTTTATCGAGACCCGCCCGGAAAATATTCATCTGGAGTTTAAACTGGCCGGCCTGAAGCCGTTGCCCTGGGACATCACAGATTCACTGACAATTTTGTACTATATGGGCTGGGGCAGCGCCGCCAATGTCAAAAGTGAAATCATCGCCCAGATGCTGATTGACAAACTTGGCCCGGATAAAGCCGCCGAGATATTTCCCATCAATATCAATCCGGACGATGAGACCGGAGCCGGTGCCGATATCTCGAATCCACCTTTTCAGAACGCCCGTCTGAATACAGGGTTCGATAAAAACCTGCTCTCCTATTTAGATCACGGTCCTTTGAAGATCGGCAGCAACAATTGGACCGCCGGACCGGATCTTTCACCCGGCGGAAAGCCTATTGTGGCCAATGACCCGCACCTTGAGGCCAATATCCTGCCGGGCCCCTGGTATCCCTGTGGTTTGATCGCCCCAAATTTGCGCGCGATTGGCGTTACCATACCCGGTATGGGCGGGATGGTGATCGGCCGCACCAACCATATCGCCACCGGCGTGACCAATGCTTACGGGGATACCCAGGATCTATATGTCGAGGCGGTGGACCCTGAGAATTCTGATAATTACCTGGAAGGCAACGTTTCCATACCGTTTGAGGTGATCGAAGAAACCTGGAGATTTAAAGACCAAACCGCTGAGAGCGGATTTAAGGAAGAGAAGATTAAAATTCGCCGGACCCGCAGGGGGCCGGTCATATCCGGCGTCATGCCGGGACTGCAAACCGACAAAGTCATTTCTGTGCGATATTCCGGTTTCGAGGCCATGGCTCCCAGTATCGGTTTTGAGCGCTTGATGGGGTGCCGGACAGTGGCCGAGGTGCGCCGGGCCCTTAAAGATGTCAATCAAATTTCCTTGAATTTTGTTTTCGCTGATACCCGGGGGGATATTGGCTGGCAGGTTACCGGCAAGCTTCCCATCCGCACCCAGGGGGAGGGTCTCGTTCCCTTTGTGGTCAAAGACAGCATGGACAACTGGACCGGCTGGATACCGTGGGACGACATGCCCCATATCGTCAATCCCGAGCGGGGCTGGGTGGGTACCTGTAACCACCTGACTGTAAAAAGGGATTACCCGTATCATTATACCACCCACGCATCGCCTTCCCAGCGCTATCGACGGCTTATGGAACTGATGGATGCCCCCGGTAAAAAGTCGGTGGATGATCACTGGGAATTCCAACGGGATGCGACCAACCTGATGGCAAAAAAAATAGCGCCCGTCATGAGCCGGGTGCTCTTAGAGCATGAGGATACGAAGAAGATGGGACAGTTGCTTGCCGAATGGGATTTTGTCGATTCCTCCGATAAAGCAGCGCCAACCGTCTTTCAAGCGACATACCGTGAATTCGCCCTGCTGGTTTACGCTGACGAACTGGGTGACGATCTTGCCAGGGCCATGTTGAACAACTGGTACTTCTGGCAGGAGCGGCTTCAGAAGATGGTGCTCGAGAACAAGTCCCCCTGGTTTGATAACCTCAAAACTTCCGACAAAAAAGAAACCAGGGACGACCTTTTCCACCAGGCGGCCTTGAATACGGCTAACAATCTGGAGTCAACCTTGGGCGCAGATCCGGCCAAATGGGTGTGGGGCAATGTGCACCGGCACGAGTTTGTAAGCCCTATCCGGCGGTCGGGGCCGGGTTCGGAATGGTTGGGCGGTGGTTCTCATCCGGTCGACGGTTCCGGAGAAACCTTGTATCGCGGAATTTACGATTTCAACGAGCCTTATAAAATAATTGTTTCCGCCTCCCTGAGGATGGTGGCTGACCTGGGTGATCCTGACAAAATACTGGCAGTTTTGCCCGGCGGGGTGACCGGCCGGCAGTTTGATCCCCATACTACCGACCAGGTGAAATCTTTCATGGATGGAAGCAAGGCCTACTGGTGGTTCAGCGATAAGGCTATCAAAGAGCACACCAAAAATACCCTGACGCTGAATCCCAATTGAGGATGCGGGTGAAGAGGGATTTACAGATTCTGGATCTTTTCGAACTCGCTGGCTTCGGAAAAGCGGGCGTTATTGAATTTACCGTACCAGGTCATATACTCTTCTTCGGGGCGGGTCCTCTCTTCCAATTCATCCCACACCTCTTTGGGTAAATCCCAGTCAGCAGGTTCCATGTTTTTTTCGAATTGATCGACGTTTCTGGCACCGATGATCACCGAAGTGACGAATTTTCGTCCCAGGGGCCAGGCAATGGCGAGCTTGGCCATGGGTATTCCGGACTTCTCGGAAACATCCGCGACTATTTCGGCGGTTTTATACCCTCTGGGATGCCAGAACCGGGGACCGTCTACGCCGGTCCGAAAGGAAGCGCGGGAGCCTGGTTCCGGTTTCTCCTGTCCCTGATATTTGCCGGTCAGCAGCCCGCCGCCCAGCGGACTGAAGCAGGTGATGCCAATGCCCGCATCAACGGCCGCCGGCATGGTTTCCCTTTCCAATTCCCTGTGAATCAGGCTGTAGATGTATTGACCGGCTACCATTTTTTCCAGATTGTATTTTGCGGATACGCCCTGGGCCTTGGTCAGCTGCCATCCGAAAAACATGCTGGAGCCCGTATAACGAACCTTGCCCTGCCGCACGAGATCGTCCAGGGCCCGCAGGGTTTCCTCATAGGGAGTTATCGGATCGGGAACGTGGACGTGGTAAAGATCGATGTAATCGGTCTTCAGGCGTTTGAGGCTCTTTTCACAAGAGGAGATGATCTGCTTGCGGTTGGCACCAAACTGCGTCATAGCCGGACCCGACGGGAGGGAACATTTACTGGCGATAATGAGCCCGTCGCGGTTCAGATCAGGCATGAGATTGCCCACGATCTCCTCGGATCGTCCCCCGGCATAGATATCGGCAATATCAAGGGTATTGCCCCCCGCTTCGATGTATTTTTTGATAATGGCATGGGATTCCTTTTCGTCACATCCCCAGTCAGGGGCCCCGAAGGTCATTGTTCCAAGCGTAATACGCGACATCAGCAGGCCGGAAGATCCAAGGTAACGATGTTTCATTTTAATTCCCTCCTTTCACATATGGGAAATATTTCCAGGACATAACCAATCTAGTTGGCAACAGCAGATGCCAGCGATCGTAAAATAAAATAGCAGGACGTGGCCCCCGCGTCCTGGTGACCGATGGTTCTTTCACCCAGGCGGCTGGCCCGCCCCATTTTGGCCAGCATGTCTGTGGTGGATTCCATGCCCTTCTGGGCGGCCTGCTCGAAATTCGCCATGGCTTCCGCAAGGGACTGCCCGGCGTTTGCGCTTTGCTCAAGGGCTCTTACCGCCGGAGCCAGAGTATCGAGCAAGGTTTTGTCTCCCAGGCTGGCCTTGCCGATATCCAGGATGCCCTGTTCGGCTGTTTGAAACATACGAACCAGATCGCCCAAACCCAACTCGCTTTTTCCAGCACTCTCCTGGGCCATTTTGAGAAAAAAGGTTCCGTAAAGGGCTCCCATGGCGCCACCCACGGAGTTTAACACTACCATGCCGACATCATTAAACAGGATGTTCATGTCAGCGGCGGTACTTTCGGCCAGTTTTTTTTTGACTTCCCGGAAGCATTTGGCCATGTTAACACCGTGGTCGCCGTCCCCGATGGCCCCGTCCAGTTCCGACAGGTAGTCTTTTTCAGTTTCGATGGTGTCGCACATCGCTTCCAGCGCCTTTTGCATGCGGGGTGTTGATATTGTATCTGCCATTTTTGATTTCCTTACATTTCAAAGGGAAGTTTATTATACCCGTACTTTCATTTTTAGGAAGACTTTTCAGAAAGTAAAATCCCCCTAAATCCCCCTTTTAAAAAAGGGGGACTTGCCCGCATTTATGCCATCAACTTATAACAGGGTGTGTCGGCCGGCGCTGCCAATAGCTCCTTTAATTCATCATCAAGCTTCATCAGGGTTACCGAAAAGCCCGCCATCTCCAGGCCGGTGAAAAACTCTCCCACATAGGAGCAGCCAATCGTAATCTCTCTCTCATCCAGCATCTGCCTGACTTTGCGATAGCCGATGTATAATTCAAGCTGCGGCGTGCCCCCCAGGCCATTGATCAGAACGGCCACCTCATCACCGGCTTTGAACGGCAGGTCATTGATCACTTCCAGGGTCATTTTTTCGGCGATCTCATTGGCACTCATCATCTTAATTTTAGCAGTTCCGGCTTCGCCATGGTGGCCGACGGCGTATTCCATTTCATCATCGGCCAGGGTAAAGGTGGGGGAGCCTTTGGCCGGCAACGTGCAGGGCGAAAGGGCCACACCCAGGGTGCGGGTGTTGGCATTGACCTTTTCCACGACAGCCTTGCACTCCTCCAGGCTGCCGCCGGCAGCGGCCTTGGCGCCGGCCACTTTCCAGCCGAAAAAAGCGCCGACCACTCCCCGGCGTTTGTGGGCTTCTTCCCTGGGGCCTGAGCCCACATCATCGGTGGCAATCACCTGCTCAACCGGTATACCGGCGGCCTTGGCCATGTCGGCTGCCAGCTGGAAGTTCATCACGTCCCCGGCATAATTCCCCAGTAGAATGAGAACGCCTTTGCCGCCGTTGGCTGCTTTGGCGGCCTCAAAGCAGGCCAGTGGGGGCGGGGAGGTGAAGATCTCACCCACCGCAACGGCGTCCAGCATTCCCTGGCCGACAAATCCGATAAAGGCCGGTTTGTGACCGGACCCGCCGCCGGTGATGACGCCCACCTTGCCTGCCACCGGGGCATCGGTCCTGACAACGGTCCGAGCTGCGTCCAGTTTACGGACATACTTTTTGTGAACATCCAGAAAACCTTCCAACATCTCATCAACTACGTCGTAAGGATCGTTTATAAATTTTTTCATATCTCCCCCTTCTTAAATCGCAAAATAAATGCCTTAGCGCTCTGGCTATTTCTCGTGTTCTCTCGCATACTCGCAAATTCGCTGAATTTTGGGCTCCGAACGGCCGCCGGGCACATACTCTGAGTTCATCCAGATAGTCACCAGGCTTTTGGCGAGCTCCACCCCCGTGACCTGCTCTCCCAGGGTCATGATGTTGACGTTGTTACTTTTTATGGAACGCTCGGTGGAATAGGCATCCGAGCAGAGGGCGGCGTAGGCCCCGGGGACCTTGTTGGCGGCAATACTCACCCCGATTCCGGTGCCGCACATCAATATGCCGCGATCGTGTTTGCCTGCTGCAACGGCTTCAGCCAAGGCAATGGCCACATTGGCATAAATCGGATCGTCGCTGCCGTAATCTTCGCATTCATACCCCAGTTCGGCCAGGTGCTTGATGATGGCCTCTTTGAGCCCGGCGGCATTGGGATCGCAACCGATAGCTATTTTTTTCATGTCGTCTTTTCTCCACTTTTTTATTTTCTATTATTTCACAGTGCATTCACCTGGCTTACGCTCAGGGCAAGGCAGGTTGGCCGGTAAACCGGCTAACGGTCCCAACCGGCAACTGACCTAAGCGGCTATCGCCTGTTTTACAAAATTAACCGAACCTGTCATTACCCGGCGAATTTCTGCCAGATCGACGGGCTGCGACGCCCGGCGGGGAGAGGCATCCGGCGCGCGGGTGACCCGGAGAGGAATCTCCAGAGACAGGGGCACGGAATCGGAGACAGCTGTCAGTTCCTTTAATATCGTTTGATAGTCGATGGTGCCCTTGCCGATCTCAGTAAAATACCAGCCGGCGTCATCTTCGGCCACATCTTTGATGTGAAAATGAGCCGTCTGGGCCATCACCTGTTTATAGTCGTGCTCCGGCTTCAATTTGCCGAAACAATGGGACAGGAGATTGCCGAAATCGTAATTAATTTTCACCGAAGCCAAACCGATCTCGTCAATGGCCCGGGCAGCCGGTTCGGCGGAATCGATCACATTGGCCTTGCCGTCGCCGGGATTCTCGAGGCCGATGATAATATCCATAGTCGCCGCCGTTTGACCCAGCTGTACGATATTTTCCATGAATTGCTTTTTTTTGGGCAGCGGGGCGGCATTTGAGATGATATATTGCGCCCCCAATTGACGGGCAAAGGCCATCCGCCTTTTGAATATATCAACAATTCCCTCCCGTGAAAGATCCACATGGGAAGAAAAAGACATGCACGCCAACCCATACTCAGCCAAGAGGGTGGAGATTTTGGCGGCGTTTTCGTCGTTGAAATAATCTTCGGTAAAGGGATCCGTGTACCCTTCAATAAAGGCGACCTCCACCAGATTCACCCCGGTTTCTGCAATTTCTCTAAGCGCCACGGTAAGGTCATAACCGTCATAGGCGGCGGTGCTGATTATTAGCGGATTGTTCAAAGGTTTTTCCTATTTCAGTGAAAAAATATTGTTTTCGATAAACTCCCAGGTCTTCAGGTAATCGTCGCCGGCAATCAATCGCTCGAACTCGGCGGTGTCGATCCTGTCTAAAAGCTCCCAGATCCGGTTAGACATCCGGCTGTTGGCTTCAAAGGTTCCGGCGATATCCCAGCGGGTGGGCGATGTATCAGAGGTCAGATAGTCATTGTAGCCGTATTTTTTGAGGTAATGCAGAAACTCTACATACTCCAGGAAATGTTTGGTGCCGCAGAAGTAATCCCAGTCCCATTTGCCATCGTTGTCATTGACATGAACATAACATTTGTAGGGGCTTTCAGCCAGCATGACAAAGGCTTCGGCTGGATTTTCATTGCCGTACATCGAATGACCGAAATCAAGGGTCACTCCCATGGTCTTGTTCTGGATGTCGTTGAGCAGGCAAAGGGCCTTGGCTGCGGTGTCGACAAAACAGTGCCCCCTGGTTTCACTGGGCTTGTACTCTATAAAAAGCGGTATATCCGGGTTGTGGGATCCCGCCTCGCCGAAGGTTTCCACCAGGTATTTCCAGGTCTGGGCGTAATCATACTGGAAGGAGAATTCATAGCCGTCCCCCAGCGGGCAACAGGTCACCTTGTCGGCACCCACGGCCGCGGCAAAGTCTTTGGCCTCTTTGATAAACTGCACTGCCTTCTGGCGAATCTCTTTGTTGTGAGACGTCAATCCGCCGTTGCGAAATTCAGGTTCGGCCTTCACGTTGACATTAACCGCGGCAACGCTTAACCCATGTTTTTTCAAAAGGGTCTTAGTTTCTTCCGGGTCGCTTACCTCATAGGGGTAAACTATCTCAACCCCGTCATAGCCATTGATATCCGTCATCAACTTGAACTTCTGGTCCAGATCGAGGGGCTCGTTATACTCATGAAAACGATCTTTGGTTTTCGATAAAAAGCCCGTAATGATTGCCATCTTTAGCATTGCTTCCTCCATATTTGTTCCGTATTGAATGAGGCGCATTCAATTAGAAGTTAATCCGCCGCGGCGGATTTGTTATTAGTTAATAGAATTGAACGGCAGCCATATTTTACATTTCCGGAATCAATGGGAATTAGAAATGAATTTGATTCCTTTTATACGATTAACCAATAACAAATAACCAATAACTGCCAACTGGCTTTTAGCTCAATTGGCTGGCCGCAAGTCTTCATTCCGGTTTAAAAGCTCTTCGATAAACTCCCGGCCCTGACCGTATTCTTGCCTTACCGCTTCCGGGGCACAGATAATTTCAACATCAAAAGAGCCGTTATAGCCCGAAGCCTTCAAGCCACTTATAATTTCTGCCCAGTCGATCGAGCCTGTTCCGGGCCGCAGGGATAAGTTCTCGTGTCCGAAATTATCGCAAAAATGGGTTCCTAGGATTTGCCCGTTGAGTTTGGCAGGGATCAAATTGGTATTTTCTTTGGCGGCCCAGGCATGACCGGTGTCAAAGTTTAAACCCAGGGTATTCGTTTTTAGCTGATCGCACAGACGCTTAAAACCGTCGATCCCACCGATGACCGCTGACGGCATGATCTCCAGGGCCAGGCGCCGGCCGGCCCTTTCGACCTGGACGAGCAATTGTCCGATTTTTTCAACGCAACGATTAAACAGGGCGATATAGTCACCGGGCGTAACAATCCCCTGAGAGTCGAAGGCTCCGAGCGGAATGGTCACGATCGGGCAGTCTTCAAAACGATCAACGATTTCCAGAACAGATTCGATTTCCACCAGGCCTGAATCGGACATCACACTTGACGTATCGCTGAAAGCTTTCAGCATAAAATGAGCTACAAATTGCGACGGCCGCAGACCGAGGCCGTTTGAACACTGCCGGACCTGTTGGCTGCCACCATTTACCCAACCAGCCAGGTTTTCAGAGTGGAAAACTTCCGGCTGAAATTGCTCAAATCCAAGATCGGCAATTTCAGCCAGTCCTTCACACACATCCGCCGGTGTAAACCGATCGGTGAACCGAGATATAAAATAGGCCGGTGATACCCCTGTCAAGTATAGTCTCCTTATTCGCCTCCGCCTGAATCTCCTGCGACTGATAGACGGTATGAACGGAAATGTAATCAAAAGCTCATAGTAAAAATGATTTCATCCTTTAGACTATCAGCTATGAGCTATCAGCTAATATGTTCGTGAGCATATTAAACCAAATCGCGATGTACCTTTAAAGATTAAAATAGATGCGGAATCAGGCTTTGCGTGATCCGCCTGCGGCGGACCATTGGGCGCTTGCCCGCCCGCCAAAGGCGGGTAAACCTCAGGCGGGTAAAATGCATTTTTGAGGCGGCTTCTATTCTTCCTCAGACCGCTTAGGCAGCAGGGCGGCCTTGGCGGCCCTGCGCGGAAATATTTTAGCAACGATTTTATTTTTGTAGTTCTTAAACAATGGAAACTGGCTTAGCACCGTCCACACAATAATCAGAAACAGAACCAGCGCCACCGGTCGGGTGAATACCGGCATAAAGCTTCCCTGGGAAACCATCAGGGCCCGCCGTAGGTTTTCATCGGCCATGGGACCTAAAATAACGCCGATCACCAGCGGAGCGATGGGATACCCCATTTCGATCAGAAAATAGCTGATAATTCCCACCGGCAGCATGAGATAAAGGTTGTAGATATTCATGCCCAGGGCATAGGAGCCGATGATACAAAGAACCCCGATGATGGGCATAAATATCTGGGTCGGTATGCGCAGCACCTTGACGACCTGCTTGGCCAGCAGCATGCCCACCACCCACATCGCCAAAGATGCCAGTAAAAGGATGGCGGCGACCTCTATAATGAAGTTGGGATGTTCAAAATTAATCATCGGTCCCGGTGTGACGCCGTGCAGCATGAGTGCCCCGAGCAGCATGGCGGCTGGGGGACTGCCCGGTATACCCAGGTTCAAAAGCGGTATCATGGCGCCGCCCACGCAGGCATTGTTGGCGACTTCTGTGGATAGAACAGCTGTGTATTCCCCTGTGCCGAATCGTTCCGGGTGTTTGGATGCATTTTTAGCGGCTCCGTATGAGACCCAGGCGGCAATATCCTCGCCGATACCGGGAACCGCGCCGATCCCCACACCAATCAGGGCGGACTTTATAATCTTGGGAATATTCCTGACAATCGTGCCGAATTCAGGCAAAATACGCTGAAACTTCTGGGTCTCCCCCATCTGAAATTGATCTTTGAGAACCTGAATGATCTGGGGGATTCCGAAAGCGCCAATTAATACCGGGACCACCTCCACCCCGCTGTCGAGTTCAGGGATGCCAAAGGTGAACCGGGGGTAATATTGCAGCAGGTCGCGGCCCACACAGGCCAGAAACAGTCCCAAAAAGCCTGATATCCAGCCCTTGATGACCAGATCCGGGCTGGTCAGAGTACCGCTGATCAGAATCCCGAAAAAGGCCAGGAGGAAAAATTCAAAGGATGTAAACTGGAGTGCAAAAAAAGATATCAACGGCGAAATACTGACCAAAAACAGCATGCTGATAATGGTACCGATGGCTGAAGCCGTGGTAGTCAGGCCGATGGCCCGCCCGCCCTCGCCTTTGCAGGCCAGCGGATATCCGTCCAGGGCGGTGGCGGCCGAGGCGGCCGTACCGGGGATATTTATAAGGATGGATGCATAGGAGCCCCCGTAAGTGCCGCCGACATAGATGGCCAGCAGGCAGAGCATGGCGGTGGCCGTATCCATGCCGTAAGTCAGGGCGGTTAAAAGCGCGACACCGAGGGTGGATGTCAACCCCGGCATGGCCCCGAATATAATTCCTAAAATAACGGAGCCAAAAAGAAGAGCGATATGGACCGGGTCAGAGGCAATATGAAATACCGTCTGAAAATAAAACCCGATACGTTCAAAAATGACCATTGCGCTTTTATCCCTTCGTTAAAATTCAAGGTACCAGAAGTAATCTGTAACCGCCACAACCAGGCCTTCGAACGGCATCGGCACCAGGAGAAAATATTTGAAGATCATGCCGACGGCAAACGGAGAGACGAAGGCGACAATCATTGCAGTCCTGTATTTTTTGCGCAGCACCGGGTTGCTTCGAACCAGCAACCAGGCAAAGATGCTGTATGAAACGATAAAACAGATAGTCAACATATCAGCCGGAAACGGTACGACTTTACTCAGGGGGTCATTGAGCCCGAGGGCAAAATAAAGGATGAGTACCATGATGCCCGCCAGGTAGAAAAAGAATAGTTTTTTGAGAATAGCGGCATCATCAAAGTAAAATGAGGTAATGAACACAGTCAGAAATAAAAAGGCACTTAAAAAGAAATCGATCCGTGGGATCGTCAGAAAGACAAAGGATAAAAACAAAACAACGATGGTGTAAAACCGCAGATTGGGTATGGAGTTAAAAAATTGCAGCAGAGCCTTGCTCAACAACCAGCGAACGGTTTCACGAAAGGCGTTGAAACCGACTATTTTCAGGGCTGTGCGGCAGAGCAGGGCGCCCAACAACATGATCATGCACCCCACGAACAGCGGAAAAATTGCCGGGGAAACATACCAGACATTCTGGACTCCGCCCCAGCTGTCTTTCATGGGCATCTGTAATGATTGCACAATTATCCACAACCCGAACAGGCATATGGCCGCGCCTGAATAAATATCTGTTTTGCGCAGTTTGTCTTTTTCCAACATGATACTGGTTACCTTAAATTAATGGTTTGTATGAATTCTATGGTTTACCTTAGTTAGAGAAAGCAAGTTAACTAACAAGTTATTAGTTATTGGTTATTCGTTAATAGAATTTTCTGGATTTTGACACATAGAGCTGATGCTGATCGTCACAACCTATTAACGAATAGCAGATAACGAATAATGCTCACTGTTCCTGATTGACGCTTGGTTCAAGAAAAGCCGGGTGCCGGATCGCACCCGGCTTTCTTCAGACTGTTAGATTTACGGTTTCGGAATACCCAGTGAAGCCGGATCTACTTTAGCGGCTTTCAGCTCCCAGAGGGTCCAGGCAAAATTTGATTCGAGAGCATCAAACACGGCTTTGGATTCCGCTCCGGTTTTACCCGACAGCAGGTAGTAATTGTCAGCGGCCCATTTTTTCACTTTATCGGTGGCGATTGCCTTATTGAAGGCATCGACGAGGACTGCTTTGCGATCAGCTGGAACATCAGCCGGAACTGCGAATCCGATGGCCTGGGAAATCGGCAGGTATTTGGACAGTCCGGGGTAAGAATCAAATGAGGACGGGATTTCACCCAGCCCCTCGACCTTAAATGAACCCGGGATCAACATGCCCAGGGCTCTTAATTTGCCGCCGCGAAGCAGTTGCTGTTGCTCGGCCAGTGAGGTTACGACCACCGAAACTTCGCCTGCCATGGCAGCATTCTGGCTGGGCGCGGATCCCTTGTAAGGAATGAAGTTGAATTTGGCGCCCGAGCCATTTTCAACGGCCAGCAGGTTGAGGTGATGGATGGAACCGGCACCACTGGCAGCGGCCTCAATGCTTTTGGGGTTGGCCTTGGCAGCCTCGATCAGATCCTTCAAGGATTTGTAAGGCGTGTTGGGAGTCACCGATATAACATCCGGGGATCCACCCACGATAAAGACATCCCAAACATCGAACTTCTGATTCCAGCCACCCTGGACACCGGCGGTGACGTTGGATTCGGACAGGCCGGTCAAGGTGTACCCGTCATGCTTTCGCGAATAACCAAAGTTCATGCCGACCGAACCGGCGACGCCGCCGGTTTTGTTGATGACGTTGATGTTTACACCCAGGAATTTGGCCATTTCGGCGCTGATAATCCGGTTGCAGGTATCGGTACCGCCGCCGGCACCCCAGACGACCACGTTGGTGATATCTCTTTTGGGGAAATCTTTGGCATAAGCACCGGTGGTAACGGCCAGAAAAACAATCAGACTAAAAATAATAATCTTTTTCATTTCCAAACCCTCCTTCAATGTTGTTGTTTGGCAGATTCGATGATGGACCACGTTGGCCCCCTCGTGCTGATTAGCCTTGACATCGGCTAATCA
>Ga0316193_10000994_pt1 | contig 18591 bp, 18 predicted proteins | sample MerIslsedime2_MG_FD_207735 | JGI IMG/M metagenome (GOLD analysis project Ga0316193, IMG submission 207735) | Coastal sediment microbial communities from Maine, United States - Merrow Island sediment 2 | ecosystem: Environmental > Aquatic > Marine > Coastal > Sediment | place: USA: Maine... | reverse complement strand
CAGAGTGACCGAGTCTCTGCTCTGCAAGGCGCCGTCTCGGCCCAGCGAGGCGACGATCCAGCCGACGACTTCACCGTTCGAGATCCCGATCCCGGCGAGGTCGGGCAACGTCATCGGAGGGCCTCGTCGCTTGGCAAGGCGCTCACCGTCGACGTCGACGACGAGCGGGACGTGGGCGTAGGTGGGCGTGGCGAGTCCGAGCAGACGTTGCAGCAGGATCTGGCGCGGTGTCGACGATGCCAGGTCGTCCCCCCGCACCACTTCGGTGACGCCTTGGAGGTCGTCATCGATCACGACAGCAAGGTTGTAGGCAGGTACACCGTCGCTGCGGCGCAGCACCACGTCGTCGACCTGGCCGGCCACCGACCCCAGGACGCGATCGGCGAACTCGATCGTGTGGCCGTCGGAACGGAGCCGCAGTGCCGGATCCCGCCCGGCCGCTCGACGCTGGGCACGCTGTGCCGGCGTCAGGTCTCGGCACGTTCCCGGATAGGAACCGGGCGGACCGTGGGGCGCCTGCGCCGACGACTCGATCTCTTCGCGGATCTCGCGCCGAGTGCAGAAGCACTCGTAGACGAGCTCCCGCCGTTCCAGCTCCTCGATCGCGGCGTCGTACCGGTTGAACCGGTCACTCTGACGCACGACGTCGCCATCCCAGTCGAGGCCGATCGCAGCAAGATCCTGCAGCTGCCGAGCCTCGTGCGCGGCGCTTGCTTGCACCCGGTCGAGGTCTTCCATGCGCACGATGAAGCGGTCACCACGAGAACGAGCCGACAGCCACGCGACCGCGGCCGTGCGGAGATTGCCGAGATGGAGATCGCCCGTGGGTGAGGGAGCGAAACGACCGGTCACGGCACCATTCTCGCGACCCGCCGGCGAGACGCGCGGATCACATCCCGTACAGTCGTGGTCATGGCGTGTCCGGACTGCGGGGTCGAGCTCGGCGAGAACCAGAAGTTCTGCCACGAATGCGGTGCCGCGCTCCTGGCCCCCGAGCAACCACCAACCGAGCCGATCGACACGGTCGAACCGTCAGCGGCCCCAGCGGTCACGACCGGTGAACTCCCGACGACACAGCCGATCGAGCTCACGGACCTCCCGACGACGCAACCCATCGACGTGCTGTCTCCACCGGAGACCGAACGAGTCGAGATTCTCGATCCTCCGACACCAACGACCGACGAGGAGTCGGAGCGGTTCGAGATCACCGCACCGTTCGCCACCGCGCCTGCGGACGCGACATCGGCACCCGATGAGACGGCAACGACCGCCGAGATGCCGGCCCTCTTCGACGGCAGCGCCGATCTCGTCGAGTATCCGGTCCAGCGCGAATCGTTCCGGGTCCGCATCATCTTCGTCCTCTCGTTGTTCGGCGCCGTCGCCGTCCTCATGACGATCGTCGCCAGCGTCATCGACATCCGCACCACCCGGCCCACCGCAGGCATTGCCACCGGCTCCCGCGCCCTCGACGACCTCGGCAGCAATCTGGGCCTCGCAGCGTTCGTCGGCGCTGCGGTCATGGTCCTCGGCAGTCTCCTGTCGTGCTTCGGTCTGCGCTGGGGCGCTGGGCTGGCCGGCGGTGCTGGGCTGGCGCTGCTCGGTTGGGCGGGTTTGACGATCGGGCTGGCCGAGTTCCCGATCGCCGTCGCGGAGTCGATCACGAGAACCTCGCCCGAGGAATTCACGCTTCGCGTGACCCGCGACCTCGGATGGTGGTTGATCGCCGGTGTCGGGGTGATCGGAGTGGTCGTGTTCTTCGCCTCGCTGCGGTCGATCGGCACAGGAGCGCGCCCTGCGCTCAATCCGTTGATCGCTGCCGTCACCGCGGTCGCGGCGGTGACGCTCGGCTTCGGCCCGCTCGTTCCGGTGGGGAGCGCGTCGTTCGCAGACAACTTCCGGTCGACCGACCCCAGCCGGGATCTTCCGACGGCCTTCTTCGTCGGCCGCCTCGGCCAGGTCGCGATCATCGCTGCGGTGGGGGCGTTCGGCATGCTGATCGTGCGGGCCTACGGGCTCGGACTGGCCGCCGGGGCCGTGAGCGTTGCGGGTGTCATGTGGATCACGTCGATCACCGAACTCGGGAGTCGACCGATCGGCATCGCCGACCGGAATCCCGGCGCGGCCACGACGGTGCCCCACGCAGTCACCACGGTCGGAATGGTCTCCGTGCTCGCGCTGCTCGCCATCGCCGCCGCGCTCGCCGCGTACCGACTCAACCGCCGCCGGACCTGACGACGTTCACCACGAAAAGACCGGGTTCGACATCGACGGCCCAGCCCAGCGGGCGCCTCAGCACCACGTGTTACGCGAGCTGGTCGAGGAAACGCAGGCCGGCCTGCGACGCCTCGAATCGCCAGAGAGCGATCGGGTCGACCATCTCTCCGTCGCCGCTGAACGCCTCGATCTCGAGCACCGCCAACTGGACTTCGATCCGCGTTCGCTGGGCCGTCAGCATCTCCCCGATGTCGATGTCGCATCGCTCGGCCATTGCGAGTTTGAGCAGCAGTTCGCTGCGCAGGTCGCGGAGGTGTTCGACCGGAGTGCGGACCCAGCGGCGCAGCTGCGCTCGACCGCGCCGGGTCGCGGCGAGCACGGTCCGATCGGGGCCGGCGACGCTCGGCTCGGAGCCGACAGCGTCGATGAGGCCACGGTCGAGGAGCACGGCGATCGCGCGATACGTGAGCGGTCGTGACAGCGACCAGATGCGGCCGATGTCGGCGTCCGGCCGGAGCAGTTCGGCGAGCGCGAATCCGTGGGCTGGTCGCGGGTACAAGAGCCCAAGACATGCCCACTCGCCGAGGAGGAGATCGCGCTCTGAACGTTCTGCCGGGCCGGTCATGCCGGGCCACTCATACGGGAAAGGTCGAGATGTCGGTTGCCTTGACGGCCGCGACGACCGCATCGCCCGGACGCAGCGCAAGTTGGTCGAGCGAGGCGGTCGTGATCTCGGCAACGAGTGGGAGGGAGCCTTCGATGCCAACCCTGGCGCGGTCGCCCAGCCGGTCGATGTCGCCGACGGTTCCGGGCCACGCGTTGCGCGCGCTGCTGCCGGCATCGTGGCTGATCGACAGCGTGATCGCCTGCGGACGGATGACGGCGAACACCGGGCCCGGCTCGGCCGCAACAGCGACGCTGACTCCGTTCGTGGTGACGAGGACACCGTCGGCGACCGTGCCGCGCACGAGGTTCGTCCCGACCAGATCGGCCACATAACGCGAGCGTGGGTGCGCGGTCACCTCCGCGATCGAGCCCTGTTGGGCGACCCGGCCGTCTTCGAGCACGGCGACGCGGTCAGCGAGGGCATACGCATCGACGGGATCGTGCGTCACGAGGAGGCGAGTGCCCGGAAAGGTGGCGAGGTGCTCGCGCAGGCTGCGCCGAACCTCTTGGCGAGTACTGGCATCGAGTGCCGCAAGTGGCTCGTCGAGCAGCAGGAGCGCCGGGTCGGTCGCCAGCGCTCGCGCCAGCGCCACGCGCTGAGCCTGTCCACCGGAGAGTTGGCCCGGGTGTGACCGCGCCTGCTCGGTCAACCCCACACGATCGAGCCACCGCAGTGCGGTCTCATTCGCCGCCTTCTTGGGCTCTCCGCGGGCGCGCAGCCCGAATGCGACGTTGTCGAGCGCGGAGAGGTGGGCAAAGAGCAGATGCTCCTGGAAGACCACGCCGATCGGGCGCCGATCGGGCGGCACGAACACGCCCGCGGCGGGGTCGTCGACCACCGTGGTGTCGACACAGACGCGGCCGCTGTCGATCGGAAGGAGACCGGCGATCGACCGCAGCAACGTGGACTTGCCCGAGCCGTTCGGACCGAGGACGGCGAGCACCTCACCGGCGGCCACTTCCAGATCGACATCGAGGTCGAACGACCCCCTGATGACCGCGACGGTCGCGCGGAGGCTCATGTGAGTGCCGCCCGCGCCCCGTTCAGCCACCGATCGCGGAGCCCGACGAGGACAGCGAACGAGACAGCAATCAGGATCAGACTGATGATCAGGGCCTCCTGCGGGTCGGTCTCCAACGCGAGATACGTCGCGAGTGGCATGGTCTGGGTGGTGCCGGGAAAGTTGCCGGCGAAGGTGATCGTCGCTCCGAACTCGCCGAGCGCCCGCGCCCAGGCGAGGACCGCTCCGGCGATCAAGGCCGGCCGGATCGTGGGGACCGTCACGCGGCGGAACACGTACCACCGCGACCCGCCAAGGGTGCGAGCAGCGTCTTCGTACCGGCGGTCGACCTGGCGGAGAGCGGACTCCACGGTGATGACGAGGAACGGCATCGACACGAACGTCTGGGCCACCACGACGCCCCAGGTGGTGAACGGGAGTTGGATGTCGAACCACCGGTCCAGGTATTGCCCGAACAGGCCGCGCCGCCCGAACGAGAAGAACAGTGCAACTCCTCCCACCACCGGGGGCAGGACCATCGAGAGGGTGCACAGCGCCCTGACAGCAGAACTCCCCGGGAAGGGCACCCGGGCCAGGAGCCATGCCAGCGGCACCCCGAACAACACGGCGAGAAACGTGGCGGTGAGCGACGTTCGCAGCGACAACGACAACGCCGTGCGCACCGACGATTGACCGAGGATGTCGAGCAATGACCCCCAGGGCGCTCTCCAGAGCAGTCCGATGAAGGGGAGCGCGAAGAACGCGATCGCAACCATGGCGAGCAGGAAGACGGGAATCGGCAGTTGGCGACCATCAACGCGGCGCTGATTGTTCATGGTGTGCCGAACCCGTACGACTCGAGGATCTGACGACCGGCCGGACCCAGAACGAAGTCGATGAACAACTGTGCCATCGTTGCGCGGCCAGCATCACTGGTGACGACGATGGGGTACTCAGCGATCACGTTGAGGTCATCTGGGAGTACGACGCCGCCTGCGTCACCGGCGGCCGCGCGGACATCGGTGGCGTAGACGATGCCGGCATCGGCTTCGCCGAGCGTGACTTTGGTGACCACGGCTTTCACGTTCTCCTCGAAGGAGTCCGGCGTCACCTCGATCCCGGCGTTGGCGAAGATCTCGTCGGCGTACGTCCCACACGGGACCTCCGGCGCGCACACGACCACGACGAGATCCTGCGTGGCGAGGTCGTCCACGCCGGTCAGACCGAGCGGGTTCCCGGACGCCACGATGATCTCGGCCCGGTTGGTGGCGAACACGACGGGTTGGTCGGTCGCCGTTCCTCCGGCGGTGACCTTCTCCATGTTGATGGGGTCGGCCGACGCGTACACATCAGCTGGGGCACCTTCCACGATCTGGCGAGCGAGGTCGGACGACGAAGCGAAGTTGAAGGTGATGTCAGCATCGGGGTACTCCGCGCCGAACGCATCACCGATCGCCATGAACGCTTCGGTGAGCGAGGCCGCCGCGAACACCGTGAGGTCGTCCGTCGACTGGCTGTCGTTCCCGCACGCAGGCACGAGGAACACTCCAGCGGCCAGCGCAACGGTCGTGATTCGTCGCATCGGCCAACACTAGTCAGTCGTTGACTATTTCTTTCTGCCCATCTCACCCGGCCGAGTGGACCGGCCAGACTGTGACCATGGATGCGCTGAGCGAACTCGGGCGTTCCACGCCGTGGCACCTGAAGCGAACGATGACCGTACGTGGCGACGTCGGCCACCCGCAGGGCATCACCCGATGGGGTGATCGTTGGCTGGTGACCACCGTGCATCCTGGCCGTTGCAGCGGCGAGGTGCTCATCGTGTCGGCCGACGGCGACGTCGAGGCCCGGCAGAACGTCACCGATGGCGACCGATTCCATCCAGGTGGCGTGTCGGCGGACCACGCAGGCTGCTGGGTCGCGGTGGCGGAGTACCGCCCTCGGTCGACGACGACCGTGCTGCGACTGGACACCGACCTCGACGCGATCGATTCGTTCCCCTTCGACGACCATCTCGGTGCCGTCTGCCCACTCGGTGACGGCACGTTGTTCGCGGTCTCCTGGGCGTCGCGACGTTGGTACCGCCTCGACCGCACCGGCCGCCTCCTCGACCAGCGCACGACACCGACCCGATGGGTGGACATCCAGGACCTGCAACACCTCCAGGACCCTCGACTCCTCCCCGACCAGCAGGTGATCGCCACCGGGGTCGGCGAGCTGGCGACGCCGGCGGGCCCACTCCAGCTCGGTGGTCTGGCGGTGATCGACGTCAACGAGATGGTCGTCGTTCATGATGCGCCGATCGCTGCGTGGATGCCGTCGGGACGGGCCGCCACCTACAACGCTGCACATCTCGACATCGACATCGACGGGGCTGTGTCCTTGAACTGCCTGGTCGACGACACGGTGGGCGCCATCGGTACCTGGACAGCATCCGAGCGGTCGGACAGGTGAGATTCACGGTGAGGTCCATGCCACCAGGGTCGATTGGCCCTGTGACGCCGACGCGATGTTCCCTAGCGTTGATCTCGATCAGGAGGTAGGGACATGACTGATGTCGACACGTCTGCCGCATCTGTGTTCGATGAGATTCGGGGTACCCACGATTCCCTCACGGTTCGCCGCGTCTTCGGAGACGCCTACGAACTCGATGGCGTCACGATCATCCCCGTCGGCCGCGTCGTCGGTGGTGGTGGTGTCGGTGGCGGAGAGGACGGCACCGGGGGCGAGGACGGCAAGGGCTTCGGCGCCGGCTACGGGCTGGGTGCCCACGCCATCGGCGTCTACGAGGTACGTGGCAACGAAGTCGTCTGGAAGCCGGCCATCGATGCCACGAGGTTGGCGCGAGGCGGGCAAGTACTGGCCGGCATCATCGCCGTGTGCGTGACTCTGGTCCTGTTGCGCCGGTCTCGCTGAAACCGCGCCAGCGGTCGGCCCCAGCCGCTCAGACGACGACGGTGAGCGCTGGTGCTTCGCCCGCACCGCCACGAGGGCCAAGCCATTCGAATCCTGACGGAGCCTGGTGCTGTCCGTCAATGAGGGTCGGTCATCGGCGGGTTGGGCGTCGACGTCCCGGAAGGAGGGTCTCGTCGCAGGCCGGGCACGCCCACCATTCGTCGAGGCCGGCGGGGAACTCGTCGCTGTCGATCGGGAAGTCGGCTCGGCAACGTCCGCAGCGACGCGTTGCGGCGGTCTGATCGGACGCTTCGGTGGTGTGGCTGGTCATGGGAGTTCTCCTCCACGAGAGGGCGGGATGCGGTGGGCACGAGAGGGCGGGATGCGGTGGGCACGAGAGGGCGGGATGCGGTGGGCACGAGAGGGCGGGATGCGGTGGGCGGTCACGTCGCGACGGTCCAGATGGCGGCGAGGTGCAGTCCCGCCGCGGCGAGTGTGCAGGCGTGCCAGAACTCGTGGTACGAGAACCTCGAGGGGTGCAGCGTCGGCCATTGCCGCCCGAAGGCGACCGCGCCAGCGGTGTAGATGACACCGCCCGCGAACGCGAGGCTGACGGTAGGTGCTCCACCGTGGTGCCAGAGCGCAGGAATGATCGCCAATGCTGCCCAGCCGAGGGTGATGTACATCACGGCGCCGAATCGGTGGGCGCGGTCGAACCACGCAATCTTGACCGCGGCGCTGGCAGCGGCGACACCCCACACGATGACGAGAGTCGCGATCGCCGGTCCGGTTCCGAGACAGATCAGCGCGAGTGCCGCGAACGTCCCGGCGATGGCCGCGAAGATCATGGCGTGGTCCGCGCGACGCCAGGCGCTGCGGGCTCGGATCGTGTGCACCCATCGGTGGTATGTGGTGGAGACCATGAGCATCGAGCACAGGCCAACGGCGTACATGATGACCGCAGCCCGCGCGCGGGCGCCGTCCGACTCGACGGCGAGCGCGATGAGCAGCGGGATCACCGAACACAGGGCGATGAGGTGGAGCCGTCCTCGCCACGACGGCCGCCCGGGGGTTCCGAGGCGGTCGTCGAGCACTGCCGACACGGTGTCAGGCGACGGCATGGCAGCGGTCCTGTTCGGCGTGGGCGTTGACCTGTCGATGTACGAATGCGAGCTTGCCGACCACTGCGCCGCGAATGTCGAGGGGGTAGACCGCGGCGACACCGAGCGACTCGGCAATGGCGTTGACGCCATGGACGATGGGGCGCCAGCGGCGGTCGAGGATCTCGCCGAACTCGACGTCGGCGATCTCGTCGCCGTCCACACTCGTGGCGTGGGGGGTCAGTCGATGTGCCGCGGCGGTGTCGACGGTGTCGATGATGTGGAGGTAGTGGGCAAACGTCTCGGCCCAGTCCTCCAGTGGATGCGATGCGGCATAGGCCGTCACGAAGATGGTCGGGTCCCACTCACCGACGCCGGATGTGTAGTGGTGTTCGACCGCTCGTCGATAGTCGACGCGCTCGTCGCCGAACAGTTGGCGGAACTGGGCGAGCTCGCCGGTCTGTCCGACGAGTCGGTGCCAGAAGTAGTGACCGACCTCGTGTCGAAGATGACCGATGACCGTACGGAACGACTCACCCAATCGCTGACGGAGATCGTCTCGATGCCGGTCGTCGGTCTCGGCGAGATCGAGCGTGACGACACCGTCGAGGTGGCCGGTGATACCTCCCTCGCCAGGGAGGTGCACGAGATCGAACACCAACCCGTTCGGCGCGTCGCCAGATCGGATCTCGATCGGGAGTCCGAGTTCGTCCAGTTGGTGCACCAGGCGCCGTTTCGCCGACTCGGCGGTCATCCATGCCTGGACGGCGTCGGGTCGAGCGGCGTCGGGGCGGCCCCTCGTCATCCCACAGGACCGGCACCATGGCGTGTCCGACCCCGTGGGCACCATCCAGTTGCATCCCCACGCTGCATTGAGACATCGCCAGAGTGGCTGGTCCTGACCTGCGGTCTCGAACACCGCCGTCTCGTTGGCAGGTCGCAGCGGTCGGATCGCGCGCTCAGCGCTGAGATACCCGAGCGGCGCCTCGCATCCGGGGCATTGCTGTGCGAAGAACGGGACGACGTGGCCGCAGTGGTCGCAGTGGAAGAGGCGCATCGCTGGTGGTCCGCTGGCGCTCAAGCTGGTCGGGGCACGCGAACGACGACAGCGCGACTCCGGGGACTTCGCGTTGGTGTGCCGGGTGGATGGTGGATGGTCACGACGACTCCTCGAACCGTGTTGGCTCGGGTCGAGGCGTCGAGCCTGTACGGGGCGACAGCGCCACGGCCGTCCTGCCCAAACGAGGCGACTCATCCCAAGGAGTTTCAACGTATCGCGGTCTGGGGACCGATGACCGTCGCGGTCGATATTCGACTCACCCGGCTACCGTGGCGAGGATCCTCGTCATCTCGACGGGAACACGATCACCATCAGCCATCGGGGGTTCTCATGGATGCACTCCGGATGACACGGCAGGACTCGGTGCGCCTCGTTCCCGAACCCAGTCGAGTGATCACCAAGTTGTTCCTGCCCGGCGAGGAAACCTCTCCGGACGGATCTTCACGTCTCGAAGTCGTGCTCGAACGAATCATGGCCATGTCGGACGTCGAGGCGGCCGACACTCTCGCCGATGCCCGAGATCTGTTCGCCGGTCGGCACCGCAACCTCGATGCCGTGCTCGATCGGCATCATGAGATCATGGCAACGCGGTTCGCTGCGCTCGCGCCGCTCACCCGTGGGTGCACGGCCGATCGGCGCCGCCTGATCGGCGCATACTTCACCCACGAGTACTCGATCGAGGCAGCCGCGCTCGGCAACCCCTCGATCGTCGCCGCACCAGACCAGTCAGGTGTCGCGGCCGATGCCGTCCGGTTCGTCATGAGCGTGCGCGCCATCGGCGAAGGACACATCTCGTCGATCGAGTTCCGGACCGGAGTCGTCGACGCAGGAGGAATGGTCGAACTCGATCCGGTGAGCAGCTACGCCGAGACAGGTGTGCGCGCTCCGCACGCCTACGACAAGGAGTTCTTCACCACGAAGCTCGATGACCTGGCGTTGCTGAACGAGGTGGAGGAACGGGTGTTGGCACGCCTGTCCGAGCGCTTCACGATGGCCGAGCTCGAGTCGGCGATCGGCGCGCTCGACGACGACGGGATCGAACGATCGATCTCGAGGGGGACGACGAGGTTCCTGCACTGGTTGGCGTCCTCGAACTACCGCGTCTCGTTCCCGTCGTCGATCGAGATCTGCGAACGCGTCCTGTTCCCGAGTGGCCCGACAGAGAGTCACGGCATGGAGGACGCCCGCTTCGTCCGGTTCGTCGACGACGACGGGACCGTCACCTACTACGCCACGTACACCGCGTTCGACGGCCACCAGATCCTGCCGCAACTGATCGAGACGGCTGACTTCAGCGAGTTCCGGATCGCCACGCTCACGGGCCACGCCGCCCAGAACAAGGGCATCGCCATCTTCCCGCGTCGGATCGACGGCAACTATGTGGCGTTGAGCCGCCAGGACAATGTCAACAACTACGTCATGAGCTCGACCGACATCCGCGTGTGGCGCGAGGCCACGATGATCCAGGAGCCCAAGCAGCCCTGGGAACTGATGCAACTCGGCAACTGTGGCTCACCACTCGAGACCCCGGCCGGCTGGCTCGTGATCACTCATGGTGTCGGGCCGATGCGGCGCTACACCCTCGGTGCACTGCTGCTCGACATCGACGACCCGAGCCGGGTCATCGGGCATCTGCGGGAGCCGTTGCTGTCGCCCCTGGACGACGAACGCGAAGGGTACGTGCCCAATGTCGTGTACTCGTGCGGCAGCCTGATCCACGGCGATCATCTCGTACTCCCCTACGGCTATGCCGACGTGGGCGCACGCGTGGCCACGATCCCCGTCGCCGAGTTGCTCAACCGGCTGACGGACTCGCGGACGTGAGCTGCCTCACAGCAGTTCCGCCGTCGGCGACGCGCGGAGCGTGCTGCAATGTGGAGATCAGCGCCAGCGTTGACTCCGCGCCCTGGTTGAGGTTGGGGCCCGTCGCGGTCAGCCCGTCATAGCCACCGTGGGTGTCGGGGTCCCACATCACGACACCGAGGTCGTTGTTCCCGGCGAACCACCCGATCGCCAGATCGACCCCTCGCCGCCACTCGTCGTCGCCGGTCACGAGATGGGCCCGGTGACAAGCGTCAGCGAGCGCAGCGACCTCGATCGGCTGCTGATCGAACCTGCCGTGTCCGTCGTCGCGACCGGCTCCACCGACCGGTGTGGGCGAGAGGTGACCGTCGAGCGTTTCGTGGTCGAGGAGCCAGCGCAGCATCATCACTCCGTCGTCGACGACGTCGGGACGGCCGAGCGTGTGACCGGCGGCGATCAGCGCTTCGGGGAGCGCGGCATTCGCGTAGGTCAGGCGTGGTTCGGGCCACGGCCAGTCCGAATCGTTCGACATCGGGCCGATCGCGGCGATCGCGTCGGCCAGGAGGTCACGAGAACGACGGTGGCGCTGGTCGTACTCAGCGATCTCGACCGCTCCGAGCGCAGCAAACGCCATGGCTCGACGATGGGGGGAACGTTGTGACGATCCGTGATCGAAGTACGACACGGAGCTCGCACGCATCCACTCCTCGGGCGCGCGGCGAGCCGCGCTGCCGAACGCCCACAGGCTGCGACCCCAACAGTCCTCGACACCATGACGCCCGTGCCAGCGCCCGTTGGCTGCGCGTCGATTCCGGATCCGTCCGGTCGCGTTCTGCGACTCAGCCAGGAAATGGAACGCCGTCCGGCCGAGTTCACGTACCGCCTGACTGCGATCGGGTTCCCGAACCGCCACGATCAACAGCCTGGCCACATCGTCGGTGCAGTACCCGTGTTCTCGGCGTGGTTCGCCATGATCGGCGTGTTCGAACATCCCGATCCCATCACTCATCGAGAGCACGTGAGCGAACGACGGCAGCGTCATGACGGCACCGATCGGCGAGATGCCACGACCAGGTCAGCGAGTTCGACGTAGCGCCGGGCGACTGCCGACCAGGCCAGCCCGGGAGCGAGCCGGCGGGCCTCGGCCTCCATCGACGCAGCGAGCCCAGGTTCGGTCAGCACCGCGCGGATCGCCTCGCCCAGCATGGAGGGATCGCGCTGTGGAACGACGATGCCGGCGCCACTCGCCAGGAGCTCGACCGCATGGGGAAACGCGGTCGACACCACGGGACGGCCGGCCGCCACAGCATCGACCAACACACCCGACGTCACCTGATCCTTCGAGTCGTACGGCAGCACCACCAGATCAGCCGACTGGATGAGTTCGGTCAGCGAGATCAGATCTCGATAGGTGTCGTCGAAGGTCACATCCACCCCCGCAATCTCGGCACGGGCAACCAACATCTTCCGGTAGGCCTCACCGTGCCGCTCGCGAACCTTCGGGTGAGTCGCTCCGGCCACGACGTACTCAGGGTGCGGGTCGATGTCGCTGAGTTCGGCCAGCGCATCGATCGCCCACTCGATTCCCTTGCCGGGCCCGAGGAGCCCCCAGGTCAACAACCGCGGCGGGGCGCCGACGCGAGATTGCGACGCCGACGGAGCCGCAAGCGGCGTGGCAGCGCCATGGGGGATCACGATCACCCTCGCACCATCGACGTCGTAGCCGGCCAGGAGCCGCATCTGTGCCGTCTCGGTCATGACCACGATCGCTTCCGCACCCGAGCACACCGCCTCGAGCACCCGCCGCTGATTCGCGGTCGGCTCGGTCAACACCGTGTGGGCGACCACCATGATCGGCGCATCGATCGAGTCGATCAGGTCGATGACGGACTCGCCGTCGGCACCGTCGTACAGGCCGTACTCGTGCTGGACGATGACCAGGTCGTTGCGGTTCAACGCGTCGGTCGCGCGGCGGTGGCGCTGGTCGGTGCGGTCGGCGAGTGATGCCACGACCAGCACGTCCTCGACCTCGGGACGCGGCCCACAGCGCACGACGTCGACCGACGCCCCCTCGCCGATCAGGCCGGCCGCGAGGGCGGCGGAGAATGTGGCGATCCCGCACGACGTGGGAGGGAAGGTCGACAGGATCCCGAAGGATCGGACATTGGTCTCGCCCACTGATGGGGACGACTCGGGGACAGCGGTGTGCACGGCGGAACTCCTTGCTCGGCTCAGCCGAGGGCGACAGGCCTGCGGAGGGCGACAGCACTGCGATGGCCGTCCAGCCCAAGCGGGGCGCACTCGTCCAAGGGACGTGGTGTCACCGTACTGGCCGCCATCGGGAACCGGCATCGGTACCCTGCACTCATTCCTGCTCGCCACCACGGCACCGCCTCCGGTTCACGACTTCGAGTTGCGGTGCTCGCACCCATCGCCTGGCGTACCCCGCCGATCCACTACGGGCCGTGGGAGCAATTCGCCTCCCTGCTCGCCGACGGTCTCGTCGCCGCCGGCCACGACGTCACGTTGTTCGCTACGGCCGACTCGCTCACCACCGCGAACCTGCACGCCACGGTGAGGTCCGGATGGTCCGATGATCCGAGTATCGAACCAAAGGTCGCCGAGTGTCTCCACATCGCCTCGGTGTTCGAACGTGCCGGCGACTTCGACATCATCCACAACGGCTTCGACTTCCTCCCGCTCACCTACAGCGGCCTCGTCGACACGCCAGTGATCACCACCATCCACGGGTTCTCCTCGGATCGAATCGTTCCGGTCTACGAGCGCTACGACGCCACCACCCACTACATCGCGATCAGCGACGCCGACCGACATCCGCTGCTCCACTACGCCGCCACGATCCACCACGGCATCGACACTGCTGCATTCGCTGCCGATCCGACGCCGGGCGATCATCTGTTGTACTTCGGACGCATCCACCCCGACAAAGGCACCGCTCACGCAATCGAGGTCGCCCGGACGACCGGCCGCCGACTCGACATCGCCGGCATCATCCAAGACGAGGACTACTTCCGTGCCGAGGTCGAGCCTCACCTCGATGACGACAACATCCGCTACGTCGGTCACGTCACCGCGACTGAACGCAGCGCCGTGCTCGGCAACGCCCACGCCCTGCTCCACCTCATCGACTTCGACGAACCGTTCGGCTACAGCGTCGTCGAGGCCATGGCATGTGGTACCCCCGTCATCGCCTACAACCGCGGCTCGATGCCCGAACTCATCGATCACGGCACCACTGGCTACCTCGTCGACACCATCCACGAAGCCACCGAGGCCGTCAGCGCCGCCGATGGCCTGGACCGCAACGCGATCCGCGCCACCGCGATCAACCGCTTCGACGTCTCGAGAATGATCGACCAGTACGTCGCCGTGTACGCCAACATTCTCGCTCGTGCGCGAGGGGGGACTTGAACCCCCACGCCCTTTCGGACACCAGCACCTGAAGCTGGCGCGTCTGCCATTCCGCCACTCGCGCAAAGTGGAGCCACGAACGCTAGCGCACCCCGACTTCGTTCCCACAGGCCGATCTCCAACCCGTCGATCGAGCCATGACCGCATCGGACCGGTTGCGATGAGATTCCGAGCCGAGTGGCGCACCACAATCTCATCGGAACGGTTGCGATGAGATTCCGGACCCACAGGTGGACCACGATCTCATCGCAGGACGGGGGCGAGACGACGACGGGGGTGGAGCGGTGGGCACTAGCCTCGCACTTCACCTATGGGATTGCAGTCGTTGGAGCACCGTTTGGAGCGTATGGTCGAAGGCGTGTTCTCTCGTCGCTCCCGCGGGTCGATCCGGCCCATCGAAGTCGGTCGTCGCCTCGTGCGCGAGATGGACGACAACCGATCCGTCGACGTCAAGGGCCGCCGCATCGTTCCCAACGACTTCACCGTGATGCTCAATGCCGTCGACCATGCCGGATTCGCCGACATCGAAGACGCCCTGGTCGCCGAACTCGCCGAGGCCGCTCGGGAGTATGCCCGCGAGGAGGGCTACCACTTCATGGGCCCCGTCACGGTCAGCCTCGCCGTCGACAACGGCCTGCGCAGCGGCCGCTTCAGCATCGTGAGCCAACTCAAGCAAGCTGCCACCGGGCCCGGCATGGGATCACTCGTCCTGCCATCAGGCCAACGTGTCGACCTCGGCGCCACCGTCACCGTCGGGCGACTGCCCGAGTGCACCATCTCGGTGAACGACACCAACATCAGCCGCAAGCACGCCGAGATCCGCCCCGGTACGAGCGCGTTCGTCGTCGTCGACCTCGGCTCGACGAACGGCACACTCGTCAACGGCATCAAGATCACGGGCGAACACCGACTCGCCGACGGTGACATCATCAGCTTCGGTTCGACCCACGTCCGGTTCGAGGCATCCTGACCAGCCGGGGCTCCCCGCTCCCCACTCGCTGCCATGACCGACCAAGTCCTCAACATCTTGAAGTTCGTCCTCCTCGGGCTGCTCTATCTCTTCTTCGCGCGGGTTCTGTGGGCGGTGTGGAGCGAGGTTCGGACACCCACGCGGCGGCCGGTCATGGGGACCCCTCGACCGCCGGGTCAGCCGACCACGCCGACATCTCCACCGGTCGGCGCACCCGGAGCCACGAGCCGCAAACAGGCGAAGAAACAGGCCAAGGGTCGCGCCTCGCGACTGGTCATCCTCGAGCCCAGGGCCCGCAGGGGCATGAGCGTGATGCTCACCGGTGACGTCACGCTCGGGCGAGAACCCGGCTGCACGATCGTGATCGACGACGACGCGTACGTCTCCCAACTCCATTTCCGGGTGTTCGACTACGAAGGACAACCGATGGTCGAGGACCTCGGCTCCACGAACGGCACCTTCCACAACGGATCGAAGCTCGTCGGCGCCAAGCTGCTCCACCCCGGCGACCGGATCCAGGTCGGCACCACCGTCATCGAGGCACAGTGATGGCGGAGCTACGCGTCGGCGCCACGACCCACACCGGCCAGCTTCGGCCGGCAAACGAGGACAGCCTCCTCGTGACCGACCGGGTCTTCGTCGTCGCCGACGGGATGGGTGGCCACGAGGCCGGCGAAATCGCCAGCCGGATCGCTGTCGAACGCATCGCCGAACTCCTCGGCCCCGACGAACTGCCGACCGCCAGCGAGGTCGTCGCTGCGATCCGCACCGCCAACAGCGACATCTTCCGAGCAGCGATCGCCAACCCCGGTCAATCCGGCATGGGCACGACAGTGACCGCGGTCGCCGTGATCGCCGATGACTACGCCGGTCGAGCCGAACCCAACATCGACGCCAACGATGGCATCGCCGACGCGGCAGCCGACCTGCCGAGTGACGTCACTCCGGTGGTGCCTGCGGAACCCAGTGAAGCACTGGTGCTCGCCAACGTCGGCGACTCGCGCACCTATCTGTACCGCAATGGTCGACTCCGACGCGTCACGATCGACCACAGCTACGTCCAGGAGTTGGTGTCGACCGGGCACATCAGCGAGGACGAAGCCCGCACGCACCCGCGTCGCAACATCATCACCCGGGCTCTCGGAATCGAACCGGACGTCCGTGTCGACTGGTGGACACTCCCCTTGATCAAGGGCGATCGCTTCGTGCTCTGCAGTGACGGGCTGGTCGATGAGGTCGATGACGACGACATCGTGGCGACGCTGGCTGATCTGGCCGATCCCCAAGCCGCCGCCGACCACCTGATACTCCTCGCCAACCAGGCCGGCGGGCGCGACAACATCACCGTGATCGTCGTCGACGTGCTCGATGGCGACGATGCGCCGGACCCGACCCAGGAGATCGACGTCGTCCCGCTCTGGGCGGACGGCTCCGCCGATCCGACCCCTGCGGGAACACTCGAACTCGACGCCGACCCCAGCCTCCCACCACCGGGTGGCGCTGCCGCCGACGGAACCGATGCCCCCGCCGAGCCGTCGGGCAACCGTCGCAGTCTCCGCAGGTTCGCCATCGGGTTCGCCGTCGCGGCAGTGATCGTCATCACCTTCGTCGTGCTGTCGGTCTGGGCCCGTTCGGGCTACTTCGTTGCGTTCGACGAGAACGAGGAGGCGATCATCTACCAGGGTCGGCCCGGCGGTGTCTTGTGGATCGAACCGACCGCGGTGAACTCTGGTGGTGCCGCCCGCGACGACCTCGAACCCGAGGTGGCCGCGGAGATCGACGACGAGCCCCGGTTCGACTCTGCCGACGAAGCCGCCGAGTTCATCCGCACCGGCGTCACGACCACCACCACCACGACCACCACGACGACGACCACGGTCCCGCCGCCGCCGACGACGACGGCGCCGGCCGACGCAGCTCCTGCCGGGGTGACGACGATCGCTGCACCCTGACCAACGTGATGACCGGCATCGACGTCACCACCTTCGCCTCCGACGAAGAGACTCACCCCGTCGACTCACCATTGGCTCGGAGCCGTCGGTCGACCGAACTCACGCTCGTCGTGATGGCGGCATTGATCACCGGGGCTGCCTACACGATCACCGCGCTCGGCACGAACGCCGAGGTTCCGCCCGGCATCGTCTTCTTCGTGGCCATCCTGCTCGGATTGTTGCTGTGCGCCCACGTGATGATCCGCCTGGTCGCCCGCGGCGCCGACGGAACGCTGCTGCCACTCGCCGCACTGCTCCATGGCATCGGCTTCGTCATGATCACGCGGCTCGACGACGAACTCGCCGGCCTCCAAGCGACGTGGAGCCTCATCGCCATCGGCGCCTTCGTCGCCACGCTGCTCATCGTCCAACGGGCCACCGACCTCGCCCGGTACAGCTGGCTGTTCTTCTTCGGTGGGGCGTTCCTGCTGCTGCTACCACTCGCCCCGGGACTCGGCGCGAACATCAACGGTGCCCGGATCTGGGTGAGTCTCGGGCCGATCAACTTCCAGCCGGGCGAGTTCGCCAAGATCGCCCTGGCGATCTTCTTCGCCTCGTACCTCGCAACCCGCCGGGAGCTCATCGCGGCGTCGACATGGAAGGTCGGACCCTTCCACCTTCCTGAGCCGCGCTACATCGCACCGATCATCATGGCGTGGGGATTCGCCGTGGTCGTGATGGTCTTCCAGCGCGATCTGGGCTCATCGCTGCTGTTCTTCACACTGTTCGTCGTGATGATGTGGGTTGCCACCGAGCGGCTCGGCTACCTCCTGCTCGGCACTGTCCTGTTCGGCGCGGCCGCCTACTTCTCGTGGACCAGGTTCGGTCATGTCCAGACCCGTGTCGACATCTGGCTCGACCCCTGGGAGGACCCGCTCGACCGTGGCTATCAGATCATCCAATCCCTGTACGGGCTCGCCGATGGCGGCCTGACCGGCACCGGCCTCGGCCGCGGGAACCCCGGCCAGGTCCCCGAAGCCCAGAACGACTTCATCTTCTCCTCGATCGGTGAAGAATGGGGCCTGATCGGCGCGTCAGCAGTGCTGATGGCATTCATCCTGATCGTCGGTGCAGGTCTTCGGACCGCGCTGCGCACCGACCGCACCTTCGAGAAACTGTTGGCAGTCGGCCTCACGACGATCGTGGGTATCCAGGGGTTCATCATCATCGGCGGAGTCATCAAGGTCGTCCCGCTGACGGGCATCACCCTGCCGTTCGTCAGCTACGGCGGTTCCTCACTCGTCGCCAACTACGTGCTGCTCGCCTTGCTGATCCGGCTGTCCGACTCGTCGGCGCGGCGGCTCGGTGAACTGCCGGACGACCCGACGCCGGGCGAGCGCTGGAAGGCGTGGCGCCTCTCACGTCGACTCCGCCGGGAAGACCACAAGGCCGTCGCGTGAACCGACAGATCCGTCAGCTCGCCGTGGGCTTGATGGCGTGCTACGTCGTGCTCTTCGTC